>OLPW01003336.1_pt1 | contig 12671 bp, 12 predicted proteins | sample 1672161 | NCBI WGS metagenome assembly OLPW01 (sample SAMEA3136654, study PRJEB25190) | human gut metagenome
GTTTGATTGTTTCTCCTCCTAAAGCTGGTAAAACCACTATTTTGAAAGATATTGCAGCTTCTATCGCTGCTAACAATCCCGAAGTTCATTTGATGTGCCTTTTGGTAGACGAACGCCCTGAAGAAGTTACCGATATGGAGCGCTCTATTCATGGCGAAGTAATTTCATCTACCTTCGATATGCCAAGTGAAAACCATATTGCTGTTTCTGAATTGGTAATTGAGCGCGCAAAGCGCTTGGTGGAAAACGGCCAGGATGTAGTAATTCTGCTTGACTCGCTTACGCGCCTTGCTCGTGCGTACAACTTGGCTCAGCCTGCATCAGGTCGCATTTTGTCTGGCGGTGTTGATTCCACCGCGCTGTATCCTCCTAAGAAGTTTTTGGGTGCTGCTCGAAACATTGAAGGTGGTGGCAGCTTAACCATTTTGGCATCTGCTCTTATCGAAACCGGCTCCAAGATGGACGAGGTTATTTTTGAAGAATTCAAGGGTACCGGCAATATGGAAGTAAAGCTTGATCGCCAGTTGGCTGACAGGCGCATTTTCCCTGCAATTGATCCAGTTGCTTCAGGTACGCGTCGTGAAGACTTGCTTATTGATCCTCAGGAGGCTCCTCTTATTTGGGCTGTTCGTCGTATTTTGGCTAACCGCAACAATACCGAACGTGCGATGGAGTCTTTGGTGAAGGCCCTGCAGCAAACAAACAACAACCAAGAATTCTTGATCCGTGCTGCTAAAAAGGCACAAGGTCATCACTTTGAAGAGGGAAATATCGAATTCTAGGTTAAGTTTTGTATGTACTATGGGCTGTGTAGGCGATTGGCTACATCTTTTCTTATAATGCAAAGAGTGCAAGTGTTCCGAACCTCGTCGCAAGGCGGGGTTCTTGACTTGACTTAGACTTTTATTTGTATGAGGGGGAGCTATGCCTCAAGAGCCAAATGAGCCTCAAGCTAAATCGCAAACACCAAAATCGCCTGCAGAACCATCGATGCCTGCACCTGGCAAAGATGATTCTCAATCTTGTCAGCCCGAACAACCAACGTCGCCTCAATATCAGGCGCCAAATTATCAGGCGTCGGGTTATCAGGCAGCGCCAAATAGTCAGGCTGCACCAAACTATCAACAGGCTGCGCCAAATGCACCCGCATCTGGCTATCAGGCAACATCTGGTTATCAAGCTGCGTCAGACTATCAAGCCGTATCGGGTGCACCTGGTGCTTCTACATCAGGCTATCAGGCTGCACCAGGCTATCAAGCTGCACCAGGCGCACCAAGTGCTCCCTTCCAGGCTAATTTCCAAGGTCAGGCTCAGTCGGGATTCGCTGCTGCAAAACCAATGTCTCACGCATGGATTGTGGGCATTGTTATTGTGGTAGCGCTTTGCTTGGTTACGATGTTTGGTATGTGGTCATGCTCTAATGCTTTTTCGTCGGCAGGGGCAAGTGTTTCAAATGATGCCGATTTGCTTACGTCCGATACGGTGGCAATTATCAATATCGATGGAACAATTCAGTATGATGGCACGACATCAAGTCCTGAAGGGCTGAAAGAGCAACTTGATGTGGCAGCCAACAATTCTCATATCAAGGCGGTGGTGTTGCGCGTTAATTCAGGTGGCGGCACCGCAACTGCTGGAGAAGAAATGACCGAGTATATTCGCGACTTTAAGGAAAGTACCGGAAAACCGGTAGTAGTTTCCAGCGCGGCAACCAATGCGAGTGCTGCCTATGAAATTTCAAGTCAGGCAGACTATATTTATGTGGGTAAAACCACTGCAATTGGCGCAATTGGTACGGCAATGCAATTCATGGACTATTCGGGTCTTATGGAAATGCTTGGCATTACCACTGAAGATATTACGTCTTCAGAAAGCAAGGACTCTACGTACGGTACCCGCGCGCTGACCGATGAAGAGCGTGCGTACTATCAAGCACAGATTGACCAGATCAATCAGACCTTTATCGACAATGTTGCTCAGGGGAGAAACATGAGCGTCGATGAGGTTCGCACACTTGCTACAGGTCTTACCTTTACCGGACTTGATGCGGTCGAAAATGGCTTAGCAGATGAAGTGGGTACCCAGGAAGATGCCGTAGCGAAGGCTGCGTCATTGGCGGGATGTTCAACTACCGCAACGGTTGTGCTGGACAGCTCTTCTTCTGATGACTTGGATCTTCTGCTAGATTTAATGTCAAAGACTAATATCCAAACTACCGAAGAACTTGCTCAGGCTCTAAAGGGGCTTGAGGCAAATGGTTCTTTAAAATAATTCAAAATGAGTAAGGCGGAATAAAACTACGATGGCAGATAATAAAGCATCAAAATCTCACGACATGCCACCTATTGTGTGGCCTAAACGAGCAGTGGTTACTGCGGGAATGCCCTATGGCAACAAGGCTCTTCATTTTGGTCATGTAGGTGGCGTTTTTGTTCCTGCGGATTGTTATGCGCGGTTCTTGCGCGATCGCATCGGCAAGGAAAACGTTGTTTTTGTATCTGGTACGGACTGTTTTGGTTCTCCCATTGAAGAGGGCTATCGCAAAGAGGTTGAAGCGGGCAGCTTTGAGGGCACCATTGAAGATTACGTCCGTCGTAATCATGATGCACAAAAAGCTACTCTGGATGCTTATGATATTAGCCTTGATGTGTATGAAGGCAGTGGGTTGGGACACTGCGGAGAAGTGCATCGCAGTGTAACGAACGATTTCGTGCAGCGCCTCTATGACAAGGGGTACTTACATCTCGAAAGTACCTTGCAGTTCTATGATGCCAAAGAAGGCATGTTCTTAAATGGCCGTCAGGTGGTGGGGCATTGTCCCGTGCAGGGTTGTAAAAGCGAAAAAGCCTACGCCGATGAATGCGATTTAGGGCACCAGTACGATCCAGTTGATTTAATCAATCCTATTTCTTCAGTTTCTGGCACCGTGCCTGAGATGCGAGAGGTGAAAAACTGGTATTTCGATTTGCCGGGTTTTGCTAACGTGGTGCGCGACTATGTGGCGCAAATGGAAAACGATCCGCAGATTCGCCCTGTGGTAACTAAAACCATCAAGGAATTTTTGGTTCCTCCTATTATTTATATCAAGGTGGAACTCTATGATGCGTACAAGGAAATTGCCGACAAGCTGCCAGAGCATACTTATCGCGATGCGGAAAAAGGCAAGCAGAGTTTTGAAATCGAATTTAAGACAATTGGCGATCGTGATGTTGCCCGTACGGTCTTAACGGAGGCGGGTATTCGCTTTAGAACAGGTAAAGCACTGGTTCCATTCCGTATTTCAGGAAATGTGGAATGGGGTGTTCCGGTGCCTGAGATTGAAGGAGCAAAGGGTCTTACGGCATGGTGCTGGCCTGAGAGCTTATGGGCTCCTATTTCCTTTACGATGGCACGCAACGATAATCGCGGTCTTGCGCGAAGCGAATGGCGCAATTTCTGGTGTGATAAAGAATCATGTGTGTATCAGTTTATTGGCCAGGATAATCTGTATTTTTATGGCGTTGCGCAGCCAGCGTTGTTTGCGGCAATGCAAAATTCGGATACCCCCGCAGCCAATGCACCTCAAGGTGAGCTGCAGCAGACTAAGCTTATTGCGAATCACCATATTCTGTTTGGCAACAAGAAGGCATCTTCATCAAGCGATGTTAAACCGCCTACGGCTGATGAGCTTTTGAAGTACTACACCTCCGAACAGCTGCGTGCACATTTCTTGGCACTGGCGCTTGATCAGCGCTCGGTTGGTTTTAAGCCAAAGGTTTTTGATCCTGATCCTGCAAAGCGTGAGGATCCTCGTGTGGCTGATCCTGCTTTAAAGGAAGGCGCTTTGCTTACCAAGGTGTTTAATCGTTTGGCAAGAAGCTGTTTTTACGAAGCACAGAAGAATTTCGAGGGCTATATGCCCTTAGGTTCGATTTCTACCGAGGTACTTAAGCGTGCAAAGAAAACCATGCTGGCTTACGAGGACTGCATGTATCGCGTTGATTTGCACTCGGTAATGGCGCTGATGGATGAATTTATTCGCTACGCCAACAAGTATTGGTCAAGCGGTATTCGCAGCGCAGAAAACGAGGAGTTGGAAACGCAGGAGCGCGAACAGCTGCGTCGTCAGGTTTTAATCGATTCATTTTTCCTGCTGCGTATTGCAACGCTGTTGATGCATCCGGTTGTGCCACGCGGTACCGAAAAAATATGTGATTACTTAAATTTCGAGTTCGATGACTTCTTCAGCTGGAATTACGACTTTGACAGCATGGAAGAGCTGTGCAGTGCAAACGAGCTTGATGATGGTCGCCATCGTGTGTGCGAGCTGCCTCCGCGAACAGACTTCTTTAAGTTCCATGAATCGCAGTTAAAGAAATAAATACTCAAGAGGTTGGTGTATACAGGCTGACACTCTAGGGAAATGAATCTAAATGAACCAACCAAATGGGATTGTTAAGGGTCTTTGGTTTGTTTTGGGTGGTTTTGTTTTCTGCTAAGGGGCTGGGTAGCTAAAAGCTATTCCAAGCCCCTTGTTTTTTGCCGTCGTGTCTTTGGTTTGCTTTTGTGGATTTGCGCATTAGATGGACAGTGTCTTATTTCGGGCTACGCAGCCTTTAGCGTTTTCTTGGAAAGCTTTAAGGGTTTACGAGAATCTGGGGGCTACATTGTGGCGTGCGGGCAAAGTTTCTTTGAAGAAGAAGTACAAAATGGGATCAAGTCTGTTTCCTGGAATAGCTAATTTTCCTGGGAAAGATACTTTTTCGGGAGGTAAAAATGGGGAATAAAGAACTTTTAGTATATATAGCTGGCACATACGCAGGAAAATTAAAAGAAAAAGATTCTGGTAGGCTTACTTTAAACAAGTTAAAAGCACTATAAAGTTGGATTTAAGGTGTCACCTTCATTCTTAGAAAATAACCATGACCAGGTAAAAGAATGGAAGGTGAAATAGTTGACAAGCTTAGATCATAGTTACGTAACCAAAGATGGATCGACGGTATATGGATATGCGCGAGTATCTGCTAAAGATCAAAACCTTGATAGGCAGCTGCGCGCATTAATTCAGTTTCCAGTGGATCCTCGTTTTATTTATTCCGATAAGGCAAGCGGAAAGAATTTTGATAGACCCTACTATAAAAAGTTGTTGTGTCGGCTCAAAGCGAATGACGTGTTAGTCGTTAAAAGCATCGATAGGCTAGGGCGCAACTATGATGAAATTCTTGATCAGTGGCGCATTATCACGAAAGAAAAGCATGCCCATGTGGTGGTGTTGGATATTCCGCTTCTTGATACCCGCAGCACCACTAATGGCATAACGGGAGTTTTTATTGCTGATGTGGTGCTGCAACTTTTAAGCTATGTCGCTCAGGTAGAGCGAGAAAACATACACCAGCGTCAAGCAGAAGGCATTGCAGCTGCAAAAGCGCGTGGCGTACGTTTTGGGCGACCGGCTATTGAGCGCCCTGATAATTTTGAGTCAGTTGCCTGCGCTTATAGAGCAGGATCTATCAAGCGATCGCAGGCTGCCCAGCTGTTACAGGTTAGTGTACGAACCTTTGATAAATGGGTAAAAGAACACGATGAACGTGTTTTGGATAAGGTTCGCTATTGAATGGTTCATTAGAAGCATTGTTTATTACAAAAACGTAGACTTTTTAACGCACCTTTTTTCCTGCGAAAAAAGTAACGCTTGAAAGCGCTTTTACGTATTCGAACTGCTGTTTTTTACAGCGTGAACATTTTCCAATCGGCATGCAGAAAAGTCTACGTTTTTGCGCGAAATCTGATGGTTTTGTAGGCAAAGACGTTCGCTTCTACGAATTCGGATGCACAAACTTTGCAAGAAGGAAACGTAACAGCGAGTAGCATGCTGAAGAATTGTGTTGAACAAAAGGGTGGGTCCGAAGGGACTTTTCCTGCAAAGCCAAACCCTCTTCGTTGGTATGCAATTCATGTGTCTGAGGGCGCAGAAGATACGACGGCGCAAAAGTGCCGCAAGCTGATAGATAAAAGCTTGCTGGAGGATTGTTTTGTGCCTAAGTGTGAAAAGTACTTTAAGCGTCAAGGATCATGGCAGCTTATTACGTTGCCCTTGTTCGGGGAATACTTCTTTGTTGCAACGCGCAATGTACGTGCGCTTTCTCAAGAGCTTGCAAAGCTTTCGCTAGCTACTTCTTTTGCAGGAAGAAACGGACTTGATGTCAATCCGTTGTCGAGCGAGGTACAAACCTGGTTTGAGTCGGTGTTAGACGGGGGGTACGTTCTTCGCGCAAGTGAAGGAGTCATTGAAGGTGGAGCTTTGAGGGTAGTGCGCGGTCCGTTGTGCGGACAAGAAGGTAAAGTGCGCAAAATCAATCGCCATAAACGATTGGCGTATGTGGGCTTAGAAGAAGGCAGTAATGCCTTCTTATTGCGTGCAGCATTAAACGTTCCCGAGAAAAAGTAAGTGCAACATATCTTAATAAGCGCAGGTGGTGCCTTTGGCGGACCAAGCGGAATTAAGGGAATGAATACTTCTTGGTTAGCAGGATCAATGCAGTTCCTGGGGCGAAGCTATGGTAAAAGCGCTTTGTGTCAGGGCTGTAAGGTAAGCAATAGGTAGCAGCTGTGTGGTATGTAATTCAGGTATTTTCTGGCAAAGAAAACGAAGTATGTGAATTGATTAAACATCATGCAGGAGATGCAGTAACCGATGAGGGAAAACGCATCTTAAAAGAATGCTTTGTGCCGCGTTATCAGGTGGAGCGCAAGTTTCATGGGCGATACAAAACCCTAACTCGTAATTTATTTCCGGGATATGTGATTGCGGTAACAAGCTATATCGAAAAGCTCAATCAAATTCTTTATAAGGTACCTCTGTTTACGAAGGTTCTAGGATCTGACCAGGTATTTATTCCCTTGGAACGAACTGAAATGGCGTTCATCAATTCTTTTACCACGGAAAAACATCGTGTGATTCGTATGTCAAAAGCGGTGAAAGAGGGTGATCGTATCCGCGTGGTGGAAGGACCTATGGTTGGTTGCGAAGGTTGGATAACCGAAATTAACCGACGAAAAGGCACGGCGCGTATTGAGACTAACGCGTTTGGACGGACGCTCAAGCTAGAAATTGGATTGGCGGTTCTGAGCGGACAGCCTTCTAAATAGCTTAGGGAAACAGCACCAGACGAACACCACTGGTTGCTTAAAAGACGCAGATAAATATGATGATCTGCATTTTTATATAGTGCATTTAAGTTTGACGAACAATCTAAAACAACCGTATACCAATGTCGCAAGCGACAGGGAAGCACTCAATGAAGGCTTCACTGTTCATGATGGCATTGGTTTTTCTTTTGGTAAGGGGCGCACCACGGCAGATAGTGCTGAGCGCATGTTTTCCTTACGAGAAGAAATAGGGGATGCTCCCTTAACGGGAATTGAAAAGCGCTACGCATATCGCTTCTTTAAACGGAGCTTTGATGTCTGCTTTAGCGCATTAGTGCTTATTTGCTTTTGCTGGCTTTACGCAGGTATTGCTATTTGGATAAAGATTGACGACCCTAAAGGGCCTGTTTTCTTTAAGCAGGAACGAGTAGGTAAAAACGGCAAACGTTTTTACATGCATAAGTTTCGCAGCATGGTGGTAGATGCTGAAGATAAGCTAGCAGAACTTCAACACTTAAATGAAAAGACTGGCCCTGTTTTCAAGATCAAGAAAGATCCTCGTGTGACACGTGCAGGGTATTGGCTGCGTAAGCTGTCACTTGATGAACTCCCTCAGTTTTGGGATGTACTCAAAGGGGATATTTCCGTAGTAGGACCCCGTCCTGCATTACCCAAAGAAGTAGATAAATACACCGATTATCAGCGTCAACGTTTGCTCGTAAAACCAGGTATTACCTGCTACTGGCAAACAAGACGTGATAGGGACTCCATCACCTTTGATGAATGGGTAGACCTTGACCTTCTCTACATTCACAAGTGTGGTCCCTGGAGCGATTTCAAATTGATTATTCAAACGATTGGTGTCGTGCTGACGGCGCAGGGGAACTAATGTTCGCAAAAAAGAAAAAACAGGAAAAAAATTCGAATATAAAGGTTTGTTTTGCGGCATCCTCCGGTGGTCACTTCGAACAACTTATGATGTTGAGGCCTCTCATGAAGAAATACAAGGGCTTTGTTGTGACCGAGCGCACCGACTATGTGATTGAGAGCGAATTTCCTTTATATGAACTCAAACAAGTTAATAGACGCGAGCGTTCGTTTTTGCCCCGAATGCTGTTCAATGTTGTAACGTCATTACGTATTTTCGCGAAAGAGCGGCCTGATGCGATTGTTACGACTGGAGTGCTTGCTGTGATTCCGTTATGTCTTATTTGCAAGTTGGCTGGTCGCCGTGTTGTCTATATTGAATCTTTCGCAAAGGTCTCTACTCCCACTGAGACAGGTAAATTCATGTATCACTTTGCAGATAGGTTTTATGTTCAATGGGAGAGCATGCTTTCTGTTTATCCGAATGCCATCTTCGTTGGTGGAGTGTACTAGGCGGCGAGTTAGGTGGTATTTGTGACCGTTGGCTCTCAGAAGTTTCCATTTGATCGGCTATTGCGTGCAGTAGATGAGTGTGTGGCGAACGGGGTTATACAGGAAGAAGTGTTCGCTCAAACTGGAGCGTGCGAGTATACACCAGAAAACTACAGATACGTAACCTTTATTAACCGTGGTGAGTTTGCGAGTTATATGGAAGCGGCAGATGTCGTTTTGACTCATGGAGGGACAGGAGTTATTGTTAACGCCCTAAAAAGCGGCAAACATGTCATTGCTATGGCGAGACTTTCTTGTTTTGGCGAGCATGTTGATGATCATCAGATCCAACTTCTTGAAGAATTCGAGAAGGCAGGACTTATTCTTACATGCAACAATGCGTCAACGCTTGCCGAGGCATATCGAGAGGCAATAAATTGTCCATCCGCTATTTACCGCTCGAACAATTCTGCATTTGTTGCTGATTTAGATTCTTATCTACGGCGCGCCTATTGATTAAGAGCCATATGCTAATAAGGCCTCAAAATGAAAATCTGTATCATCTCAAATAAATATCCTAATAAACATGATCAGAACATTTTAGTTTTTGTACAGCGTTTTGCTTGGTCTTTGGCAGAGTACGGCGTAGATTGCGCAGTAATCTCCCCTATACCAATTAACTTAAACCCTCGCTATATTGACATTCCTGCTTATTACCAGGAGACAACAACATTTGGAGCAAAAGTTGATGTTTATAGGCCGAAATGCTTAGGGTTTGGACAGTCGAAAACAGTAATGGGAAAAAGCCCAATACAAGCAACAACTCGATTTATGGAAATGGCAGTTTGTAAAGTAATAGAGCGCAATCACCTTGATTTTGATGCGTTTGTTGGTCATTTTTCTGCGCCTGCAGGTGTAGTAGCCGCAAGAGTTGGAAAGCGTTTCAATGTAGCAAGCTTTGTTGCTTTCGGTGATTCTTCAATGGCTTTTGTAGATCAGTTTGGGCGAGAAAAGATTCGGGAGGAGTTTAGGGATTTAAGTGGCATAATTGCTGTCTCGACTGCAGGAAAGAATAGTTTAGTCAAGGCACATATTCTTGATGATGAACGTATCCATGTCATTCCAAATGCCTTTAACCCGAATCGATTTTATCCTCGGAACAAAGTAGAATCTAGAAAACAACTCGGATTGCCTCTTGATGCATTTATAGTTGGATATGTCGGTTGGTTTAATGAGCGCAAAGGCATTAAAAGGCTAGAAGCAGCTGTTGATAGTGCTTCTGGGGTTTATTTTATTGCTGCAGGAAAAGGACCTCTAAAACCAGTTTCTAAAAAATGTTTACTAGCGAGATCGATTGGAAATGGAGAGTTGCCGATTTTTTACAGTGCGCTTGATGCTTTTGTCCTTCCGACCTTAAACGAGGGGTGCTGTAATGCAATTATAGAAGCTATTGCATGTGGTATCCCTGTTGTTTCCTCTGATCTTGAGTTTAATTATGATCTTTTAGATTCAGAGTGCTCGATTTTGGTTGATCCATGTGATCCTGCTCAGATTACAAAGGCAATAATGACGCTAAAAGACAATAGCTCATTAAGAGCGAAACTGGCAAAAGGGAGCCTTGAAAAAGCAAAAATGCTTACATCGGATATTCGACTAGCCAAAATTCTAAAACTGATAAATAAATAATGAACCGTATATATCCATATCGTAACAACAGTCATAAATCACAGTTTTCGCAAAGATATGGCTTTACTGCATTGTTGTTCTTTTTAATGTTTTCCTTGTTTAAGCCTGCCGGCGTAGAGGAAATCAGTTATCTTTTACCATTGAACTATTTACTAACAATGGGCCAGTTCTTATTAGTTCCTGTTACAATTTGGTTATACAAAGATCGAAAAATCAATTTATTTATTGTTGTTTTATTAACTCTTGTTGTTGTTCTTCTTTTCTTTTCGTTTTTGGAAGGCTCTATAGTATTTAATACAAGATTGTTCAACTGGCTAAAGATATTATTCGGGTGCCTTTTGTTGGAAGCCTGCATGAAAAGCAATAGAATAGTTTTCTTTTTTCGTGCAGTTTTTGCATCGTGCGTTTTGATTCTGCTGATAAATTTAATTTTTACTTTTTTAATTAATCCTGGAGGCATGTATAGTAATTTTTTGGAAGATTTGAGAGGTATATGTTTCTACGGCGATAAGAATTCAGTTCGGAACCCTGCATTGTTGGGGTTTATGGCGGCATGTGCGCTTGATTATTATGCAGGTTGCAGAGCGCCTCTTCGCTCATTGTTTGCTTTGTTCCTAGGGGTATTTTCTGTTGGAATGGTGGGCTCTGCTACATCTTTTGTGGCATTGTGTGTGTTGTCAGTCGCATATTTATTTGTTGTGCTAAGAAATAAAATATTAGATATTCGCTTAGTGGGAATATTGATTGCGGCATTTTGGGCCATGGTTGTCTTTGTCAGAAAACTTCCTGGAGTCGAGCAATTTGTGGTTGGAGTTTTACAGCGAGATATGACTTTTTCTGGTCGAACGATAATATGGGATCAAGTGTTAGCCAATTTATCAAGTAACATTTTTTATGGTCACGGTTTGAATGTGCAAATTCCAGTTGGTTGGAATGTTGGATACGTAACACACTGTCATAATGCATATCTCGATATAACATATCGTGCGGGTATAATAGGCCTAATTCTTTTTATTGCTTTGATTGTTCTTTCACTAAGAAGCGTCTATTATTTCATCTCTTGTAATATTGCTAAGTCTTTCGCTTTGGTGTTGCTAGCCTTTTTGTTTGTAGGGATATTTGGATCTTTAGATAATCCTTTCTTTTTTATGGTTTTAGGGCTTTGCTACAACATTCGTGAAATTATTCAAAATTATGAGCAATGAATTAATTTTAATTTTTGGGTTGTGAGATGAAGTGGTTCGAGATCTAGATTTTTTAATATATTACGAGATAGTAGAGCGGGAATATGAAAATTCATTGCTTATAAAGTTTGAATTAGAAAAAAGAGGTTATTCAGTTGCTTTATGCAATACGGTAAAAGCAGACTATTGGCATGCGTGGTTATACAGACCTAAAGTAGTGCTATGCCATACTCTCAGGAACAATCGAAATGTTCATTCGTATACTCAGTATCTAAATTGGCATGTGCATAAAATAATTGATCTTCAATATGAGCAGGTTTTAGGACGTTCTTATGTGGGAAGTGACTCGTGGATCCCGCAAGGGTGTGCGAAAAAGGCATTGCATATTTGTTGGGGGCGAAATGCTGCAAGGAGACTGAAAAAAGGAGGAGTCTCAGAGGAGAATATTGCAGTTACTGGTGCATTGCAAATGGATACTCTACATCATAATTTTAAAGAATACTATAAAGATAAAGTAAATCTTGGATTGGCAGAGAATATCGATCCGACAAAAAAATGGGTGTTATTCAATGCAAATTTTCCAATTTTATCTGTATCAAAATCTAGCTTTATGGCAAAGAAAATTGCTTCGCGAGTTGATAGTTTAGACAGCTATATTAATGTACGGGCTAGAATTCAATCGCTAATTTTGAAATGGGCAGAAGAACTTTTAGATTCGGATAAAGAAATTATATTTATTTACCGACCGCATCCTGGCGAGCAACCTACTAATGCTGTTAAAGATCTTTTGAGAAGAAATAATCGTTTTATCTGGAATGGAAGCCTGTCAGTCAAACAATGGATTGTGGTATCGGATGTAGTCTGTGTTTGGAATAGTAGCTCTATCATTGAAGCGTACTACGCAGGAAAACCAGCAATAATATTAAGACCTGTTGAGTGTAAAGACAACTATGATGTTTTTTTATTCGATGATGCTCGTGCTGTAACGAATTATCGAGATTTTTATCATGAAATCAAAAATGCTACTTTTGAGAATTTTCCAATTAGTGTAAAAAAAATTGAAGATTACTATGGCAAGAAAGAAAGCGAACTTGCATACATTAAAGTGTGTGATGTATTAGAAAGAGTATATCACGATAAAAAATTCAATCATAATTTCAATGTTCATTTGAAACCTAGTTATTTTTTTAGAGAAAGCAAATTTCGTCTTATTTCGTTCTATGTGTTTTTTGTTCGACATACAGGGATAAAGCTAACATCACTCCCCTTTATTAATATGAAGCCGCTAATAAACGCAGAAAAATATGCCGAAAA
>OLPW01003342.1_pt1 | contig 12645 bp, 8 predicted proteins | sample 1672161 | NCBI WGS metagenome assembly OLPW01 (sample SAMEA3136654, study PRJEB25190) | human gut metagenome
GCAGAGTTCTCAACGGCTACCTGATAGCCCTCGGGCAGGTCATCCAGCACCGGGGCGCTTGCCACGACCTCGCCGGTCTTCATATCGAGCGCAAGAAGGTTTACGATATCCTGATTGTCGGTGAACAGCACAAGGTTCGGTGTCAGTGTGGGAGAGCAGCCGCCGCCCCATGCAAGACCGCCGCCGGTGGTCTTATCGCCTTCGCCGCTCACCTTTGCACCCGCGCTCTCATAGGGCGTGCACCACACAACGTCTACGCCTTCTTCTGCACGCAGAAGATAGCAGTTCTGGTTGGTGAGGATCACTGCACCGTCCTTGGAGGCGGCGATGCCGTTCTCGGCACCCTCGCCGGGGGTCAGCTCGTAGACAAAGACAGCCTTTGAAAGGTCTGTCTGCTCGCCATTCAGGATCGCATCAATGGCAGAACGGGCAATATAGCCGATGACGCCCTGCTGCTGGCGCTGCGGATAAATGCGGAAGCCGCCCGTTGCAAACCAGAGGTTTCCGTCATAATCAAAGACCACGGACAAAAGATTCTGCGTCAGCTCTTTTCCAAGCGCGGCTTCGGCGGCAGCCTTGATATCAATGTCCAGCACCTTCTCAAATTCGGGCAGCACATTGCCGTTTTCATCTGTTGCACGGAGCATCAGCACATGGTTGTTGCTCGTGGGGCAGACGATGCGGTTGGACGCGTCCATGAAGGTATAGGAGCTCTGGATAACGTAACCGCCGCCGTCATGCTTCTTTGGCGAGAAATAGCCGAGCGTTTTTGTTTCTTCGGCGTTCAGGTCGCGGATGGCGATGCCGCCCAGCAGCGGCACAACGGCATGGCCGTAGCTGTCAAAATAGATAGCGGGAGAAGCATTTGCATTCGTTGTCTCATAGGAAACGTTGATCTCGGGGTAGATCGCAAGCGGCAGGATCTCATCCGTTGAATCTGTGTTGTAGCCGTCGTGATGAATGTTTGCATCGCTCTTAGCCATGTAGGGGTTTTCCTCCACCTGCTTGGGGTTCAAGGCCTTCACAGGCAGTGCCGCAGAGGTCGTCTCCGCAGCAGAGGGCTGCACCACGGCGGACGGTGCAGAGGGCTGAGAAGCGGCGACACTGTCTGCGGGCGTCTGCGTACCGCCGCAGGCGGCCATGGAAAGGCACAATGCTGCGGTCAGCGACAAGCTCAACGCAGAGTGGATGATCTTTCTCTTTTTCATAAGTCGTTCTCCTTGTTGTGTTCGTTGCGGTCAGGTCGGCGCTGCTCTGCCGGATTTTTTTGATCCAGCCAGATGCAAAAACCCTGCCGCAAAGCGGCTTCGGTCACTGGCTCCAGCAGAAAGTAGTCTGCACGCAGCCGGAAGGCATGGAGCGAAAAATTCAGATCGCTGCACCAGATAACGCGTGTTTGGGGACAAAGCGCGTGCAGATGCTCTACTGCATTCAATCCATCCACCCCCGGCAGGGCGATCACGGCATTTGTCAGCGGCTCGCAGCGCGCGGCTTCAAAAAAGCTTTCCTGATCGTGGTAACAGTCCATTTGGGGAAATAAACAATGCTCGGCGCAGAACTGCAAGATCTGCTCTGCCCAAAAAGCTTCCTGCGCCCTGCTGTTTGTCAGCACGGCGATTCGATACACAGCGACCCTCCTTCCTTCTGCCGTTGTTGAGGTTCTCTGTCTCTAGTATACGGGTGGATACGGCTGTTTCAAGCTGTTTGGCACGAAAGCCCGGTTTCCGTCACGAAATCCCGTTTTCTGCTGCGACAGAACCGGGCAACTGTGCTATAATCAGGATGAAAAAGTTTATAAAGGAGGTTGGAAGCTATAGCAATAGCTTCTTGGTACAGCATGAGATTTGCGATCGTCGATGACCTTGGTACGGAGCGCACGCTGCTGAAGGAGCGCTTGGCACGGCAGCTGCGCCAGCGCGGTACAGAAGCAGAGCTTTTAGAATTTGACAGCGGAGAAGCTTTTCTGGTGGCAGAAAAAGCGCAGCGCTTTACCGCCGCATTTTTGGATATTTACATGGATGGTTTAAGCGGCATGGACGCGGCAAAGGAACTTCGGAAAACAGACGCAGACTGTCTTCTGGTTTTTACCACCACCTCGACAGACCATGCACTCGAGGGGTTTCAGGTACGGGCATTTCATTATTTGGTCAAGCCCTTTTCAGAGGCCGAGTTGTCCGGTCTGTTGGATGAAATGCTCGCAAAACTCCCCCGCCCGGAGCCGGTTTTGACGGTGAAGGTGAATGGCAGCGACATCCATTTGCGCTATCGTGATATCATATCCGCCGAGCATTTCGCCCACATCATCAATATCCGCACCACTGCCGGCAAAACGCTTGCCATGCGCCAGAGTTTCAAGGCGTTCACAGAGCCGCTCAAAAAGGACCCGCGCTTTTTTGTTTGTGGCCGCGGTACGATCATCAATATGGAGAATGCTGCCGATTTTCAGGATGCCGCCTTCTGTATGACGGACGGCAGCCAGGTCTATGTCAGTCAGGAGCTTTTGAAAGCCGCCCGACAGGCGTTTATGGAATTTCTGCTGCAAAGGGGGCGTGTGGGTTGAAGGATGTTCTGCGCCCGATCCTGGAGCTTACCGTTGTGTTTCCCGGCCTGCTGCTCGCGTATTTTCCGGTGCGCTCCTATCTGAAGCAGTCTTCCGCAAAGCTTGCGGTATGGGAGGTGCCGCTGCTGTTCGGGCTTTGCCTTGGCGGCGGGCTGTTTTGCTATCATTTCGGTCTCTCGACCGCGTTCCCCTTGCTGCTCATAACGATTGTGACAATTTTCCTGTATCTCAAAACGCTGCGGCTCTCTCTCTGGAAATCCGGGACCATCGCGCTGGCGGTCTGCGCGGTATTTGCGTGCCTGAATAGCTTGTCCCGCGCCGTTGGTACGGCGATCACGATCCGGCTGCAGCTGCCGCCGGACAAGCCGTGGTTCTGTTTTAGCGCCTGCATTTTTTATAACGTGATCTGCTGGCTGACCGCTGCTGCAGCCTATTATCCCGCCACCCACGCAGTGCGCGCAATGGTGGAGGATGACAATTTTGCGCAGACGTGGTATGTGTTCTGGGTGCTTCCGATGGTGTTCATCCTGCTAAACCTTTTTATAACCCCGCGCTACCAGATAACACTTCAGACAGGCCGGGTCTTGCAGGTCTACATCGTTATGAGCATCGCGCTTTTGTTTTTGATGTTCATGTTCAATGCAATCTTTCTGCTGATGGCAAACAGCCTTAACCGGAATGCAAGATTGCAGCAGGAAAACCAGTTTCTTTCCATGCAGCAGCAGCGCTATGAAAGCCTGAAAGCCGCCATTGAAGAAGCCCGGCAGGCGCGGCACGATATGCGCCACCAGCTGAATCAGATCTCCGCACTGGCCGAGGCAGGAGATCTGGATAACCTGAAGGCTTACCTTGCAAAAACGGTCTCCCGGATCCCGGATCTGGATATGAATTTCTGCGAAAACCGTGCAGCGGACAGTGTTGTCGGCTATTATTGTGCCCTTGCAAAGCGTGAGGGTGTTCCCTTTTGTGCCAAACTCGACTTACCACAGGTGCTTCCTGTGGACGAGATCGATCTGTGTCTGGTGCTGTCTAATCTTCTGGAAAACGCATTCGAAGCCAGCCTGCGCACCGCACCCGCCCGGCGCAAGATCGAGGTCACCGCGTATGTCCATGCCGAGCGGCTTCTTTTGGTCGAAGTGGAAAACGCATTTGACGGTGAAGTCAACGAAAAAAGCGGGCTCTTCCGCTCGTCCAAGCGAAAGGAAAATGGGATCGGCATCCAGTCTGTCCAGCATATTGCAGAAAAGACCGGCGGTGCAAGCACATTTACCCATCAGAATGGCGTTTTCTCTACCAAGGTCATGCTTTGTGGAGAAAAGCAGCCGCCAGAGACCGCGGACAGCACCACGGAGTTGTACGGAAAATGTGAAAAGCAATGCGGAAAGCGCAGAAACTTGCCATATAAAAAGTGGAAACTTCATTCCCCAAATGGCAACCTCCATGCTAAAAGTGGCAAGTGACATATACAAAATGCCATTATACAGAAATGCCCACTCCCCTGAGAACTCCTCAGACGAGTGGGCATTCTTCTTTCCGTGTATCAAATTTACCTTTGTGGTCACTCAAATCGCCACCAAGTCATGGATTAAAAATCATCATTTTTTATTTATCCCAGAGTAAGTGCACGGTTTCTGCACTGTTTTTGCACGGTTTCAAGGGTTGCAATGGGTACTCTGACTTGCAAAATACGACAAAGGGTGCAGAAATTGCCGGGCGGAAAATCACGATGCTTTGCGCAAAAATAACGAAAGCTCGAAACTTCTAAAGTCAGAGTGTTCTGCCCGGTGGGCTCTTTTAATCAGGGTGTCCGGGATTCGAATTCCCGCGGGCGCACCAAAAAGCACCAGACAAATTTTTGTCCGGTGCTTTTTTGTTGTGTCATTCAAGATTCTCAACATTGTGATTCCTTTTTGGCTGCTTAGCCCGCTTTTCATTTCCTCCAGATCATCACCTCCCATGCAGAACAGGTTGGCGAAGATCCTGTCGGTGCCGGTGGCCACCATGGCCGGGAACAATGCCCAGGACAGCACCACCCGATGGCAATATGCCCCAGCATCTGCCGCGTTCCTGGAATACATTCGCTCTCGGCTGGGGGATGCCTTTTGCTGATTTCACCCATACCAACAACAAACACCGTGCCGCCATGCAGGGGGTTCTCCTGCTTGCGGCACGGTGCTTTGTTGTATCAGGCTATTGTCGGGTTATTGTTTCTTTTTGGCAAGCTGTCTGCCCACGGCCCACAGCCAATCCAATGCGGCGGCGGCAAGGGCGGGGTACACGATCAGGCCGAACAGCTGGTACCAGGTGGGGATAAAGTAATCTGCCCCGCCGGGCAGGGTGCTGGCGGCGTTCAGGGTAATGCTTTGCGGAGTAAAGGTCAGGCCCACGGTCTTGTTTTCATCGGGGCTGCAGGGATCCAGCCGCAGTGCCACGATCTGGGTGCGCGGCAGGGTGTACACATAGGTGCCGTCTGCCAGCACTTTGGGGAAGACGCGGCGGTCCTGGCTGTAAGGCTCCCCCGTTTTTGTGGTGTAATACAGGCACATTTCGCGGGAATCGCCGTCAAACTCCACGTTGTAGCTCACGGTACGCACCACGCGGCCGGATACATCCTCCAAAATCATCTGCGGGTCGCCGCCTGTGGTAATCAGCTGGCCCTGGGGTGCGCTGTTCTCCCCCGGCTCCCCCCAGGTCAGCTCGGCCAGCTGCCAGCTTTCAATGGGGATCGAGGTTTCAGTCAGGGTGCCTTTTGCCTTGGCGGAGCTGTCCCCCGCAAAGGCCACCGCACCCTGCACCAGCCAGAACACCAGCGCCGCGCACCAGCACAGCACCGGCAAGGCAAAGCGATGGGCAAACAGTCGGTTCAGGCGGCTTTTCCATGTCATCTCTTTCATTGGGCCGCCTCCTTGCTCATCTGCATTGTGACCGGCTCATACCCGGCATCCGTTACGCGGTAGAGCAGGGTCTGCCCCGCCTGCGCAGCGGCCAGGTGGTCGGTAAACAGGTTCTGATAGCTCTGCACAAAGATATCGTCGATCTTTTGCAGGTAAAGCACCGTACAGCCGTTGGCACGCACGGTTTCATCCAGGCGTTCAGCGGTGTAGGGGTGGTAGTAGCGCTGCTTCACGCCCTCCTCCTGCGGTTCCAGCTCCGGCAGGCCGAAGGTTCCGCCGCCGCCCTCCTGCGTGGCCCCCACGCCGGAGTAATCCACCAGGACGGGGTAAAAATCAAACACGGCAGAGAACCAGTGTTCGCCGTTATCCCCCTGGCTGACAAAAAACACGCGGTCGTTTTCGTTCAGGTAATCGCTGCGCAGCCAGTCAGCTTCGGCGCGGGCGGTCTTGCGGTCGGCGAATTCGCCATCCGAGAAGCCCAGCACCGAAAGCTGCGGCAGGATCATGCCGTTCACCCGCACCAGCATGGCGGCGGCCATCAGCAGAACACCGGCCTGGCCCGCCAGGGCAATCCAGCGGCGGGCCGGGGCTTTCTGTTCGCCATCCGCGGTTTGCAGGGCGGTGCTCCAGCAGGCCAGCGCCATAAAGAACCAGCCGATATAGTAAGTATAGATATAGCGGTTATAATCCACCAGCCCCACGGCCTGATCCGGCTTGAAAATAAAGCCATAGCTGAGCGCCAGCATGAGGTTATACCCCACAAAGCATGCAAGGGACAGCACCCCGATGCAGCCAATGCGCAGCTTGAGCTGGCGGCCTCTGGCGCAGATGGCCGCCACCAAGAACACCAGCAGAATCAGCACCACAACATTGCGTCCCTGGCCGATCATGCTCAGCCGACCATCCGAAGTCCAGAACTGGTGGCCCATATCGGCCATGGCTTGGGTGAACTGGCTCTGGCGCTCGGCGTAAAAGCCCTCCACCGGCTGACCCAGCAAAATCTTGATGCCGTTGATGACCACAGCGGACAAGGGGACGCTGGTCTCGCCGGTGCCGCCCTCGCTGGCACTTTTGGCAACCAGAATGCCCACATAGCGGATGTTCCAGAAATAATAGATCAGCATGGGCGCGGCAAAGCAGGCAATGGCAAAGCCGGTGCGGCGGGCAAGGCCCTTTTTGAAGGGGTGCTCCGCAAACAGCCAGGCATCCACAGCCATCAGCCCCGCCGCCACCAGGGACAGCACAAAGGTGTTGGCCTTGATGTTGGCCGCCAGCGCCAGTACCGGCAGTACGGCCCACTTGGGGCCGCCGGTTTTGCGCAGCGCCAGCCACAGCGCCACAGCGCCGCCCAGTGCAAGGCCCGCGGGCACATCGCCATAGGCGGTCATATAAGTGGTATCCAGATAGATCGTATGGTTATACACCGTCAAAAACCAGGGGGCAAACCAGCAGATTGCTGCCAGCGGCACCGCAATGCGGTACCGGCGGAAGTTCAGCCCGCCCAGCACTGCGGCAAACACGGCGGTGGCCAGCACATCATACGCCACATAGATCTTCCAGTCTGCATAATGGCCCAAAAACTGGAAGAAGTAGGAGAGCAGCGGCAGGCCGGGGTTCTGGGTCTGGGGCCAGGGGGTTCCAAGGGTAGCCAGGGCATACAGGCGGTTATCCGCCTTGGTCACCTTTACGGCGGTAGCCCACAGGCTGAGTTCATCATACTTGGTTGCCAGCGGCTGGCGGATGAAAAAGTACACCGCAAATGCCAGCGCCATGCCCCAGAACAGCACCGCCCCCGGTGTAACCAGGCGGCGGTAGGCCGGGCGCTGGTCTTTGTGGGGCACCAGCGCCCACACGCCGCTGCCCGCAAACACCGCCCACAGCAGCACAGTGCCGGGCAGCAGCAGGTTTGCCATGCCCGCAGCCGTCAGCCAGGCAACGGCAATGCCCAGCGCGCTCAGCGGGGCCAGCGCAGCATGCAGGTTACATTTGAGCGTTAGGAACGCGCAGAACAAAAACAGCACCGCCAGCGCGGCAAAGATGCAAAGCAGCTCCATAGAATCACCATTTTATACAACATAAAAGCCCTGCGGGTGTGCCCCCAAGCCATGGGCGCACCGCCCCACAGGGCTCTTTTTTACTTTTTGCGGAAAACATCAACGGCAAGGCAGGCAAACGCAGCCCCCACAGCCGGGGCAAACAACAGCAGCAGCCATTGGCCGCCGTTTGGCACAAAGCGCAGGTACCACGGCTGCACCGGGTTGAGCACCACGCCGTCCAGCCGGGTAGGCACGCCGCCCACACTGTCCGGGTCAATGCGCAGCCCGGTCACGGTAAGGCCGCCCAGGTCAAAGGTATACTGGTTTTCGCCGCTCACGCGGGCAAAAACTTTCTGGGTCTCGCTGTACTCGGTCTGGCCGGGGCGCAGGTAATACAATGCTACGCTGCCGGACGGCAGGTAGTGCACGGCGTCCAGCTCCGCCGTTTCCAGCCAGGCTTCGCCCCGCCAGATGATGTGCGGGTCGTTGTCGGTGGAAAGATACCAGCCGGGTTCATCCACCGGTGCGGTATGCCATTCATCGTCATCATAATTGACAAAGCTTTCAAATTCCAGGTCATCCGCCGTCAGGGTGCGGGTCACCATAGTGCCGTCTGCTTTATGGTTCAGCATCACAGCGCTGCCCACCAGCACGTACACCAGCCACACAATAACAGCGGCGGCATATGCCAATATCAGCAGCTGCTGGGGGCGCAGCGGGCGGCCCGCACGGGCGGGGGCGGCAAAACGCTTGGTTGGGCGTTTATCTTTCATTGTACCACCCCGCTTTCTGCCACAGCCACCGGGGTAAAGGCGATAGGCTTGCTGCGGCCTTCAAACCGGTAGAGGGTTGCGGGCATATTAGCTTTCAGCCCGCCTTCGAACCGGCTGCTGAACTCCCGCTCCAGATAGTCGTCCGCGCGGTCGATCAGCAGGTAGTCGATCTGCTTTTCTTCCATATAGGCGGTCAGAGAGTCTGCGGTGCAGACCGCCTCAAAGTCATACAAGGTCCAGTTCAGGCTTTCCACCAGGTTCATAAAGTCGGAGTCCCACCGGCTGGAATAATCATCGTTGCCCCACCAGGTACCGCCATAGCCGTTGACCACCTTGGCGGTCAGCTCATACTTGTAGTAGTACCAGCGGGTGGCATCATCGCCCTGACTGATGACCAGCACGCGGTCCGGCCAGTCCAGCACGGTGTTCATTGCTTCAGCGCGGTTCTTTACATCGCGGCGCAGGGTGTACAGACTGTCGGCATTGGTCCAGAACCCGGCTGCGGGCACACCGCGCCAGGCAAAAATACCCAGCACTGCCGCAGCGGCCAGCCCCAGCGCCGCACGGCCCAGCCGCTGCGCCGCGCCGCTGCCCTGCCCCACCGCAAAGCCCAGCACACAGAAGCCGTACAGCATCCACCCCTGCAGGTAGGGCGCGATATAACGCTCATAGTCCTTCAAGGCGGAGCCTTCGGCCTCGGAGAAATTGTAGAAGTACAAAATCAGGTGGAAGAGATACAGCGCGGCAAAGCAGAACGCCCCGCCCACAAAGCCAACCACGGTGCGGCGGCGTGCGGCACCGGCAGGCGCTGCCACAAAGGCCGCCGTGAACAGCAGCAGAATGCAGCTGACGGCCATGATGGGCGCGCCCACCAAACAGACGCGGCGGTACAAAAATGCCTGGCCCATGCTCTGCATGATCTGGGTAAAGCGTTCTTCGCGCCCAATGCCCAGCAGCTGCTTGATGCCGCCGGTCAGCACAGCACCATAGCTCAGGCCCGCGCTGCCCACGCTGGCCCCAGTGGTTTCGGTTGGGGTCACGGCGGCGGTATAGCGGTTCCAGCTGATAAACACCGCCAGCACCACCGCCGCCAGAATACTGCATTTTGCCAGCGATACGCCGAAAATGCGGGCAGGCTTTGTATCCGGGTGCGGCGTACCGAACAGCTGATCCAGCCCGATCAGGAACGTAACGATCAAGGCATAGGCAAAACCGATATCTTTGGTCATGGTCAGCACGGCAAGTGGCATGGCACAGGCAAAAAAGCCGGTTTTGCGCCCGCCCGCCGCGGCATACAGGCACAGGGTTCCGCCAAACAGCAGCGCCAGGGGGGTATCCGCCATGGCGTTGGCGTACATGGTGGATGGGGTGCCCGCCGGAACCACGCTGAAAAAGAACGGCAGAAGAAAGCCCGCAGCAAACACCAACACAGCACCCGCCCAGTTTTTGCGCGGCATGGCTGCCGCCGGGGCAATGCAGGCCAGGAACAAAATATCCAGCCCGGCCAGGCACTGCCATTCATAAAACTGGCCCGGTACGCGCTGGAAGAGATAGGAAACCAGGCTGGTTGCCGGGTAGGTAAAGCTCGCCGTCAGGTTGATGGGATCCGCCACATACAGCGCAGCGCGCTCCGCCACCATCTTGGGGGCAAGGCCCCAGGCGGTAAATTCATCCCACTGGGTAAACATGGGCTGCTGCAAAGCAAACAGCACCCACAAAAAACAGCTGCCGCCCACAAACAGCAAAAAGCCGGGGCTGAACAGCGCCCGCCGGATAGCCCGCCACCCGGCACGCACCCCAAAATAGACCCCGCCGGCCAGCCAGACCGCCATGATGATAAAATGGCCGAACTGCAAAAGCCCCAGCAGGGAAAGCAGATACAGCACCACGGCCGACCCGCACAAAGCGGGCAGCGGCAGCAGGGCGGCATCGAACCGGGTGCATGCCGCCACGCACAGACAGCATGCGGAGAAGAACAGCAAAAACAGCAGGCCGAATACAATCTGCACGGTACAGCACCTCCCGGAATCAGAATCAAATTAGTAATTAGCAATTAGCAATGAATCATTAGCGGTGGATTGCCGCCCGGTGGGCGGCTCAGAAAATTGGGGCAAGGTAGCATATAAAGGCTGATTCTATACCCGAAGACTATCACGCAAAAGCCGCGAAAAACCGCAGATTTGATCGTGCCACGGGCACACCGCCATTATTTTTAACTATTCTCTCATATACGCGTAAGCCAGCTCACGCGTATACGACGTACACCGGCCCCACAAAGTAGTGCTGGAAGAGCAGCACAGCGCCAAAAACGGCATAGCAGGCGCACAGCGGGGTGATGGCCGCTTCGGCCTTTTCTTCCGTGATGGCGGGGCAGATGGTTTTGCGCAGCAGTACGGCCAGGGCGGGCAGCAATGCCAGCCAGACGCAGAGGAAATACCGCGCCTGCAGCCCCACAATGCGCACCATGCCCACCGGGGTATAGGTGATATACATGGCTGCCATGGCACCGGCGGCGTACACCAGCGCCAGCAGCGCCGCCTCGCCCACGCGGCGGCGGGTGGGGAACACATCGGCGCGTTTTTGCTGCGCAGCAGCCAGCAGGGCGGCCAACAGCAGCACCAGCGGGCCGGTCAGGTTCAAAAAGCTGATGGGCAGGTCCTTCCAGCCGAACAGGCCGAGCTGCCCAATAAAGAAATCATTCTCTCCCAGGGTCCCCCAGAACGCAGCAATGGTCCTCAGAGGGTTGCGCAGCACAAAGGCCAGCTGTTCACCGCCGTTTACCGTGCTGCCGCCCTGGCGCTCAATGATGGGATAGTTATAGCGGAACGCCGTGCCGTACCATTCCGTCAGCAGGGTAACGGCCATAGCACCGCCAAAGCCGCCCAGCGCCCACAGCGGGCGGCGTCCCTTGGCGTGCCATTCCCGCTTTGCCACCAAAAAGATAGGCAGCACCCACAAAAGGTTCAGGTACGGTTTAGCGATATTGACAAAGATGCAGGCGGCGGTGTAAATGCCCGCCGTTTGGGTGTTCCACTCCTTGCGGGTCAGCAGGGCAAGCATCAGGTAATAGCAGCCCAGCAGGGTTGCATCATAGCTCAGTGATGCCCCCATAAACAGCGACATCGGCAGCAGCATAATGGCCGCAAAGGCCGGGCGGTAACGCTCCGCTTTGGCCAGCGCCAACGCGCATAACAGCGTGTAGGCCAGCAGGTTGACGATGCGCCCGCCATACAGGCAGCCCAGCGCGCCAAAGCCCAGCAGGCGTGCCAGCGCCATGCCGACCGCACCCGGCAGGAATGGAATGACCAGAAAGCTGACCGGCTCGCTGACCGGGTCCGGCACAGAATCCCGCACATCGTGCGCCAGGTACAGGGCAAAGCTGTCCGCCATGCTCTGCACTGCGCCTTCCTTGCCGTATTGCTTCAGGGCATAGCCCGCGGTGTTATAGGCTTTTTCCGCCCCGGTATCGGGGTCGGTGCCCACACCGGCAGAGGTATGCGCATTCACCCATGCACCGGGGAACGCTTCCAGCAGGTAGGCCACATCGTCCGGGTAGGTGCGGGAAGCATCAAAATCAAAGTGCCCAGTGGAGATGGCATAGGTGCGCAGGTAATGGTCAGCTTCGTCCGGCGTTTGCAGCGGCGGGTTGGCAAATGCAAACAGCAGCCCGCACAAAAAGATGCACACGGCCCCTTTTGCCGCAAATCCTTTTGCAAACCGCCGCACACAATACCCGGCCAGCAGACATACTTCCAGAAAGGCCGCACACCCCAGTGTAACCACCAGGGGGGACACACGGTTATCCAGCCCAAAGAACACCCGCCAGTAATAGGCCCACAGCACACCGCACACGGCGGCGCACAGCACAGCCAGCCCCCACCGCACAGCGGCGGGCAGCTTTTGTAATTTTATTGGCATAAAACTTTCTTACAACCGCCCTTACAGAATGTACTGGCCGACCTTGTACTGGTCCAGGTTGCCGCGCAGGAACTCAATGGTTTCGGCAAGGCCCTGTTCAAAGGTATACTGCGGTTTCCAATCGGTCAGGGTGCGCAGCTTGGTGGCATCGCCCAGCAGGCGGTTGACCTCGCTCTTTTCGGGGCGCAGGCGCTCGGCTTCGCAGACGATCCTGGCGCTGGGGTTGATCTGGGCAATCAGCTCATTGGCCAAATCGCCGATGGAATGTTCCACACCGGTGGCAATGTTGATTTCCTGGCCAATGGCGGCATCGCAGTCCGCAATGGCCATAAAGCCGTGGGCGGTGTCCTTGACATAGTTAAAGTCGCGGGTGGGGGTCAGGCTGCCCAGCTTGATTTCCTGCTGGCCGGCCAGCAGCTGGGTGATGATGGTGGGGATGATGGCGCGGCCGCTCTGGCGCGGGC
>OLPW01003346.1_pt1 | contig 12632 bp, 9 predicted proteins | sample 1672161 | NCBI WGS metagenome assembly OLPW01 (sample SAMEA3136654, study PRJEB25190) | human gut metagenome
GCTTTTACGCGAACATTCAACCTGCAGCGACTAAAGTCACAAATATGCTTTATTTTATCAAAAGAGGGCGTCTCCCTTGCCTGCGGCAAATTCCTATTTATACTTTTTCTGCACCGGATGTTTTTAGATGGAGTCTTGTTTGTACTGTTGATTTATAAAATCGTAGTAATATTTCTTCTAGTTGTTTTGTAAAGTTCTCTTTGTTAAGACTTTGTAATGCTTTTAAAAGTGCTGGTTCTTCTAAGAGCGCACCGATTACCTCACTGGTTACCGGGGCAGCAACTTCACTTGCAGGTCCCGAGGGAATCAGAGATACAATAGCGCCCCGGATAATATGTCCACGTTCATAGATTGGTGGTTCAAGCCGGACGTAACCGAAGCAGGAGGTAGAAATTTCTGTACTTCTTCCGTGAAGGAGAAGTGCCTGAAATGGTTTGATATAGGTATCAGCCAGGTTATCTCTGTCTTTTAATATTTTGTATAAATGTGCCTGCATGTCGGAAGTGTCGGCATACAGGGAGGAACAGTAAGAGATTATTTCATCTCTGTTTTTCAGGATTGGAGCCTGATTGATGTAAATATTGCCGAGCAGTTCATAGATTTCGCTTCCAATGGCGGAGAGAAATTCTACATCTTTTCTACAGATTGAGGAATCAGAAGGAACTTCGGGTTCTTTGATTTCTTTTTCCTGTGCCTGCCTTTTCTGTTCCTGAATGACTTTGATGCGAGAATCGAGCAGTATTTTATCCTGACGGGTTAATATTGGATTGACATGGATGTATGGGTAGGCAATCTCTAGCTTTACAGTGGAGATAACAAGGTCAACGCCTTCTTCCTGTAATCGAATATTATCTAATTCAAAAGCGGAGGTTATACCGCGGATATCAAGGTCAGGGTATTCCTTTTTCAAGCTCTCTGTGAGAAGTCTTGAACTTCCGATTCCAGTTGGACAGACAATCATAACAGAAAGCTTTTTGATTTCTTTTTCAATACGTTCCATTGCCATTGTGAAATAAAGGGTAATAAAACCAATTTCGCTGGCGGGAACTTTTTTTATGCCAAGAATCGGACAGAGGAGAGAAAGTCCCTCTTCACAAGCCTTATATACAGAAGGATAACTTTCCTGAAATTCCTTTAACAGCGGATTTTCTACGGGGATTCCAGCGCGGAGTCTGGCAATGGTCGGTTGGATATGTCCGCTTAATTCTGTGAGGAGCCGGCTGTCTCTCATAAAGTTTATATGTAAAATTTCGTTGACTTTTTTTATGATGGACAGGGTAATCTGATGTACGTCAAGGTTTTTTATATCAGTTAAATCGCTGCTTCCAGATGGCCATATACGCTGTCCGGAAATAAAGACAGCCATATAGATGGTCTCATCGACAGAAATAGATAAATGGAAAAACTGGCGTAGTTCCTTCATAATATATTCGGAAACGGCATACTCCGGCTGGATAGATATTTCTGCATAAGACTGTTTGAGTTCTTTGATAAACCGTCCTTTTTGCATTCTCTGTACACAGAGGGAAGTGTATACAAGCAAGTGTAAATATCCATTGTCAGAAAGCTGCATACCAAGCTGTTTCTGACAGCCGCCAAGAATGTGATTAACCTCGGCCATTACTTCGCCATCAATTTCATTGATAAAATTTCGGTCTGACAGAAACTTCTTGTCCTGGAGATTGCCAATGGAGTGATGTTCATTTACCTGTTTACATATGAAAGAAGTCAATGCCTGTCTTCTTGCGATTTCTGTTCCTTCTATAAATACACCAAGTCCGGGACGGCGGACGAGCTTTAGCTGATACTTTGTAAACCAGGTTTCAAGCTGGTTAAGGTCAGCAGTAAGTGTACCCTCGGAAATCTCGAACTTTTCTGTGAAGTAGTAAGATTTAATCGGCTCTTCTGCGAGGAGAAGGTCATGACATAAGAGAGTCAGCCTTTCTGGGCGGTTATCTGCAGGAGCGGAGCTATTTGTATCTTTTTCATCTAAAAGAGCAGCTAACTCTTTTAATCGTTCTGGTGTCTCGTCAATTAAAAGTCCTACACTTCGTTTGCGTACAAAGCAAAAGCCATTATGCTTCATCCATTTTTCAACGGTTGGCAGTTCGCGCTGGACGGAGCGGTCGCTGACACCGAGTTCTTCTGAAATGATACCGATTGTCACAGGGCTGTCCGGTGAAAAGCGGAGCAGAATGCGGATTATTTTATCTGCGCGTGGTGTGAGCTGCATGATTTTTTCTTCCTTTCCTATTCATCCTCTTATTATACAATATTTTACTGACAAATACTTCTTGTGAAAATGCACAAAAGAGCGACAAAGAAATTGGGTATATTGATGATAAAGTGACAGTTTGTCGGGAAGTCTTACCGACAAAGTTGCGGTATCATTCCTTTGAATTTTGTCATTTTGTGCTTTACAATAGAGACATAGAAAACAAGGGCAGTGCAAAAAAGCACAGTGTCAATATCCCAAAGCCGGAGGCAAAACGTAAAACGGAGACAGGTATTAAGCCGATGGGGAGGGACAAAAAAGAGAGGAGATATGTAACATGAAAAACGCAGTACAACGTTTTGGTAAGTTCCTCAGTTCAATGGTAATGCCAAATATCGGAGCATTCATCGCATGGGGCTTCATCACAGCATTATTTATCGAAAAAGGATGGCTTCCAAATGCACAGCTTGCAACTTTAAACGGACCAATGCTTAATTACTTACTTCCAGTCCTGATCGCATTCCAGGGTGGTAAGTTAATCGGTGGAGACCGAGGCGGAGTAATGGGTGCAATCGCAACCATCGGTGTAATCGTTGGAGCACCTGATTATCCAATGTTGATGGGTGCTATGGTAATGGGTCCTTTGGCTGGTTTTGTTATTAAAAAGTTTGACCAGGCAATGGACGGAAGAATGCCAGCCGGATTTGAGATGTTAATTAACAACTTCTCCATTGGTATCTTCGGTATGTTATTAGCTATCGTTGGTTATTATGCAATCGGACCTTTCATGAGTGCCGTACTTGTAGTATTAAAAGGTGGTGTTCAGGTACTTGTAGATCATAGTCTTCTTCCACTCGCAGCAATCTTTATTGAGCCAGCGAAAGTATTATTCTTGAACAACGCAATCAACCATGGTATCTTTACTCCTATCGGAATTGAACAGGCAGCAGAAGCTGGTAAGCCCATCATGTATATGTTAGAGGCTAACCCAGGTCCAGGTCTTGGATTACTTCTTGCTTACTGGGCATTTTCTAAGGATAAAGCAACAAAGGATTCCGCACCTGGAGCAATTATCATTCACTTCTTCGGTGGTATCCATGAGATTTATTTCCCATACATCCTTATGAATCCATTAGTAATCGTTGGACCAATCGCAGGTAATATCTGTGCGATCCTTTTCTACAGTATTACAAAAGCAGGTCTTGTAGGACCTTCCGCACCTGGTTCCATCATCGCATTTATGTCAATGTCACCAAAGAGTTCTATCGTAATCACAGCACTTGGTGTTCTGATTGCAGCAACAGTATCTTTCTTAGTTTCTTCACCGATCGTTAAGATGGCAGGAAGCAAGAGTCTTGAAGATGCACAGAAAAAGACAAGCGACATGAAAGCTGAGTCCAAAGGACAGGCAGCAGAAGTTCTTTCCGGAGCAGATGTTAAGGCAGATGACATTAAGAAAATCGTTTTCGCATGTGACGCTGGTATGGGATCTTCTGCAATGGGAGCAACAAAGTTCAGAAATCGTATTAAACCTTTAAATCTTGGAATTACAGTAACAAATACATCCGTAGATAATGTTCCTGCAGACGCAGATGTCGTTGTATGCCAGTACATTTTACAGGATAGAGCAGTTAAGAGTGCGCCACAGGCAAGATTAGTAGCAATCGGAAACTTCCTTCAGGATCCTAACCTTGATACATTCTATGCAGAGTTAGAGGGACGTGCAAATGGTACATCCGCCTCAGCTCCAGCAGTAGAACCTGAAGTAAAAGAAGAAAAGAAAGCAAAAAAAGCCGTTCTTAAAAAAGAAGGTATCAAAACAGGCTTAAAGAGTGTAGATAAAGAAACAGCAATTCGTGCAGCAGGCCAGCTTTTATGTGACCTTGGCTTCGCAAATGAAGATTATATTCAGGCAATGGTTGACCGTGAAAATATGGTATCTACATACATGGGTATGGGAGTTGCAATCCCTCACGGAACATCCAATGCAAAAGAAACCGTTAAAAAATCTGGTATCGTAGTAATGCAGTATCCAGAAGGTGTTGACTTTGGTGATGAGAAAGCATATCTCGTAATCGGTATTGCAGGTGTTGGTGATGAGCATCTTGAGATTCTTGGAAACATCGTAGCAAGTCTTGAGGACGAAGAACTTCTCGAAACACTGAAAAAGAATGCTGACGTTGACACTATCATGAAAACTTTTGGTTAAAATAAATAACAAAGGTGAGTAATCAAATTAAGTAAAAATTATATTAAAAAATCATATTGAAATAACATCGGGAACAATCCCGAAGGCTTAGATTTAAGAAAGAAGGAGTCAGATTATGAAAAAGGCAGTTCAGTTTGGAGCAGGTAATATCGGTCGTGGTTTTATTGGAGCTTTACTTAGTCAGTCCGGATATCATGTAGTATTTGCAGACGTTGTAGACAAGATTATCGATAAAATTAATGAGGATAAAACATACACAGTTCATGTAATGGACGTAGAATGTGAAGATCAGAAAATCGAAAACATCAGTGGTGTAAATTCTACAAAGCCAGAAGCAGTAGATGAAATCGCAAGTGCTGACCTTGTAACAACAGCTGTTGGTCTTGTTATTTTACCTCGTATCGCTCCTACAATCGCAGCAGCTATCGAAAAACGTATGGCAGACGGAAACAAAGAGCCGATGAACATCATCGCATGTGAAAATGCAATCCGTGGAACATCTCAGTTAAAGAAAGCTGTTTACGAAAACTTAAGCGAGGAAGGAAAAGCATTTGCAGATGAGTATGTCGGATTCCCAGACTGTGCAGTTGACAGAATCGTACCTCCTGTAAAGAGCGAAAACTTCATTGATGTAGTAGTAGAAGAATACTACGAATGGGATGTAGAGCGCGCAAGCTTCAAGGGCGAGATTCCAGAAATCAAAGGAATGACTCTTGTAGATGACTTAATGGCATACATTGAGCGTAAATTATTCACATTAAATACAGGACACTGCATCACTTCTTATCTTGGAAAGCTTCGTGGATTCCCAACAATCGATGCAGCGATCGCTGATGAAGAAATCTATGACATCGTATCTAAAGCAATGAAAGAGAGTGGTGACGGACTCATCAAGAAACATGGTTTCGACCCTGAAAAACATGCAGCATACATCAAAAAGATTATCGGACGTTTCAAAAACCCATACTTACAGGACGATGTAAGCCGTGTAGGTCGTGAGCCACTTCGTAAATTAAGCCCAACAGACCGCCTGATCAGCCCATTAACAACAGCAGCAGGATATGGACTTCCAGTAGACCACTTACTTGTTGGTGTTGGTGCAGCTTTACACTATGATAATCCAGAAGACAAACAGAGCGTTGAACTTCAGGCAAAAATCAAAGAGCAGGGCGTTCGTGAAGCAGCAAAAGAAATCACTCAGCTTACAGATGAAAAGCTGTTAGATGCGATTGTTGCTGAATATGAGAAATTAGCTTAGTTTTTATACAATATAACACAACCGTGGGACACACGGGGATAGCTCGCTTATGCTTAGCACAGTAGTGTTATCGAACGAGAACCAAACTTGCCGAGGTTGGGAAGCCCCCACCTTTACAGGTGAGGGAGGATGTCACTTAAACGGGTAAAAGTTATATGGTTGTTGTGAGTCTGTAATATGTTAAGTAATTTGGAATAAAAATAAGCAGAGGGAATAAGTTTTAATATTAGAAAAGTAGCTATTCAGAGAAAAGCAGTATTTATTAAAAAGGGATTACGGGCAAACTGCAAGTACTCTGAATAGCTGCATATATAACAATTGTAGAAATCCGACAGAACAAAGAAGAAAATAAATTAAAACCGGATACTAACCTAATAAAAATAACAAACTGTTTCCGAAAAAATCAGGAAAGTGAATTGGCGCGTAAAATCTTGCCTTTTCCCGATAGCCATGCTACACTTAAGGATGAAAAATTTAAATTGTTTCAATCATTTTAACTTTTAAAGGAGATTATATATGTGTGGAATTGTTGGATACACTGGTAGAGAGGCGGCAGCGCCAATTGTACTGAATGGTTTATCAAAACTGGAGTACAGGGGATATGATTCAGCCGGAGTAGCTGTTTTCAATGAAGCTGAGAATGACATAGACATTGTAAAGACAAAGGGACGTCTTAAGAATCTGTTAGAGAAGACAGACAGCGGAAAAGCGATGCCAGGTGGATGTGGTATTGGTCATACCCGTTGGGCAACACATGGCGCACCTTCTGAGAAGAACGCGCATCCTCATTGTAGTGATGACAAGATGGTTGTTATGGTTCATAACGGAATCATTGAGAACTATCAGGAATTAAAAGACCATCTCACACAGAAAGGTTATACTTTCTATTCTGAGACAGATACAGAAGTAGCAGTGAAGCTTATCGCTTATTACTATGAGAAGACAGATCATAACCCATTAGAAAGTATGTCAAGAGCATTACTTCGTGTTCGTGGTTCTTTCGCACTGGGTATTATGTTCAAAGATCGTCCAGGTGTTGTTTACGCAGCACGAAAAGACAGTCCATTAATCGTTGGACAGAATGAAGGTGGAGCATTTATCGCATCTGACGTTCCTGCTATCCTTTCTTACACAAGAAATGTATACTATCTTGATAACATGGAGATGGCAGAACTTCACGAAGACAGCATCCGTTTCTTTAACATGAACGGTGACGAGATTGAAAAAGAAATGGTTAACATTAAGTGGGATGCAGAAGCAGCGGAAAAAGGTGGTTTCGAGCATTTCATGATGAAAGAGATTCATGAGCAGCCAAAGGCACTCAAAGATACAATCAATACATATGTAAAAGACGGTAAGATTGATTTAAGTTCTGTCGGTATTTCACCAGAAGAATTTGCACAGTATCATAGAATTTGTATCGTAGCCTGCGGTTCTGCTTATCATGTTGGTATTGCAGCCAAATATGTGATGGAAGACCTCACAGGATTAATGGTAGACGTAGATTTCGCTTCTGAATTCCGTTACCGTAATCCAAAGCTTTCCCAAGATACATTAGTTGTCATTATTTCACAGTCAGGAGAGACAGCAGATAGCCTTGCAGCACTGCGTCTTACAAAAGAAATGGGAGTAAAGACATTAGCAATCGTTAATGTAGTTGGTTCCAGTATTGCAAGAGAAGCAGACCACGTTATGTACACTTTAGCCGGACCTGAAATTGCCGTTGCTACCACTAAGGCATACAGCACACAGTTAATTTGTATGTATATCCTCTCCATGTACGCTGCACAGGTAAGAGGAGAGATTGAAGAATCTACCCTCAATAGCATGCTCAAAGAGATCGTGCTTCTTCCAGAAAAGGTTGCAAGCATCTTAGCAGATAAAGAACGAATTCAGTGGTTTGCTAATAAATTTGCATCCGCACACGATGTATTCTTTATCGGTCGTGGACTTGATTACGCAATCTGTCAGGAAGGAAGCCTGAAGATGAAGGAAGTCAGCTATGTACATTCCGAAGCTTACGCAGCAGGTGAGTTAAAACACGGAACCATCAGCCTGATTGAAGATGGAACACTTGTAATCGGTGTTCTTACTCAGAGTCACCTTTGCGAGAAGACACTGAGTAACATGCAGGAAGTAAAGAGCCGTGGCGCATACCTGATGGGTGTTGCAGAGAACGGAAGTTACTACCTTGAAGACATGGTAGACTTTGTTGTATATGTGCCTAAGACAGATCCGCATTTTACAACGACACTCGCAATTATTCCATTACAGTTAATGGGATATTATGTAAGCGTTGCAAGAGGACTTGATGTTGATAAACCTAGAAACCTTGCAAAGAGTGTTACTGTAGAATAATTCTGGGTTGCTGCAGGCAGGGAGAGACGCTCCCAAAAAGAGAAGATATCCTATATTTGTGACTCTATCACTGTGGGTTGAATGTTTGCCTTCGGGTTTACATTCAATCCTCGCTATAAGGCCACAAATATAGGATATCTTCTCTTTTTGGGAGCTGTTTTTGGCTGTAGGAGCAAAGCCAGAATTAATGTTGGAAGATTTAGGGATGGGACAGAAGAGGAAAATGGTGTATTAATTTTTAAAAGGCTGAAAGATTAATTAAAGGAGAAAATTTATGAAAAAATATCTGAATAGAATCTACACAATACTTTTAGTTATCCTTTGTGTAGTTTTATGTGTTTTACAAATACAGGCAGGGACATTATTGAGTACAGATACAGTGATAAGATTTGTGATTATATTTATAGCATATGGCTTGGGAATGGCATATAAGAAAAAATTCTGATTTTGCTTAGGCAGCCAAAGACAGCCCCCAAAGAGAGACAATACCCTATATTTGTGGCCTCGGAGCAAAGGTTGGATGCGAGCGGTTAAGCGAACATTCAACCTGCAGCGACTAAAGTCACAAATATAGGGTATTGTCTCTCTTTGGGGGCGTCTTCTTGCCTGCGGCAAATAAGAATTTAACTACTTAAACAGTGGAGCCAATGCAGCAGCTAATTCATCCTTTGTTGCCTGAGCGTCTGCAAGATCCTTTCCAAGTGTAGTAAAGTATGTCTTGATTTTAGGTTCTGTACCAGATGGACGAACAACAACAGTTGCGCCATTATCAAGACCGTATGTAAGTACGTTAGCAGCTGGAAGTCCAGTAGCCTCTGTATTCTTATAATCTGTTACGCTGACAACCTTCTTATCTCCGATAGATGCAGGTGGGTTATCACGAAGTCCCTGCATGATTCCAGACATTTTATCCATACCTGTAAGACCTGGGAATTCAAAACTGTCTACAACATTTAAGTAACGGCCATATTCAGCATAGATTTCTTCGAGTCTTTCTTTGATGGAGCTTCCGATGCTTCTGTAGTAGGCAGCCATTTCACAGATGAGCATGGAGCTGATTACAGCATCTTTATCACGAACGTAAGGTCCAGCTAAGTAACCGTAACTCTCTTCGAAACCGAAGATGAAGCGGTCTACTTCTCCAGCAGCTTCTAAGGAAGCAATCTGGTCACCGATCCATTTAAATCCTGTAAGTACACTTCTCATCTCTACACCGTAATGAGCAGCAACAGCGTCTGCAAGTGGTGTGGAAACGATGGATTTCACTGCGACAGCCTTCTCAGGAAGTGTGCCTAATTCTTTGCGGCCTGCACAGATGTAGTCAAGAAGCAGAACACCCATCTCATTACCTGTTACAAGTTCATAAGAACCGTCTGGACACTTCATAGCAATACCAACACGGTCTGCATCAGGGTCAGTAGCGAGCATAAGATCTGCACCAGATTCTTTTGCAAGATCAAGACCAAGCTTTAATGCTTCAAAAATCTCTGGATTAGGATAACTGCATGTTGTGAAGTATCCGTTAGGATATTCCTGTTCAGGAACGATAGTGATATCTGTGATATCGATGTCATTTAATACTCTTGTTACAGGAACAAGACCAGAACCGTTCAGTGGACTGTATACTAACTTAAGACCAGCAGTCTTGCAAAGACCTGGACGAACCTGACGTGCTTCGATAGCTTCATAGAACGCATTCTTACAATCATCTCCTACAAAACGGATGAGTCCCTGCTCAACACCTTCTGCGAAAGAAATGTATTTTGCCCCAGTAAGAACATCAGTCTTCTGAATCTCATCGTATACGATAGCGGCTGCATCATCAGTCATCTGGCATCCGTCAGGACCGTAAGCTTTGTAACCGTTATACTTAGCTGGGTTGTGAGATGCGGTAACCATGATACCTGCGTTACACTCATAGTAACGTGTAGCAAAAGAAAGTGCTGGAACAGGCATTAATGCATCGTAAATGCGAACTTTAATTCCATTAGCGGCGAGAACGGCAGCAGCAGTCTTGGCAAAAACATCACTCTTAATACGGCTGTCATAGCTGATAGCAACTGTCTGGTTGCCACCCTGTGTTTTTACCCAGTTGGCGAGACCCTGTGTAGCCTGACGTACTACATAGATGTTCATACGGTTTGTTCCAGCTCCGAGAACACCTCTGAGACCAGCAGTTCCGAACTTCAGTGCAACTGCAAAACGGTCTTTAATCTCGTCATCATTTCCCTCGATGCCGGCAAGCTCAGGATGAAGATCACTATCTTCTAAGTCAGCAGCAAGCCAGCGTTTGTACTCGTCTAAATACATATTGTAACTCCTTCCAATGTTAAATGTTAGTGCTTTAAAAAGCCTGTTTTATGTATCTAATTTTACCATATCAGGTACTATTTATCAAGATGAAATTATGTATACTTTTGGAAAAGAACACGAATCATTACAGATAAAAGAGAAAATGAATTGTACAGAAAATACCATTGTCGTATATTTGAGAAAAATGTAATTTTTTCTTTACTTTGTAGTGGGAATCAAAAATATTTTTGCAGAAATTCAAAGAAATAGTTCGCAAACATAAGCCGTTCTGTGTTATTATATACAATATGTGACATTTGTGGTATCACGGAAGTCACAAATTAAAAAGAAAAGGAGAGTCCTTCTTATTTTAATAGTATAATGAAGTTTCATAAGGCAGATATTTAGAGAACGGTACATTAGAGAATCAGAGATATACTTGAGAAGTGTATATAGACGTATCATTGTTGAAAATTTTGAATGAAGTTAGAGCGTGTTTGAAAAATCATTCCAGCAATCTGCACACCTCAATTTATGGTATATTTTGCCTTCATTTGGTTGACGTAGCCCATTACGCCGCTTTCATTCAGTTGACGTAGCCCGCTACGCCGCCCTCATTCAGGTAAAATCTCCCACAAATTGTGATGCACATCTTGCAGAAAGCATTTTTTAAACACGCTCTAGCGATACCTCATAAGTGTATGTAAAGCATGCGGATCTTACAATAAAAAAGAAATCGTTTTGTTGTGATATTGTATGTTGAACGCTCATAGACAGCAATTTGTCTGCTTTTAATTTTATTTTAAAACTCTATTAGTATAGAAGGTACAGGAATCATGTCAGAGAAAATTATTGCAGTTTCCGCAGGAAGAGAAATCACAGAAACAGAATTTAATGAATTTTTAAGCAAGCTTCCAGAACAGCAGCAGGCTTATGTAGCAACAGAAGAAGGAAGAAAGCAGGCATTAACTCAGTATGCAAACTACTTCTTATTCGAAAAACTTGGATATGACAAAAAGTATGACCAGGACGAAGCTTTCCTTGCTACAATGGAAGCTGTTAAGAGAGAACTTTTAGGACAGTACGCTTTAACTCAGGAGATTAAAGATATCCAGGCAACACAGGAAGAATGTGAAGCATACTACAACGAGCATAAGACAATGTTCGTAAAAGAAGCAAAAGCTACAGCAAAACACATTCTTACAGCAACAGAAGAAGAAAGTAAGAAAGTATTAGAAGAAATCGAGAGCGGTGTAAAAACATTTGAAGACGCTGCAAAAGAATATTCTACATGCCCATCTAAAGCACAGGGCGGAAGCCTTGGAACATTTGGCCGTGGACAGATGGTGAAAGAATTTGACGAAGCTGTATTTACTGCAGAAGTAGGCAAAGTAATCGGACCAGTAAAAACAGATTTCGGATATCACTTAATTCGTGTAGACGAGCTTACAGGTGGAGAACAGTCTGAATTTGCAGAAGTATATCCACAGATCATGCAGCAGCTCACAACAGAAAAACAGAACAAAAAGTATATGGCAGTACGTCAGGAAATGATCGAAAAATACGGTCTTGAATTTAAGTAAAAATTTAATATAATAATATAGGAAATCCCGTTCTGACAGGAATGAATCGCCAGTCACTACCTGATTATTCAGGCTTCGTGAATTGCTGACGGTGGATTGAGATAATGATAATAATAAGATTATTACAAAATTATCTTTATTTTTTTCTGAACTGGGGTTATAATAGGTTCGTATAACTTAGGGCGATGCTACCATACATCGACAACTGCGCAAGCAGATATTTATATTTATGGAGGTTAATAATTATGGCATTAGTATCAGCAAAAGAGATGCTTCAGAAAGCAAAAGCAGGACATTATGCAGTAGGACAGTTCAACATCAATAACCTTGAGTGGACAAAAGCAATCCTGTTAACAGCAGAAGAATGTAAATCCCCAGTTATTTTAGGTGTATCCGAAGGTGCGGGCAAATACATGACAGGATACAAAACTGTTGTAGGTATGGTAAACGGAATGTTAGAAGAGTTAAACATTACAGTACCAGTAGCACTTCATCTTGACCACGGTTCATATGAAGGAGCTAAGAAGTGTATCGAAGCTGGATTCTCCAGCATCATGTTTGATGGTTCTCATCTTCCATTCGAAGAGAACGTTGAAAAGACAAAAGAATTAGTAGCAATCTGTAACGAAAAAGGAATGTCTATCGAAGCAGAAGTTGGTTCTATCGGTGGAGAAGAAGATGGTGTTGTAGGAATGGGCGAATGCGCAGATCCTAAGG
>OLPW01003364.1_pt1 | contig 12588 bp, 13 predicted proteins | sample 1672161 | NCBI WGS metagenome assembly OLPW01 (sample SAMEA3136654, study PRJEB25190) | human gut metagenome
CAAATAAAATGAGGACCTTAACGTCCAGCATATCCTGAATAAAACCGTGCTGTTCCATGCTGACACCTCACTGGAAAACATTTCTGCGTTGTTTTCAGTATAGCAAAAAAGTCTTGAAAACTCAAGCCCTTCCTACGCTTTTCCAACCGTGAGGAAGGATTTACCGCTTGTTTTCCTGCGAAAGTGGGCGTAAAAAGAAGAAGAAGGAGGTATTACCATGAAAAGAAAAATCCCCGCACTACTCCTTGCGCTGCTCCTTGTTTTTTCCGCAGCGCTCCCCGCAAGCGCCGCCGGACGCGCCTGTCTGCGCTCGTCCCCGGCGTCCGCCTGCACCCGCCTGCCCGCCTGCTGGCGACAGCTCGTGTGCGACCGCCTCGGGCTCTCCTGCGGCGGCTCGCAGACGCCGTCCAGGCCCTCTGCGCCGGAGACGCCCTCCGAGCCGGAGCAGCCAGACGCGCCGTCCGAACCGGACCAGCCCTCCGGCAGTACATCCGTCCTGGACTATGAGCAGCAGGTCGTGACGCTCGTCAACGCCGAGCGCGCCAAATACGGCCTCGCCGCCCTCACGCTCGATGAGACGCTCTGCGGCTGCGCCCGCGTCAAATCGCAGGACATGCACGACCAGGGCTACTTCTCCCACACCAGCCCGACCTATGGCTCCCCGTTCGATATGATGCGCGCCTTCGGCGTCAGCTACCGCACAGCGGGGGAAAACATCGCCATGGGCTACGCGACCCCTGCCGCCGTTGTGGAGGCCTGGATGAATTCCGAGGGCCACCGCGCGAACATCCTGTCTGCGAACTACACGACGCTCGGCGTCGGCTACATCGCGGACGGCGGGTACTGGACCCAGTGGTTCATCGGCTGACCAAGCAAAAACAGAAAGAAAAAGCCGTGTCATATTCTTCTCTGCCCCTGCCGTCTGGCAGGGGCCTTTTTTCTGCGTCCGGCATAGAATGGAGCGAAAGAAGGGATCGTTTTGACCAAAACCGCTGTTTTGCTGGGCGGCGACCGGCGGCAGAGCTGCCTTGCCCAGCAGCTGCAGGCGTGCGGCTTCGCCGTGCGCACCTGCGGCGTGCCTGGCTGCCCGGATACCGCCCCCACGCTCCCCGCCAGCGTCCGGGGTGCGGAGCTGCTCATCCTGCCGATGCCCGCCCTGCGCGCGCCGGACCGCATCCGCGCCGCCCCGGACGATCTGCCGCTCGGACCCACACTGGACGCGGCCGCGCCCGATGCGCTCGTCTGCGGCGGACTGCTGGACGCGGCTGTGCCCGCCCTGCAGGCCCACAGCCTGCGTTGGTTCGATTACGCCCGCGACGAGACCCTGGCTCTTGAAAACGCCGAGCTGACCGCTGAGGCGGCTCTGCCGCCGCTTCTGGCCCGCCTGCCCTGTCCGCTGCGCGGCAGCCGCATCCTGATCCTCGGCTTCGGCCGCATCGGCAAGCGCCTTGCCTGGAAGCTGCACACCCTCGGCGCAGCCGTCACCGTCGCCGCGCGGCGGCCGGAAGCGCTCGCCCTCGCCCGCATCCTCGGCCTGCAGGCGGAGCCGCTCGGCCCGCAGCTGCAGGGGCTGGCCGTCTATGACGCCGTCGTCAATACCGTCCCCGCGCCCGTCATCTGTGACGTGCAGCTGTCCGCCATCCGCCCCGACGCCGCCCTGCTGGAGCTTGCCAGAAAGTCCGTTTGCAAGAGATTTGACTGTAACGGACATAGCGGTTTCGTTTGGCTTCAGCTGACGGAGCAGGCTGTCCGAAGTGTCTATTGTATCTGAGAGCTTCTTATCGTTGAAGCTGTCGCCGGCGAACATAGCAGTAACGGAATACTTGCCGATTATCTTTTTCAGGTCATTCTGCATATCTGCCGGCAGGTTCATAGAGCCTACTTCAACAGCTTCGAGCATAGAGCCGGTGATCTGAACTCCCTGCGGAATGTCCTGCTTCAACCTGATGATAGTTGTTTTGCTTGCGAGAATCGTATTGAACAGCGGAGATATGCCAAAGCAAAGTCCGATTGCTGCTACGATCAGAACAATTCCGATAAGCGTGCGGTTTTTTAACATGAAATTAAAACCTCCCTAAAAATAATTGCTGCCATTCCAGCTCCAGATAAAAAGGGAGCAAGCGGCAGCAATTTGTTATTCGTGATTTTTCCCACTACAACAGCTACTGTGAGTGCAACGGCAAGTGAACAGTATCCGGTAAACGCTCCGAGAACCCAGCCGAAAGCCGCACATAGCTTTACATCTCCCATGCCAAAGCCATTGGTGAGAAAGTTGACTGCCATTAGCGGCAGAAAAAGTCCAAACAAGCCTACCATTCGTTCCACTGTTGGTGTGGTGCTTATGAACGGGCTTGCAAGAATGAGTACTACCGGGGCGAAGTTCGATATTTCGTGGCGGCGTATATCCTGACGGGATATTCCGAAAAGATAAATTGCCACCAGCGAAAAAACAGTCACTTGATATCCCACGGCGCAGTGTAGATGTACTTGTATTGCTTCTGGGACTTGTGGAAATGTATTATATCAGATATCTGACCAACAACAGATATCCGAGTATACGGATCCTTGCGTACAGCCATCATGCTGCCAGCCGCACCAATCATCAGCGCAACTATCAGTGCAATGAGCTGCCCGGTAAAAATAAGCAGCAGCGCCCCGATTATTCCTGAGCCGAGTATTCCGACAAAGAACTGTCGCAGCTCTCTGCCGCCGAAACCCGGAAAATATTCCTGGTCAATGGAAAGACCATACGGAATATACAGCTTATCCTCGTCCATGTGTGCCTCCTTAGTAACCGTTTCCGAGATATGATGTCAGAATTTCTTTTATCGGGAATATCAGCTGCGCAATTATCAGCATTACCACTGAATTTTTGATACGTTTTTTGTACCTGGCAGCTTCGTCTTCCTCATGCATGAGCTTGATAGCACAAAAGATGATTCTCATAATCAGTCCGGCTGAAATGATCCCCTGCATACACAGGCTCAATGTGTTTAATGTGTCCATAACTCACCGCCTACTTGGTAAAGACACTCTTTGCAAGCGAAGCAACGTGCACGGTCTGGAATACTGTATTGCCAATGTGTCCATCGCCGCCGGTGGGGACAAGGAATTCTCTGAGTATCTTGGGCATAGATATGGCAGCAATCATGCAGGCGATACCCCAGAATATGTTCAGTCCCGTAATCATGGTAGAATTAAGCATTAGGGAAAGACCGATTTTACAGAGCATGATCTGCACTATGGTTGTCGCGAATGCCTTTACGAACTGATTGATATATGCCCGGAAAACTCCTTTGTCGTTGTCAAGCAGTCCCACGCAGGCAAGCGGTACGCCAATGCGCATGACCATCATCTCAACCCCACGCGCCATGAATGACAAAAGCAATATCAGGTAGCATATAATGAATATCAGTCCGCATATTGCAGGAACTATTCCCAGACTGGTTATGGAATTGACCCATTCAACGGTCGGATTGCAGTTTGAATTTATTCGTTCAATGATGGTATTCGTGATATCGCGGAATATATCGACAAATAATCCGTAGAGCCATTGGAATATCAGCGCAGTTCCTACCGCCCGGACAAAATTAGTCAGCAGTAAAAACGGATCCGCGTCAGGATCACCGTCAGTCCAGAGAACATAGATGTCAAAGGCTTTCTTCAAGAATTTGAGGATTATAAGGCTTATTCCCACACCATATGATATGGGCATTATAAGTCCAAAAAACTCCACTCCTGTTATCGTCTGCATTGTAATTCCACTATTGAATACGACATCATACAGACCTACAAGCATTTCCGACGAGAAAAAAAGCGACACAATTCCTGATAGAATTGCTCCGATAAGAATGATGAGTATAAAAGTCATTTATGTACCTTTCTCATCTGAAATAGGGGCGCAGTAATGCGCCCCTATCAACGATGAATGCCGATGTATTAAGCAGCATCGAACAGGCTGTTGACCTCGGTGTTTACTCTGGGCATGATCACTGTGTTGAACAGTGCGACCAGTCCTGCAAGGAGCAGTCCGCCGATTACAACGGCGATGATGATCTTGACAGCAGTATCAACATATCCCTCGCCGGTTGTGTCCAGCACTCTTGCCTTGAGCATAAGTCCCTTTTCTCTTGCTGCTTCCTTTGCCTGGAACGCCTTGAAAATGAGCTTGTTTCTGATTGTCTTCATGTTAGAAATCCTCCTGTAAATTAAAATCTTTCGTTCACGTCGTCTTCTTCATAATCCTCAGCTGACGTGTTGGCTTCGGAATGTGTATCGTCATGCGCCGCATTGGTCTGAAGCTCTTTCAGACGTTCTTTGTAAGCGCCAATGACCGCCTCTGATATTGCTGTTCTAAGCTCTGCGGTAAGCGGAAAAGCAATATCGTAATACTTGGTGTTTCCCTTATCGTCAACACCTTTCTGCTGGGGCATATTCACAAACATACCCTTTGAGCCGTTCATAAGGCTGAGATTGCGAACGACAAAGGCTCCGTCAATGGTAATGCTTGCAGTCGCAAGTCGATTACCATTGCTTGATAAAATGCGTATGTTCCTGGGTTCGCATGAAATATTCATGGTGTTTCCTCCGTAAGAAGTTTTGCCGAAAGGAATTACCAAAGCTAGGGTGGAAATCCCGATGTGTAATCTGTGGTCATGTTACCTCTCCTTACTGGTAATAGCTTACGAGTACCTTGATGAGAGCCGAAGCCACTACAGCAACTACTATGGAAACGACAGCAACAACAATGCGCTGCTTCCATTTTTTCTGATCCATTTCATCTGCTGCACCATGACGCACAGCAAAATAGATCACGCAAGCTGTACCAGCAATCGGAGCGACTACCAGTAGCACATTGGAGAGATCATCAAGCAGCGCCTTTGTACCAGTCACTGCTTTAGATGAAGCAAGGTCGCCGCCTTCTGCATTGGCTGTTATAGCCAGCATAGCAGATGTCGCCATTGCCATGATCATTGAGATGAACCTTTTGAGCTTTTTCATTTATTTCACCCCTTTCTGAAGTATGGTGGTTTGTTATGTAAACCAGGTTCGGAAAATCTTGGCGAGGCAGCCTGCACGGGAGCAGCTGTCTGCAAGATTTCCTCCCAGGGTTTCCAAAGTATTTGTTCGGTGAACGCTGTGCCACGTTCCGGACGAAGTTTTTCATCAAGATCGATGAGCTTGGTGTTGTGCGCTTTATCGCCCATGCCCAGCATGATATTGAACATCCATTGTGAAATGTCCGGTGACTTCATGACCACCGGCTTATAAAATGATGTAACTATCTGATAAGGTCGCTGAATTAATGCAACCTCATCAGGGAAAAGCAGGCTGCGTTCAGAAAGCTGTATGTTGGTAGAGCTTGACGGTGCAGCATATTTCTGAGTCGTTCCGCCCAGAGAATAGGTCGATGTGGTGTATTTGCCCAGTCTGTCGGATATTTCCTTGTTCGTTGAGTTATCCTGCGAATGCAGATAGATCCAGAAATGACAGTTGGACTGAATGATCTTTGCAACCTCTTGTCCGTATTTGTCTATAAGCTGATTGAAATCCTGAATGAACAGGTTCCAGCGTATTCCATAGCCACCGCCTACGGTCATTTTTGACTGGATATCCGGAATAGCAGTAAAGTTGCCGAACTCATCAAGTATGAAATTCACACGGTTGGGAAGTCGGTTTCCTCGCGTTTTCGCATAGGTTACAAGCTGTTCATACTGCTGTGCCACAAGAAGCGACACAATAGGATAATAGGTGGTTTTCTGGTCAGGAAGCAAATAAAAAAGAGCCTGCTTGGGTTTAGCCCCCATATCCTCAAGGGAAAACTCAGACTCCTTAGTTACGTTATACATATCGTTAGTTATGTACAGTCGCAGCGTGGTCAGCGCCGATGTAAAGAACGATCCGCCCATTTTGTCCGGAGCTATCTTGGCAATTGCCATAAGGCTTTTTGCCGGGTGACTGTCCGGGAGCTTGTTCATATATGCGTCAATCGGCATGACCTTATTTACGGTCTTGCACATATTAGCGATGAAGTTATATACGTTCGTGAGGTTTTGGAATTCGGGGTGGTCCTTATTATCATAAACCACGCACATTACTGCGGCGGCAATGACGGCACACTCGCCGTTGGTCCAGATTGGTTCGGTATGGTCATTCTTCTCTACAAGAAATGTCACGAAATCCCACATAGATCTCTGTGCAGCGTCAAGATTACCTTTGTTCACATCATCGATGATTACCTGAAGCGGATTATAGTGACTAGATTTTTGTGGGGAATTGAAATCAACTACACGAACGGTATATCCCAGGCTTTCCAGGTAACAGTGCGTGTAATGATATAACTCGCCTTTTGGATCGTTTACAACAATACCTTCGCCGGCTAAAGCTATGGTGCATATTGATTGCAATACAAGACAGCGTGATTTACCGCTGCGCGTCGCGCCGATTGTCAGCGTATGTATATCATCGGTAATGCACGGCAAGCATTCGGTATCCCCGGACATTTCCCTTGCAAGAACAATTCCGCCACTTTTGCACAGTGTCTTGTCCAATTTCGGAGGGGTATATTCTTCGCCATTTTCAATAGCCTCATATCGTTCCTTGCCTAAAGCCACCAGTTTTGAAACGAGGGGATTCATAGGGGATATCTTGATATAATCAAATACCTCCTTTTTTTCTTTTTCGGACATGAACCATGTAGTGCCGTGCTGTCCCTGACCATACGGGACAGGGATGGAAAGGTTATCTGTCACGGCGTATGTGTCTGCCTGGTATGTACGTTTTGCACAGACAAAATACACAATGCATATCAACACCACAAGTGCTTCAAGCAGGAGGAACAACTGACCAAGTTTATCCTGCGTGAAGATATTCCCGATGAGCGCACCCGGATCCGTAAGTTGTGTGGTCAGCCTGCCGTACACTATCATATCATTAAGAGCGTTAGAAAACAGAATCGATATGATGGTACCGGACACGAAAAGAAAAATGCATACAGGAATTCGGTACTTTATGCTGTTGTTTTTCAATACGTCACACTCCTTACAGCCTTATTCCCTTGAATGTATATATTGATAACGCATCAACATTCCACTCATAAAGAACATCGCCGCCGTACATTAAACTGTAACCGGCGGCGGGATAGTATTCGGTCTGGCAGGTGCTCAGGCACAATGCCAGGATCAGTAACACCAGCAGTATTTTTTCTTTCATAGGCTCAGCCCGTCATCTGGTGCAAGCCCCTCGTCCTCAATGCGATTGTGATGGTCTATCTCAGACTTGATGTCGGCTGACTTATCTCTGATAGAATTGCTATCGCCATAGACAAGACCGCTGTTGCGCAGCTTCGATTCTGTTTCCGATAAGCTGTCCTCCACGCGCTGAGCTGCATGGGCAAGCATTTCAAGCTGTTCAGAGTTACCGAAAACAGAAAATCTGCTGTCATATTTGCCGTCAAACGAACTGCTGAGGTATTCGGCAATTTCCGCATTGACAATCTCATTATTGCCGAACAGTTCGTTGGCAACGATATCCTTGACGCGGTCTATGCCGTATTCATCGGCAAGTGATTTCATGAACTGCTCTGCAGCTTCCGTATTGACGCAGGCGGTACGGATATTGTCGCTTATCCTCTTTGCACATTTTGCAGTGGCATTGTCGCTGATTCGCTGTAATCTGTCTGCTTCGCGCTTAAGGATAGATACTGCGTTGACCGAAATAAGCGTTTCGTGCGCCAGTACCTCGTCCAGTTTATAATCCTCGGACAGATTCAGATGACCATTAATACACTGAAGCAGATCAACGGCTCCCACTCCGTGCTTATTGAGTTCTGCGTTCTTGGAGGAATACTCCACCCCAAGCATCGTATTTACACTCAAAGGGTTCTGAGCACAGCGCTTGGCAAACTCTTCTTTTGCCTGTTCAAGCGAGAGCTGAGTGGCAGGCTCCCCGTAATTCCTGTAGTTGTTTTTGGTATCAAACGCCCTGACGTAAAAGCTGAATGTCGAAACATTCCCTTTGGTTATCATTTTTGAACCACCTTTCACCGTTCCATTTCATCGGTATCTTCGATTGAGTAATCCTTGTCCTCGATTTCGCTCATGTATTCAAGATATTCTGCGATATCACGCGGCAACGCCTTAACGCTTCCGTTTCCGTTGAGCATGAGGTTGCACTCGGCAGCGGCACGGGACATATTCAGGAAACTCTCCACATCTTCGCTGAGGGTTTTTCCGGTGATGAAGCTTTGAGAGCCACTTGCGGTATTGAGGGAGATATCGAGATATATTCCTTCGCTTCCGCCGTATGAAACGTTGCAGGTGAAATCACGCCAGTTCTCCGGAATGATTTCGGGCTGCTGTGTTGAAATTATGAAATACTCATCAGGGAGCATTCCGACATATTCGAGGTGGTCTTTCAACTGGTCGAATATCTCCTGCTTGCTTGCCTGACCAACTGCGCGGCAGCGTCCAGGCTTATCCGGAATGGGTTCGTACTTGTCGATTTCAATGGTTTTCAGCTTACCGGTATCGGTTATGCCATGGTTTACGTTCATAAAATCCTCCTTTAGATACAAAAAAGCACAGCATAATCAAATTACACTGTGCCTTTAGTTATTCAGTTTTGGGGTGCCTCACCGTGAGACAGTAATAAATCCGAAAAGAAAAATCAAGGCTTTACCGGCGCGATGTGCCAATCATCGTAAACATTGCCCTTGATGTAAATCTGATCGGTTAGTCTTACGGAGAGCTGACCCGCAGGACACCACACGTCGAACACCTCAACATATACGGTATAGTTTTTCTTGTCCGGGAACCATATCGGTGTGAAGTGCACTCGGTCATTGTAGGTCGAGTATTTGTTCTTCTTGAATACGAAGCTGCCGTTGACCTTTTCAAGCAGGCGATTGTAAAGCGTAGTATTGTGGCGGTTGTAATTAAACTCCGGGAACAGAACGTTTGCTGTCTGGCTTCCGGTGCAGTACTGTGTATCCCCGGAGAGGTGTGTATCAACGTTTATTTGAATTCCATAGCCGGATTTCATGGTATACTTACCGTTGGATTCGCTGTATGTAGCGGTCTTGCAGTAGTCTGACGGAGATATCGTTGCCTCAGCCGACATGGATACCGAATAAGTTACTTTTTCAAGCTGAAGGTCAGCTTTAGATATAAGCACCGCACCGGTATAGAACTTGCCCGACATTCTCTCGGCAGTCGCAGACGCAAAGTAGTGGTTGTCTACACCCCAAGACGTAAAAGTAATATCTTCAGTTTTGGTCTCAGCATCCCAGTAAGGTGTATCGCTTGACGGATCTGTCATTCCGCCCGTTATAACACTGACTCTCTTGTCGGTCCAGTCCCAGTGCTGTGTCCAGCTTGCGCCTATTGACCAAGTGTACCAGCTAAGCTCCTGTAAACTGTTGTTGGAAACATATTCTGAAATGCGATCCTGCACCGAGGACTGCGAATATATTTTCTGCCACGACGGACGGGTATCAGAAACCTGAGGATCGGGCGGCGTCGATTCCTTTACCTTTGCGATATCCGCATTGATGATCAGCTTTTCACACTGATCGCCGTTCTCATCAAGAAGTATCAGCGTATCGCGTTTAGATTCAAGTGTTATCACTACAGATTGTTCTCGTCTGGGAGTGTGCCACTTTATCCAACCCATAGCTTCCTCACCGCCGGCGGGACAGGTAATGTTTACTGTGCCGGATTTTATTGTTGAACCAGACGTAGTTTTTATTTTATATGAAACTGTTCCCTTAAATGTGTTGCTTAATCTCATTTCATCGCCGTGCTTGAATGAACCAAGCCTCACATATGGCGATACATATGGCATTTCTCCATCTTCGTCTGGTACATAAGCAGGATTGTCGATAAACACATCTATTTTCTCGTCATCATCAGCATATACTGTTTCAAGTTCAGTCGAAGTGTATGCATAGTAATACGTAACACCTGATTGACTTCCGGTGGCATGAATGAGCTTCTTGTTTTCTTCTTTTAGCTGCTCATATTTTCTCGGAGTTTCGCCACCGCTGTCGTAAATGCTGAAAGAGGATTCGCCTATAAATGGCACATCACCCACATTGATTGCATAGAAAGAAGTGTATACGTCCGTATCGGTGTGGTATTCAGCTGAGCTTGTTCTCTCCTCGCCTATATCGTCGTCCGGCGGTTCCTCTGCACTCAGTACGCCGATACCCATGCAGCGGATTATGCAGGTGTCGCTGTTATAACTGGAGTTTCCATTGTAATAATCGCTGCTGGAAGGTGAATAAACTGGGATTCCGAGATCTTTGTTTTCCAGAAATGCAGAACGTGGCAGATTTGAGTGCGTCAGAGGTCCGAGCAGGGCGCGGAGATTATTTGTGCTGTTCCAGCCTGCGGTAAAATAGTTCTTCATGTATTTGTTCAACAAACCGCATTCTGTCGCGCTCATCGCCCAGTTCTGACCGTTGTAGCGGAAATATGCAACCGGCTCAAAGGCAATTTTGTATTTGCCCTGGGCGATGTCCTCGTATGTAAGACCGCCACCGATGAGGTTGCACAAATCTGTAAGGAAATTTTTGTCGCCAAGGATTGCCTTTATTGCGGCGAGATTTGACGAATTGTTAACAGATACTATATCCGCACTCGCGAGTTCAGATATGTATTGTGATTTGTACCCACCGATTTGTGACTTGCTAAGAACAGTATTATTGAACCTTGCCATGTCAGATTCTGATATGCTGTTATATGTACTGCCAACATAGCTTAACCATGTGGTTTTAGCTATGAGTTCGCTGCCATCCGAAAAATATTGCATATTTGACGCAGCGGATATATTTGCGTTTCCAGTAATGTCTATGGTATTAAAAACTTTGGAATTAGTTTGAGAATTATATACCGTGACACGAAGTCCCTCTGTATCATTTAGCGGTAAACCGCCATCTGTGTAGACCCCCCAGTAATTGTTTGATGTACCGCCTTTAAAGTTGGTTCCATCATCATTGCCGAGATTCAGTCCAGCAAATGCGGTTGTTGAACTGAAAGTCAAGACCAATAAGGAAGCTACAAGTTTGGTTAATATTCTATTAAGTTTCACGTTTATCCTCCCATGAAATAATATTAGGTGCCTCACGATGAAGCACCTAATATTATTAACTTGTTTAATTAGTGAAGCACCTGTTCTCCCTCTCCATAAGTATAATCACCATGTCTAGGGAACTCCTGAACAATGGTTTTGCCATCATTGTTATAGGGAATCCATCTAAAGAAGAGTGAACCATCATACTGGTATGTCTGACCAGTACTGTCCGTGAACTTATCACCATTCTGAGGATTAGCAGGGAAGCCGTTCTCATCAGTTTTGATTTCAGCCGGCTCAGTCTGCTTTGCAGGCTTTGTGGTAGTGGTGGCTGCGGTTGTATACTTCGGTTCAGCCGTGACCTTAGGAAGATCGGTGCGTACTGTCTGGGCAGGCGTAGTTACATGCGGCTTGTCGGTCGTGATGGTGACAGCCGGCTGTGTTGCCTTGGTTGTAGCCGGTGTGGTTTCCGGAGCAGTGGTTTCTTCTTTCGGTATTTCAGGCTCGCTGATTTCTTCGGGTTCCACGGTAGAGATGACGATAGCCGTGTCGCTGTTGATAGGAGCCTCATCAGTATCGTATCGGATATCAACAGTGTATCTGTTTTCAATATCCTGTCCGTCACCGCCGATGAGCGTGAGGTCAATGTCCTGCGCCTTGTTGGAACAGCCGCTGATCAGGGCAGTCGTTGCGACAATCACGGCAGCGGTCACGAGTTTGAGTGTAGTGTGTTTCATATTTAGATCCTCCTTAGTGTAGGCTATATTTCTTCTTGATTATATTATATCATAGAAACAAGCCTTTGTCAATTAGTTTGTGTATAAAACTTTCCACAAACCTATACAACGCCTTTTGTGCACATCGACGAACTCAAGATGTCAATTTGTTTTTCAGCACTCGGGCAATAAAAACAGGCGCATTGCTATGAACGCGCCTGAGTTTATTTATATGGGTGCCTCACCGTGAGGCAGGGGTTATAAGTGAATCACCATATTTATGAGCTGACTCATGGTGAGGCAGCATTACATATCAGGAGTGAGATCTTCGTCCTCTTCATCGTCCTGCTGTTCAGTGAAATCTATACCATCGATACAGTGTTCATAGACAAATTCTTTTGCTTGTTCAAGGGTATCATTAGTATAGTAGTCACAGAGGATTTCATTGAATTTTTCAAGGCACTCATTTGGAACAGAAATTATTCCGCAGCCATTTTCAATCATGATCTTATTTGCCGCAAGCATTGAGTTCCTTTTATTGCCGTCCCAGAAAAGCTGAGATTTCATTCCCCAAAGCATTATTTCAATGCTTCGTTCAGTCGGATCGGGTATAGTTAGCAATCTCTGAATAGCAGACTGCACTTCGTCAGCTTTAGGTATAGGGGGGACATAAGAGGTTCCCGAAATAAAAACATTACCTGTTCGGAGTTTACCCCACATTAACGCTTCATCTCTTGCAACCTCAGAATGCAGACTGCAAAGAAAATCCAGATTCATCGGCTTATCAGGCGACGTAATA
>OLPW01003378.1_pt1 | contig 12562 bp, 13 predicted proteins | sample 1672161 | NCBI WGS metagenome assembly OLPW01 (sample SAMEA3136654, study PRJEB25190) | human gut metagenome
CGTCCCTCTGGGAGGGAGGCTTTATCTTCTCGCCGTCACAACTTATACCCAAATGATTCCTCTTAGAGAGCGTAGAGTCTGCCGCCCGCTGTGCGGGAATCAGGCAGGCGAAACACCGAAGGTCTGTCAGCGAAGCTGAATAAAGGAGTCGTTAATCTCTCTCAAAAACCCGCGTGCCGACGCGGACGCCCCACGCGCGGCCGGCGTGAATCAGAAATTCCAGATGGCAGACGACATCGTTCGGATCATCCGGCTTCACGGCCAGAAAACGCGCGCCGCCGCAGTAAATCAGGCGTAAATCCTCTCCGTCGCGCGTGCCGCGGAGCAATGTGCCGTCCTCCTCACAGTGGATGCATACGATGCTCGGCACGCCCTCGTGGCCGATGTAGCGCCCGCGAATCATCAGCGGCGCGCTGAAATCCCGATGGGCCGGGATGAACCAATCCATGTTTGTGTCAAGCGGCAGCCCCATCACCGCGCACAGCATGCCGTAGAGCAGCGCGTCCATGTTCTCGTCGCCCTGATTGCACAACACGGCAAAACCGTATCCTTCGCCCAGCAAAAGACCGCCTTTGCTCGATACGCCGTGCAACCCGCCCGCGTGTTCGCAGACAATGTGCCCCGCAAACTCGCGCTTGTTCAGCCCCATGCACATCGTCAACTGCGAAGACAGCGGATGATAGCGGCCGACCAGCAGATCCACGGCATGCGCGGGGATGACCTGCTCGCCTTCGTGCATGCCCATGTTCGCGATCATGCGATAATACGTTGCCATGTCGCGGGAGGTGGATTTCACCATCGCGCAGCCGCGGAACGGCGGCAGAACGCTCCAGTTGTCGTCGCAGACGCGCCTGCCGTCCTCCACCTCAAACAGACTGGTGATGTTGCCGCCGGAAAGCGCGCGCGCCGCGTCGATGCCGTTGTCCAGAATCGTGCGCGTCATGCCCAGCGGGGCGAAAATGCGCTCGGCCATGAACTGCTCAAGCGGAACGCCGGCCGCCTTGTCGATGATATAAGAAAGAATGGCGTACCCCTCGTTGGAATAGCTCATGACTTCGCCCGGCGCGCCGAGCGTGTTGTAGCCGCAGTGCGCGATGTAGTCGATGATCTCGTCGATCGTCTCCATGTTGTTCGGCGCGGTGCGCTTCATTTCGCGCAGCCAGTCGTTTTCGCTGCGGCCCTCGCTGTTCATCGCGATCGACCATTCCAGCGGCTCCATCGGGGGAATGCCCGCCGTGTGCATCGCCAGCATGCGCACCGTCGCCGCTTCGCGCGGCTGTCCCGCCAGCTCAAATTCCGGGAAGAAATCCGAAACCGGCGCGTTTAAATCCAGTTTGCCTTCACAGGCCAAAATGCAGGCGCACAGCGCGGTCATCGATTTGCTCATCGAGGCGATGCCGAACAGGGTGTCGTTGTCCACCGGATGCAGGGAAGCACCGTCGCGACAGCCATAGTTGAAGGCGTATTCAAGCCCGTTTGGGCCGAGAATCGCAGCGCTTACGCCGGGCAGGGCTTTTTTTTCGCAAAGCCCGGTCAGATATGTGTCAAGTGCGGAAGAATCAAACATGGTGACCTCCTGCCGAAATGGCGTGGTAATGTTTTTCCTTCAAACAAGAAGATTATAGCACGATTGCCGGTAAGTTTCACGCTTTTTTTGATTGACCGCAGGAAGCGGGGCTTGCATTGACGGGGGAAAAAAGGTAAACTGTTATTGATTTGCACTTTTCCGGCGTCAGACCTCGCTTCGCTCCCTGACGCGCGAATTTGTTTGAAATTCCCCGAAAGGAAATATAAACCATGAATCAAAAGAAAGCGGGCGTGCTGCTCTCCTACGGGCAGACGGCGCTCTCCACGTTAATCTCCCTGACCTACACGCCTGTCATGCTCCGCCTGCTGGGACAGAGCGAATACGGCCTGTATACGCTGGTGAACGGTTTTGTCTCCAACCTGAGCCTGCTCTCCTTCGGCATGGGCAGCGCCTATATGCGCTACTATTCCCGCGCGGAAGTGCAGGACGGCGAGGAAGGCGTGGCGCGCATCAACGGCATGTTCATGACGATCTTTTTCGTCATCAGCCTGCTGTGTCTGCTGACGGGCGGCGTGCTGGTCGCCAATGTCAAAAACATCTTCGCCGCAAACCTGACGGCCCAAGAGCTGGACACGGCTAAAATCCTGATGGCGCTGCTGGTGGTCAACATTGCGGTTTCCTTTCCGGCAAGCGTGTTTTTCTCTTACATCACGGCGAAGGAACGATTCCTCTTTCAGCGGCTGGTGAGCATGCTGCGCACGGTGCTCAATCCGATTGTGATGCTGCCGCTTTTGCTGATGGGCTTCGGCTCGGTCGCGCTGGTGATGGTCACGCTGATTCTGACCGCCGTCAGCGACGCGGTGAGCATCTGGTATTGCATCAAAAAACTGCACATGCGCATCACGTTCGGCAAGTTTGATTTCGGGCTGCTGCGCGATATGGCGGGGTTCTCGTTCTTCATCTTCCTGAACGAAATCATCAACCAGATCAACTGGACGGTGGACACAACGCTGCTGGGCATCATCAGCGGCACGGCGGCGACGGCGATTTACGGCGTGGGATCGCAGATCAACCAGTATTACATGGCGCTGTCCACGTCGATTTCGGGCGTGTTCACGCCGCAGATCAACCGCATTGTGGCGCGCGGCGAAGGCGACGAGCAGCTGACAAAGCTGTTCACACGGGTTGGACGCATTCAGTTCATGCTGCTGATGCTCGTGCTGACGGGCTTCGTCTTTGTGGGCGAGCCGTTCATCTGCGCGTGGGGCGGCGAGGAATACGGCGCGGCTTACTGGATCGCGCTGCTGCTCATTGCGCCGGTGACCGTGCCGCTGATTCAAAACATCGGCATCGAGATTCAGCGCGCAAAGAACATGCACCAGTTCCGCTCGAAGGTCTATTTCTGCATGGCCATCGGCAACGCGCTTGCGAGCATTCCGCTGGGCATGAAGTTCGGCGGCATCGGCTGCGCGCTGGGCACGGCGATCTCGATGGTCGTCGGCAACGGGTTCATCATGAACTGGTATTATCAGACGCACATCGGGCTGGACATGCGCTATTTCTGGAAGCATATTTTGAGCATCGTTCCGGCGATGCTTCCGGCTGTTGCGCTGGGTATTATCGCGGTGCGGCTGCACACGTTCACGGGCTATGCGGGCGTTGTGACGTTCGCTGTGCCGTATGCGGCGGTATACGCCGTCGGGCTGTATCTGTTTGCAATGGATGAGAGCGAAAAGAACATGGTGCGCGGCGTGATGAGGAAGATTCGCAGATGAACGTTTCGGATATGAATCTCCGCGTGCTGCAAATCATGAGCATGGCGCTGAGCGGCTGGGCGCGGCAAATCGATGCGGCGGACGTGCAGACGCTGGCGCGGGAATGCGGCGTAGACGAGCGGGAAGCGGTGATCCAGCTGTTCGCGGCGCAGTGCGGCGTGGAGGACAGGGAAAAAATCGAGCGGTATTTCAGGCTGTCGATTGAAAAGGTCGATGCGGACGCGTTTTTGCGCAACCCCTATCTGCAAACCGTTCGCTTTCCACGGAAGACGCGCGGACGGTGGAAGCTCGATACGATGAAATATCAGCCGTATGAACTGTTTGTGCGCGACGAGCTGCTGATGATGCCCGACGGGCGCGAAATTCCGAGGCTGGGATATTTTGACCGCGAAACGGCTTATCCCGCCGTGCTGGAGGACGGGCGCGAATGGATGACCGTCACGCCGAATGAAATTGCGACAATGGAAGAAGCCGTGCGGCGCGCGAACGGACATGTCGTCGCAATGGGCTTGGGTCTGGGGTATTTTGCGTTTCGGGCAAGCGAAAAGCCGGAGGTTGCGCGGGTGACGGTGGTCGAGCGCGACCCGGACGTGATTGCGCTGTTTCAAGAAGAGCTTCTGCCGCAGTTCCCGAATGGGGAGAAAATCACCGTTGTGCAGGACGACGCGTTTACGTTTGCCGAAAAGCGCCTGCCCGATTTCGGCGCGGATTTCGTGTTCGTCGATCTCTGGCACGACACGGCGGACGGCGCGGAAATGTACCTGCGCATGAAGAAGTTTGAACGGCGGATAGGCGCGCCGTTTGCATATTGGATTGAGCCGTCCATCGTCGCGCTGATTCGCGGTCTTGCGCACGACGACGCGGAAACGGGCCGCGCGTGGGCCGAGCGCCTGCTGAAAAGCGGCGCACGCGTTGAGGACGCGGCGGCGGACTGGCTGACTTTTGATATGATTCGATGAAGGAGAAAAGGCGTATGAAACAACCTGTTTTGATTTGTTATAACCTGAGCGGCGAAAAGATGCAGAAAATCCGGCTGGCGGCGATGCGGCTCAAGATCCGCGTTCGTCCGGTGGAAAAGGACGAATACGCGCAGACGGTCGCCGCGCTCTGCGGCTTGGAGGAAAAGACCGATGCGGCCTATGTGGGCGCAGGCTTTGAGGACGAAATGCTGGTGATGGCAAATTTCCCGGCGGGAATGATGAACGCGTTCCTCGGCCTGTTTCGCCGGATGGGCATTGCGCCCGTGGCGCTCAAGGCGATGCTCACGCCGACCAACGCAGCATGGGACAGCGAAAAACTCCATGCGGAAATCGCGGGCGAACATCAGGCGATGATGAACGGAAAAGAAAAGAGACATCAGCCTGATTGAACCGCAAGAAAATAAACCGTAAGCACGAAGTGAAGGAGGGAAATCCAAGAACCTCAGGTTCTTGGTGGGGTATGGGGCAAAGCCCCATCGTTTCCCCGTTGAAACCATAATCCTGCAAAGGAGAACGACCATGCAGAATAAACAAACGCTTTCCAAACCGCTGGTGGTGATGCTGCTGGCAAGCCTGTGCTGCCTGCTCTGGGGCAGCGCGATTCCGTTTATCAATCTGGGCTACCGCTATTTCGGCGTGACGTCGAGCGACACGGCGACGCAGATTCTCTTCGGCGGCTGTCGTTTTTTTCTGGCGGGACTGCTGACGATCCTGTTTGAGAGCGTCGCGCAAAAGAAGCCCGCACTTCCGAAAAAGACGAGCTGGGGCAACGTGGTGAAGCTGTCGCTGGCGCAGACAATCATCCAGTACGTGTTCTTTTACATCGGCGTGGCGCACACGGCCAGCGCGAAGGGCGCGATCATTCAGGGATTGCAGGCGTTTACCTCGATTTTGATCGCGTGCTTTATCTTCCGGTCGGAGAAAATGAACGCGCTCAAGTGGCTTGGCGGCTTCATCGGCGTGGCGGGCGTGGTCATCGTCAACCGGACGAAGGACGGCTTCGGCGGCGGCGTGAGTCTGGTGCTCGGCGTGCTCGTGGCCATCATTTTCGCGGGCCTGATCAAGAAGTTTGGTCAGTTTGACAGTCCGGTGGTGATGAGTGGCTGGCAGTTTATGCTGGGCGGCGCGGTGATGGCGGTTTGCGGCTTTGCGGCGGGCGGACGGCTCGGCTCGGAAAACCCGATGGCCTACGTTGTGCTGCTGTATCTGGCGCTGCTCTCGGCGGTGGCCTATTCCATCTGGGCGGTGCTGCTGAGGGCGAATCCGGTTTCGCGCGTGGCGGTATATACGTTCTTACAGCCGATTTTCGGCGTGATTCTCTCGCTGCTTCTGGTGGACAGAAACAGCGATGCGCCGCTTCTGCGTTATGCGGTCGCGCTGGCGCTCATCTGCGTGAGCATTGCGGTGGTGAACCGCGGGCAGAGGATGGAGGAGACGGGGAAACGTTGAGGCTCTGCCTCAAATTTCGGCAGGAACCTGAGGTTTCTGCACTTCCCATAGGATAAATTTGAAATGTCAAGTGAAAAAGCTTGACACGGTGAAAGCAATATGATACAATGTCCAAGCTGTCAAGGAAAGATGCTTGACGCGGGAGGTGCCTGTGGCGGATCGGATTGAAATCGGCTGGCTGTTCGATTTTTACGGGCCGCTGCTCACCGAGCGGCAGCAAAAGCTGCTTGCCTTATATTGCAACGAGGATTTTTCCCTGTCGGAAATTGCCGCGCGAGAGGGCATTTCCAGACAAGGGGTTTACGACGCGGTTCACCGCGCGGCGCGCCAGCTGGAGGATTATGAAACGCAGCTTGGGCTGCTCAAGCGATATCAAAGCATGACGCAGGGCCTTGAAGAGGGGCTTTCCGCTCTGGAGAGCGGGCAGACGCAGCGCGCAAAGGAAATTCTGATGCGGCTGCTTTCACAAGAGGAGGAGTAAGATGGCCTTTGAAGGATTGACCCAGCGCTTGCAGCAGGCGTTCGGCAATGTGCGCGGCAAGGGCAGCCTGACCGAAGAAGACGTCAAGCTGGTGATGCGCGAAGTGCGCATGGCTTTGCTGGAAGCCGACGTCAACTACAAGGTCGTCAAGGACTTTGTGAAGAAGGCCACCGAGCGCTGCATCGGGCAGGAAGCGCAGAACGGGCTGAGCACCCAGCAGCAGGTCATTAAGATCGTCAACGAAGAGCTGACGGAGTTGATGGGCGGCTCGAACGCGAGGCTGCAATACAGCTCGTCGCCGATTTCGGTATTCATGCTCTGCGGCCTTCAGGGCGCGGGCAAGACGACGATGTCCGCCAAGCTGGCAAACTGGCTGAAAAAGGACGGCAAGCGTCCGCTGCTTGTCGGCTGCGATATCTATCGTCCGGCGGCCATCAAGCAGCTGCAGGTCGTCGGCGGTCAGGTCGGCGTGCCGGTCTATGAACACGGTACGCAGGACCCGGTCAAGACGGCGCAGGAAGCGATTGAATACGCCCGTCAGCATCAGCGCGACGTGGTGATTCTGGATACGGCGGGCCGTCTGCACATCGACGAGGCGCTGATGGAAGAGCTTCACAGAATCTGCGAAGCCGTCCATCCGAGCGAAATCCTGCTGACCATCGACGCGATGACCGGTCAGGATGCGGTGAACGTCGCCAACACGTTTAACGAAAAGCTGGAAATCACCGGCGTGATTCTCACCAAGCTGGACGGCGATACCCGCGGCGGCGCGGCGCTCTCCGTGCGCGCGGTGACGGGCAAGCCGATCAAGTTCGCGGGCACGGGCGAAAAGCTCACCGATCTGGAAGCGTTCCACCCGGAGCGCATGGCTTCCCGCATTCTGGGCATGGGCGACGTGATGACGCTCATCGAGAAGGCGCAGGAAAACATCGATATCGATCCGGAACAGGCGGGCGATCTGGCCAAGCGGATGAAGAACGCCGACTTTACGCTCGACGATTTTCTCAGCCAGATGCAGCAGATCAAGAAAATGGGGCCGCTTTCCGGCATTCTGAAAATGCTGCCGGGCATGAGCGCCATCGGCGATATCGACATTCCGGACGACGCGATGAAGAAGCCGGAGGCCATTATCCGCTCCATGACGCTCAAGGAGCGCAAATATCCCGAAATCCTCAACGCCAGCCGCCGCCGCCGCATTGCGGCGGGCAGCGGAACGACGGTGCAGGACGTCAACCAGCTCATCCGCCAATTCGAGGACATGAAGAAGCAGATGAAGATGGTCATGAATCAGGCGCGCGGCAAAAAGGGACGCTTCCGCTTCCCGCCGATGCGCTGAAAATCAGGAAGCCGACAATCATTTGATTGAGGTTATAAATCATTCAACCTTTTATGAGATTTAAGGAGGAACACCACCATGGTTAAGATTCGTCTGAAGAGAATGGGCATGAAGAAGAAGCCCTTCTATCGTCTCGTCGTCACCGACAGCCGCAACCCCCGCGACGGCCGCTTCATCGAGGAAATCGGCTACTACAATCCCGTTTTCCAACCCGGTTGAGCTGAAGATCGACGCTGAGAAGGCTCAGCAGTGGATCAAGAACGGCGCTCAGCCGACCGACACCGTCCGCGCGCTGCTCAAGAAGACCGGCGCCATCGCCTAACAGCGACGTAATCGGGCGCAGCCCGGAAAGGCAGGCCTGACAATGGAAGAACTGGTTCGCTATATCGCTTCGACGCTGGTCGATCACCCGGAACAGGTTCAGGTGAAAACCGTGGACAATCCGGAATCCACCATCATCGAGCTGAGCGTCGGCCCGGACGACATGGGCAAGGTGATCGGCAAACAGGGCCGTATCGCCAAATCCATCCGTTCCGTGGTCAAGGCGGCAACCGCGCGCAGCGAGAAGCCCGTTTTTGTCGAGATTCTCTAAGCGCTGCAAGGCAAGGCCGAAGAAAACCATACCATGCCGCGCAGCGATGCGCGGCATGTTGCGTTTAGGAGGACAATATGCAGCAGGAATATCTGCAAATCGGCGAAATCGTGCGTCCGCAGGGCATCCGCGGCGAGGTGAAACTGCGCGCAATGACGGAGGACATGAGCCGATACGCGCGGCTGGAAAGCGTCTTTTTGAAGAAAGGCGGCCGGCTTGAGGAAAAGAAAGTGCTCAAGGGCCGCAGTTACGATGGTTTTGCGTTTTTGCAGCTGGAAGGCGTAAACGATCGCGACGCGGCAGAAGCGCTGCGCGGGACGGAGGTCTACGTCGATCGTAAACACGCCATTAAGCTGGGCGCGGATGAAAACTTTGTCTGCGAGCTGATCGGCCTGAAGGCGGTGGATGAAAACGGCGAGGCGATCGGCAGGCTGCGCGATGTGCTCAAGCCGAACACGGTCTGCGACGTATACGTCTTTGACACAGCGCGCGGCGAACTGATGATTCCGGCGCTCAAGCGTGTGGTGCGCAAAGTGGATGTTGACGCGGGCGTGATGACGCTCGACCGCGCGGCGCTGGATGAAGTCGCCGTGTGGGAAGACGAGCCTGCGGAGCGTGACGAATAAAATTTTTCCCCGCAAACGGGAAGAAAACGGCGTGACGAATCGTTTGTTCCGGCAGGAGGACAATATGAAACACAAAACCCTGGTTTGTTTGGCGCTGGCGATGATGCTGATTGCGGCCTGCGCGAGCGCCCAACAGCTGCCAAGCGTCAACTGCTTTTCACCCGGCCTTTTGAAGGTGAACGGACTTGAAAACTCCGCGGTGAGCATCGACGCGGCGCTGACGGTTGAAAACGCGATGTACGCCCGGAATCTGTCCGTGCTTCAGGCGATGCTGGATGGAACGAACTTCCGCGTTCAGGCGGACGGGAAAACCGGCACGCTTTCCATTGCGCGCGGTGGCGAAACGCTGATGCAGGCCGCCGTGACGACGGACGGGCAGGGAGCGCGTGTCAGTTTGGATGGAACGGTTTACAACGTGGCGACGCCGGACGAGGCGGCGCAGGATGATGCGCCGACGTTCATGCAGAATATGCCGATTTTGGAACGTGTGCCGCTGACCGCGATTGCGGCGTGGCTGGAAGCGTTGAAGGCAGGCGATTCAGTCGGCTTCGGCGTGACGGCTGCATCCGCGTTTGATGTGCAGCGCACGATGAGCGACGACGGCGAACGGCTGACTAAACTGGATATCAGCGGCGGCCTGAGCATCGGCGGGGAAACGTGGCAGATCAGCGGTTATCTGCGCCAACCCGGCGGCAAATCGCCGAAAGACACGTTTGAGCTGACCGCGAAGAAGGACGACGCGAATTACCTGGAATTGTCTTACAGCGCCGCGCGCAAGGACGAAATCGAGCAGAAAAACCGCAAGGGCAAAACGAGCGTGGCCACGACGATCAAGTCTGTGGGCAAACTGGATGGAAACGCCATCCATACCGTGCTCAAGGTGAACCAGAAAAACGAGTGGACGGCAGACGGTGAAAAGCTGAACGAAAAGATCACCGTTTCCGTCAACATGACCCATAAGGACAATACGCCGGGCAGGCGCATGCAGCGGCTGAATCAGATCGATGCGGAAGGGAAAAACGTGATCCGCATGACCACGACGGAGACCGACGCGGACGCGTACACGTTCACGGACGAAATCAGCGGCAAGATCATGATGGACGGCAACACCTTCCTGGAGGGCGGCGCGAAGCTGGACGTGACCGTCGGCGGCGACGCGCCGGAAGCGGTTGGAGCGGAGACGACGGATAGGCCGCTTTCACAGGCGCTTGAACAGACCGTTCAAACCCTGAGCCGGAGAATCTACCAGCAGCTGGATGAGAAAACCCGAAAGGCGATTTCAAACGGCCTGTAAACGATCATCAAAGGAGGAAACCTATGAGTCTGAAAAACAAAGCGATGGCGCTCGGCCTGAGCGCCGCGATGCTGCTTTCGCCCGCCGCTTCCCTGGCGGAGAGCAACTACGCCGCGGGCGAACTGACGACCACCGCGATCTCTGACAGCTATGCGGCGGGCAATCAGCTGAATCTCAGCACCGATTTCAGCCTTGAGCTGGGCGACACGATCCAGAATCTGGGCGACGCGAAGCTGCAAAAAAAGGTGAACGCAGTGGTTTCGCTGCTGGATAAGACCGAGCTGAACATGTCGTTTTACGATGATTTCGGCACGGCGCGCATCCATCTGTCGCTGGATACCGACGGCGTGACGCTGCTCAGCGGCGACGCGTTGGTTTATGCAGACGGTTCCGTGCAGATCATGACGAACCTGACGGGCAAGCTGGTGCTTGCGCTGCCGCAAGGCGCGCTCAGCGCGTCTTCGGTGGGCGTGGACAGCCTGCTTTCCGGCGTGGCGGGTAAGAGCGTAGACGATCCTGATTTCGCGGATTATCCCGCGATGGAGCGTTTGCAGATCACCGCTTCCGACATAAGCGTGCTGGTGATGAGTCATCTGCTCGGCTGGGTTTCCGCCACGCAGATGGATACCGGCGAACTCTATGTCTTTGACGACACGTATCTGGATGAGACTGATACGCGCGACGCGGTGGCCCAGCGCATGATCGGCACCATTAAGGCAGACGAATTTAACACGCTGTTTTGGAATGTATTCACGACGATCTGCGACGAGCAGGAAGAGTTCCAACAGGCGCTGGCCGACGTGCTGGCTGAAAATGGCGTGACCCGCTACCAGATGCGTCAGGTGATCGACAGCATCTTTCAGAATGAGCAGATCAACCCGGCGACCGACTATGTGCAGCTCTCTCACACCATCGAAGACGACGGCGCGCTGTGCACGTATGACGACGTTTCCTACTTCTTCCGTAAGCTGACCAAGTACGCGGACAACGTGTGGGAAAACAGCACGGATAACGTGCTCAAGATGATCGTCAGCTACGACGATTACGGCTCCACCGTCGGTTTTGACGCGGAATTGCCGCAGTTCACCGAAGTGCTGCCGTATGAGGGCGCGTTTACCTACTCCATCAAGCACGATGAAAACGAGCAGCCGACGCTCACCAGCCACGGCGAATTGCAGCTGCTGAATGAGCGGCGCGTCGTCGGCGATCTGACCGCCAGAAGCGGGCTGGATGTGAACGGCGTGAACGACAGCGGCCTGAACGGCTATATCGATTTGAAGAACACGGCGGACGGCACGTCCGTCGGTCTGGGCGTGAACAGCGCGGCGCACTTTGTCGCCGAGCAGAACGACGAAGGGGCGGACGTGGAGAGCTTCACGGGCAGCGTTGCGCTTACCTATCGCGATAACGGCGAGGATGGCGGCAGTCTGGTTGCCGCCGTTGACGGCACGACCACGACCGACGGGGATACGTTTGCCACTTCGGCCGGTCTGTCTCTGACCCTTTCGGATGAGTTCAAGCTGAATGTGAACGCGACGCTTGAGCAGGCGGATTATGAGGAGATCGAGTTCGCGGGCGGTCAGGCCATCGACTTGACCGCGCTGAACGACGATCAGCTCAGCCAGATTAAGAGCGAAGTGACCAAGCAGGGCGCGAAGCTCTCCGCTTCGCTGGTGCTGCATCCGGGCGTGCTGGCCGATCTGCTCACGATCGTGGGCAACTGAGCGCGCTGCTTTTGAAAGAAGGCGATTCCTTTGGCGCTGGATATGAATCAAAACGATCCGACAATTCGCGAAATGTGCGAACTGGGGCGGGACGTGCTGGAAAGCCGGGATATGCAGGCTTTGCGCACGTTTCATCAGCATGGCGTGATTTCGCGGTATGAGCATTGTCTGTCGGTGTGCTACATTGCGCTGCGGCTGGCGGATAAATGGCACGTCGATGTGGACAGGCGGAGCATGGTGCGCGGCGCGCTGCTGCATGATTTCTTCATGTATGACTGGCATGATCCGGGCAACCTGCGCCTGCTGCATGGGTTTACGCATGCGAAAGAGGCGCTTTCCAACGCGCGGAAACAGTTTGAGCTGAACGAGGTCGAGTGCGACGTGATTCAAAAGCACATGTTCCCGCTCAACATCGCTCTGCCTAAATACTGGGAGACGGTGCTGGTCAGCGCGGCGGACAAAATCAGCGCGGTGCTGGAAACCGTTCACAGTGCCAAGGCTTTGCGCATTCTCAAAATGTGCAGGGGCGTTGGGTTATGACTTTACAAATCGCCGGAAATGGTGTATATTGTTGCTCAACGGGAACGAAGTTCTCCCGAATGCGAAAGCATTGAACCGCTTTTCAAAGCTGATGACTTCTGCAACGCTCATGGGTTGCGGAGTCGTCAGCTTTTTTTCGGTTTCAGGGGGAAAAACGATTGGGGCGCCGCCCCAAACCCTGGTCGGAACCTGAGGTTCCGACACCTCCCACATTTGCGACACGCATGCGTGTCGCTT
>OLPW01003383.1_pt1 | contig 12529 bp, 8 predicted proteins | sample 1672161 | NCBI WGS metagenome assembly OLPW01 (sample SAMEA3136654, study PRJEB25190) | human gut metagenome
ATTTCCTAGAGGAAAGAAGAATTAGGAAATATGATAATGATCCTGAAAAGCATCATGATTTGCGTGATAGGTTTGCTTGGTTTATGCGTTATGCTTTGGTGCGTGACTTGCCAGATATTTACGAAGACTATCAAAAACAGCGAAAAGGGTCTCTGCGTGTTTCTAAGTTCCGCAATATCATAGATAATATCGTTAAGCAAAAGAGAAATAAGAAACTTGCTGCTGTTGTCGTGACCTTCTTAGTCTTTGAAGCTTTTCGATATATGACTCAAGGTCAGTTACAGTTCCAATTGATCGACCTACGTTTGCTCTTTGTTGTCTTGATTAGTACAGTTTTGGGCATGGGGTATGGCTTGTTCTCGGCAGTTCTTGCAATTATTGGTTTGACCATCAGTCAAATCATGTCTGGAACTAGCTGGCAACTGCTTCTATATAACACTGACCGTTGGGTTGCCTTTATTGCCTATATCTTTATCGCTGTGGTTTGTGGTTTTGTGGAAATGAAGAAGAAAGATGACAAGCTACAACTAGATAAACAGTTGGAAACAGTTAAGGAAGACTATCTTATCCTTAATCAATCCTACCATACATTACTTAATGAAAATAAAGACCTGAAAAATGCCTTGTTGGCAAGTCAAGATGGTCTTGGAAAAGCATATTCTTACTTTGTGACTTTAGATCATACTAGTGTTGAGAAGGTTCTTAGACAGACGCTTGATTTGGTTTCAGAAATTTTGAATGCTCCTGTTTCACTTTATGGAGGTGGTCCTTTCCAATACGAGCTTCTTTTGGGAGATAACGATAAGAAGCAAGTATCTTTGACAGATTTTAAAGAAATTGGAGGTGCCTTTGGTCATGGACGTGTCTGGGCTAATAAATCATTGCTTGAGAATCGTCCAGCGTATGCCATGGAAGTTAAGACCAAGGCAGAGGGTACTTTTATCATTTGGGCAGAGGCTGTTCCTTTTGAAGCCATGTCTACTAAAGTGTTAAATGAGCTTGAGGTTCTTTCAAAAATGAGTCGTTCTTTCATTGAAAAGGCAGAACTTCTTGAACAAACTAGTCTTCAAGGGAGGGTTGCACAATGATTCCAGTCCTTATTACTAGTATCTTAACGGTTTGTTACTTCTTATCTATAGCACTTGCATATAAGGCTATTGTCAGTGGCAAATCAGACTTAACAATTTTTTACTTGATTTTTCCGATTGCTTTACCTTTCTTTGGGGCAGGTCTAATTCATATGATTTCTAAACCAAATCCTGGTAGACATCGCCGTGGTCAAGAAGCAGTTGGTGGTAAAGTTAAAGATTTGACCATTGATTTTGGAAATATCGATGATTTTCAACGTCCGAAGGAATTGGTTGAAGAAGACATCGTACCTCTTGAAGAATCTCTCTATTTGAATAAGGCTAAGGAAGCTCGTCAACAATTGATGGGATTGGCTAATGATGATCCGTCTCATTTTATGGATTTGCTCTACTTGGCTCGTTTAAATGATGATAGTGAAATCGTCCACTATGCGACAACCTTTATTTCTGAAATTTCAAGTCAATACGATGAGAAGTTGAGTGCCTTTGAGAAACGTTTTGAAAAGGGTGAAGAAGACCTTGACCTCTTAACCGAGTATTGTGACTTTATGGAAGACTACCTATCTAAGGAACTTCTAAGCAAACAAATGGAAGGTTTGCTTCGTAAGGAGTACGAGGAACGTCTCTTGCAGAAACTTAGTCATGGAACGACTGCTACGGACTTAGTGAGAGTTATCCATAATGAACTAGCTCTTGGTTTGTATGACTTGGCCCAAAAGCATTTGACACAGCTTTCAATTAAATCACATGCGGATGATGTGTATTATTTGTATTTGGAATATTACTATCAAACCGGTCAGTTTGCTGAATTTAAGAACATGATTCGTGAGATGCAAGGCAAACAGGTTGTTCTTTCTAAGGATAAGCAAGATCTCTTGAACTTCTGGCAAGGAAAAGAGGTGATGGCATGAAATTAGGTAAAAAAAATGTTATTCGCAAAGAAACTTTGCTAGGTGTTGGTCTTATTTTGTGTCTGGCCATTGGACTCTTTGTTCAAAAGAAAGGGGAATGGTACCCGACTCAAGGTAAGGAAGCCTATCTAACAGGAAAAGTACCATCTACGGCTTCAGTCGTCAAAAATTTAGATAAAGATACGCTAGTTCTTTATGATAGTGAAAATGAAACGAGTCAGAGGGCTTGGAAACAGTTCGAGCAAATTCTAAAAGATATGCGTATGGGAGCTAAGTTAGTCGATGTGGCTAAACACGAGTCCTATTCGCTTTCCGACTATAAAAAAGTGGTTCTACTTGTAACTGACCTTTCTCGAATGGAGGACCAGGTTCAGCCACTCATGGATTGGACTGAAAAAGGCGGTCAAACCCTTTTTGCAGTAACTATGGGGAAAGAAAGCAATCTTGATGCCATTGATCACAATCTCGGCGTGAGTTATTCCAACTTTGAGATGGATGAGGTCAAGGAAATCTACGTGGATCCTGATTTCATGATTGGTGGGGGACGCAATTATAAAATTGAAGAACCTTTTGAGTCAGCTAGAAAAGTCTCTCTTGAAAGTGATGTTAAGGTGCATGCTAAAACAACAGATGATTCTCATACACCGTTGATTTGGGAAAAATCATACGGCAAAGGGAAGTTTGTCGTTGATAACCTTGGAATCTATGAGCGTAATGTCCGTGGTATTTATGCCGCTTCTTATAGCCTTTTGACTGAAGCGACAGTTTATCCGGTAATCAATGGCTCTACCTATTATATAGATGATTTCCCATCACCTGTTCCAGCTGGAGATGGTCGTTTCGTTAAACGTGATTACGACATGTCTGTGTCTGAATTTTATACCAATGTTTGGTGGCCAGACCTTCTTAAATTGCACGAAAAGTATGGTATCGTTCATACAGGTGTGGTCATTGAAAACTATGAGGCCCAGACAGATGGTAAAATTGTTCAACAAAATGATTTAGATCGTTTCAAATATTTTGGAAATTCGCTTTTGGCTAATGGTGGTGAGCTTGGTTATCATGGTTATAATCACCAACCTTTGAGTCCTTCATCTGTTAATTATGGTGAAAAGTATGCCAGCTACAAGACTTGGAAGGATAAGGCTGCTATGAAGGCTGGTCTGTCTGAGTTGATTCGTTTTGTCAACCAACTCTTTCCTAAAGCGCAAAAATCAGTCTACGTTCCACCATCAAATATTCTTTCGAAAGAAGGACGAGAGGTAATCGTTAATGATTTCCCAGAAATCAAGGCTATCTCAAGTAACTATTTCCCAGGGGATTTCACTTATTCGCAAGAGTTTGAAGTGTCGCCTGATGGAATGATTGAAGAGCCACGTACTGTTTCTGGTGCGGTTTGGGATGATTTCTCACAGATGACGGTCTTTTCTGAAATGAATATGCACTATGTTAATAACCACTTCCTTCACCCTGATGATGTTCTTGATGTCGATCGTGGTGCAGAATTGGGTTGGGCAAAGATGTATAAGGCTTTGGACAAGGAAGTTAGTTGGGTCCACAATATGTCACCTTCGCTTAGAAATCTAACAGGTTCAGAATTAGCAGGTGCTGTTCAGCGTTACGGTATTTTGAAAGTTTCTCAAAAATATACCAAAGACGCCCTAAAAATTGATCTTGAGAATTTTCATGATCATGCTTACCTTATGGTTCGTTTAAATCAAAACGAGGTTAAGAAGGTAAAAAATGGTAAGGTTACGCATTTAACGGGTGACCTTTACCTATTGGAGGCTACGAATAAGTCAGTCACCATTACATTAAAATAAGGCAAAATAGGGGAAAATGCCGATGAAGATATGTTTAATTCTTGAAGGGTCCTATCCGTATGTTCACGGTGGTGTCTCTACTTGGATGCATCAATATATTACAGAAATGAAAGAGCATGAATTTGTTCTTTGGGTTGTGGGAGCAACGCATGAACAAAAGGGGGAGTTTGTTTATGAACTTCCTGAAAATGTCGTAGAAGTACACGAAGTCTTTTTGGACTATGTTGTGCCAGATAAAGAAGACATAGAGCCATATCAGTTTACAGATGAGGAAAAACAAGCGCTTAAGGATATGGTTTTTTGCCAACAACCTGATTGGAAAGTCTTGTTTAAACTGTTACAAGATGGTAAGGTCGTTCCTAACGATCTCTTGAGTAGCGAGGCCTTTTTTCAGGTCTTAAAGGATCTTTGTAGTGAGCGCTACACACAGCTATCTTTTTCAGATGTTTTTCACACTATCCGTTCTATGCTGTTTCCACTTTTAAATATTTTATCCTGTCCACCTCCTGAAGCAGATGTTTACCACTCAATCTCTACAGGTTATGGTGGTATTCTTGCAACTTTGGGAAGTTTGACCTATGACAAACCACTCTTCTTAACTGAACACGGGATTTATACGCGTGAACGTGAAGAAGAGTTGCTTCGTGCGAAGTGGGTTTTACCTACAATGCGCCATCAGTGGGTAAGATTCTTCTATATGTTGTCTGATGCGATTTATCAAAATGCTGAAAAAATTACCAGCCTCTTTACGAAGGCCAAGGAAATTCAGATTGAGATGGGTTGTGATCCAGAGAAATGTCAGGTTATCTCAAACGGGATTGACTATGATGCTTTTTCTCAAATTCCTTTGAAAGAATCGGATGGTTGGATTGATATCGGAGCTGTGGTTCGTTTGGCTCCAATCAAGGACATTAAAACCATGTTATATTCTTTCTACGAATTGGCCCAGCAGGTGCCAAACGTTCGTTTGCATATCATGGGTGGTATAGATGACCAAGAATATGCGGATGAGTGTTTTAGCTTGGCCGATAAGATGGATTTGGGAGATCGTCTCCTATTCACTGGTCGTGTTAATATTCGAGAATATATGAAGAAAATTGATTTTACGCTTTTGACCAGTCTTTCTGAGGGTTTGCCACTTTCTGTTTTGGAATCAATGGCGGCTAGTCGTCCTTGTGTGACGACAGATGTCGGATGTTGTCGAGAATTGCTAGAAGGTCGTGAGGATGACAATCTAGGGATTGCAGGATTTTGTGCACCACCTACTTGTACAGGGCCTCTTGCAGAAGCTATGAAGAAGATGGCGATTAATGATGAAAGACGGCTTGAAATGGGTGAAATTGCGCGTAAGCGTGTTGAAGCGATATATCAATATCCGCAAATGATCGGTCAGTACCGACGCTTATATGAGGAGGTGGCTGTTTAATGGCCGGTATTGGATTTGAATTACGTAAAATTTACAATGAGGATAGCCTTTTTTCAAAACAAAAGGCCTACGCTTATGCTGGAATTGTGTATACCGGTCCTATGCTTTTGGGGATTTTACTTACAGCTGGTGTTGTTGTTCTGACAATGGTAGCGGGAATCAGTGAAAATGAGCGTGATTATATTCTTTCGAACTTAACCTACGCTATCATTTTTTCACTTGTGATTACCAGTCTCTTCTCGTTGGTGGTAACCCGCTTTGTTGCGGATATGCTCTACGAGAAGAAATTTGAGACTATTATTCCTTCATTTTATGCGTCGAGTGCTTTGATGCTTATGATTGGAACGCCACTGTATGCGCTCTATCTAGCCCTGGCTAGTCGAAGTTTAGCAGAAGTGGCTATGGGAGTTTTGCTCTTTGGTGAGCTTTGTCTCGTTTGGAATGTAATTACCTATTTGACAGCGATTAAATCCTATAAAGAAATTATCAAAGGTTTCTTTTTAGCGATTGGTGTGACGATTATCTCTGGATTACTTAGTATTTTCCTACATCAAAAGTATGGTATATTCCTAAGTGTTTGTTTGGGATATGGTGGAATGATGTTTTGGATGGTTCGTCTGATCCATGATTATTTCCCATCTAATCTTAAAATGTCCTTTGAGTTTTTGAAATGGTTTGATCAATTTTCTGATCTTGCCAAGACTGGACTTTACATGTTGGTGGCCCTCTTTGCTCATATTGTTATTAACTGGTTTGGGCCAATTAGTAAGAGTTTTGATGGCTTCTTCCGTACAGCTCCAGTCTACGATGTGCCGGCCATGTTAGCCTATTTAACGACTTTAGTATCAACACTTAATTTCGTTATGTCTGTCGAGGTTTCCTTCTATCCGCATTTCCGACGTTATTTTAAGCTCTACAATGAAGAGGGAAGTCTTTCGGATATTCAGGAAGCTGAAACTCAAATGTTGGATGTCATGAGTAATGAGCTCAAATATGTTTTTTGGAAACAATTGCTAGCGACAATTTTCATCATGTTCTTCGGAAGCGTGGCTTTGACTTACTTACCAATTGGTTTTAACAATCAAATGCATGGTTACTTCTTAACGCTATGTCTAGCTTATGGTCTCTATGCTGTAGGTAATGTGAATATCTTGCTCTTGATGTATTTTGCAGATTATAATGGTGCCAAGAAGCTTGCCAAACACTTTGCCATTCTGACAGTAGTTTTGAGTTTTGGTTCTCAGTTCTTGGACCCAGCCTTCCTAGGTTATGCCTTCCTGATTTCTTCTTTAGTTCTTTTCATCGAAAGTGGTCAGGAAATCGATAAGTACACAAGTGATCTTCAGTATCATTTCTTAGGAAGCCAAACCATGGTATCTAAGAAAGACGTGGGCTATTTTGAAAAATGGACTGAGCGTTTAGAAAACATACAAAAGAGGTGGGGGAAATGAATAGGAAAAAGAGTTTAGCAGCGGTTTTGTTGCTCTGTACGGTATTTGGTTTTACAGCATGTGGAACCAAGGAACAGACAAAAAAACGGTGTGACAACTAAAAAAGTAGATAAACAAGCGGCCACTGATATCTCTAATGTACACTTAAGAGACAATAAGAGTCTCTATGATAAAGATCATACCAAGGTAACGACCATGTACCTGACTGTACGTCGTGGAGATGCTACAGAAAATCAAAATCACTCATGGTCTGAGGTCAACCAATATTCTGTTGGAGATTATCAGAAGATGGGTGTTAAACGATACCAAGTAGCAGGTCTTCTTCAAGTTGGTAATGAGGACGGTCCTGTGTCTGGTGAGTTGGGTTATGACCAGGACGTGCCAAACGCCAGTGTTCAGATTCGTGGGGAAAGTTCAAGTAAGAACGCCCAAAAGAACTATAAAATTAAGATTAAAAAGAACAAGGGCGAGTGGAACGGCCAACGTACCATTAACCTTAACAAACACCAGACTGAAGCCCTTCGCTTTAGAAATAAGTTGTCCTATGACCTAATGGAAGAAATTCCTCAACTCATGGGTGCTAGAACAAGTTTTGTTCACCTCTACGTTAAGGATGAAACCTCTGACAATCCATCAGGTAAATTTGAGGATTATGGTCTCTACACGCAAGTCGAACAGATTAACAAAAACTATCTGAAAGATCATGGTCTGGATGAAAATGCCAACCTTTATAAACCAAACTTCTTCGAATTCTTCCGCTATGAAGATACGATTGTTAAAGAAGAAGATCCTAAATTCGACAAGGATAAATTCGAGAAACTTTTGGAAATCAAAGGTAGCCATGATCACACCAAACTTATTGATTTTCTAACCAAGCTCAACGATCCATCGGTGAAGGTTGAAACTATCATGGACAAGTATGTAGATCCTGAGAATATCCAATATTGGATGGCCTTCCAGATGTTACTTGGTAACGATGATACACAGAGTCGTAACATGTATCTCTATAGCCCACAAAACTCAACCAAATGGTACATCATTCCTTGGGATAACGATAGTATCTTGATGAAGAATGAACGTCGTTTGGTAAGTAAGGACAGCGACCAAGCCAATAGCTGGGAAGTCGGTGTCAGCAACTATTGGGGGAACCAACTTTTCCAACGCTTGCTCAAATCAAAAGAGTTCCGCAAGGGACTAGATGAGAAGATGGATGAGCTACGTAAGACGATTACTGGTGATAAGATTACTTCTATGAGTAATGAATACGCAGCAGTCATTAGACCTTACCTAGCTAAGATGCCTGACCAAATGCATGCTAAGACAACTCCTGACAATTACGACAAGATTTTGGCAGATTTGCCAAATGAGTTGGAGAACAACTACAAGATTTATAAAACAAGTCTTGAAAAACCACAACCATTCTTTATCAATAAGCCGGAAGTGGCCAATAACAAATTGAAATTAAGTTGGGGTGCCTCTTACGATTTCAATAACAGCAAGTTGACTTACACTGTAGAATTAGCTAAAGACTATGAATTTAAAGACAAGGTCTTTGAAAAATCTGGTCTTAAAACTCTTAGTGCCGAAACAGATACCTTGCCTAAGGGACAATACTTCGTACGTGTGACTGCAACTAATGAGGCTGGACAATCACAACGTGCTTTTGACTACTATGTCAATAGTGATAACTCTAAACAATTTGGTATCATGAGCTTCTTTGTCCTCGAAGATGGAAAAATTGGGGTAGATGGTTATGAAGACTAAAGAGAAGCCCTTTCGCCATGAGTTGAAATACGTCATTGGTGAACCAGAAAAGGCCCTGTTGACTGAGCGTTTCAAACATTTGATTCAGTTGGATAAGCATGCGACAAATGGTGGTTATACCATTCGAAGTCTTTACTTTGACGACTATTGGAATAGTGCCTATGCTGAAAAAGATGCAGGTATTCTGGTTCGTAAAAAATATCGGATTCGTATCTACAATTTCGGGACCAATAGTATCAAGCTAGAGCGTAAGAAAAAGGTTGATACCTACATTCTGAAAGAGGATGCACCACTAACTGTCGAAGAAGTTTATAAAATCATTGATGGGGATTATGACTTTCTCTTGAAAAGTCCCTATCCTCTCTGTCAGGAATTTTACTATGAATGTGTTAGTAACATGATGCGTCCACGGACCATCGTTGATTATGAACGAGAGCCGTGGGTTTATGACTTTGGAACAGTTCGCTTAACCTTTGACCAAAATGTCAGAGTAGCGGTTGGAAGTTTTGATATTTTTGATCCTGACTTACCAACAATTCCAGTCATTGATCCGGAAAAGATGGTTTTCGAAGTTAAATATACAGAGTATCTGCCAAAGATTGTCCAAAGTGTCTTGCCAGGGAAAGCAGACATGATGGCTGTCTCTAAGTACGTATTGGCTTATGAAAAATCTCAGTATCTAAATGGTTTTGAATACTGGGAAGATGGGAATATATAAATAGGAAAAGTGCTAAGTTTGGAAGAACTTAGTATAAGAAGGGGAATTTATGAGTGTTCAAGACTTTATAAAAAAATCTATCTTGCAGTCTGATAACTATGCGACGCAGTCACCGTTTCGTATTGTTATCGTCTTGCTACTTGCCTTGTTGATTGGAGCCTTTATCTATAAGGTTTACCAGCATTTCTTTACAGGGGTTATTTATTCACGCAGTTTTGCCATGACTTTGGTCGGTATGACCTTGCTTACGTCAATGGTAACACTGGCAATCAGTTCAAACATCGTTATCTCACTTGGTATGGTCGGTGCCCTCTCTATCGTCCGTTACCGTACCGCTGTTAAGGATCCTATGGACTTGCTCTACTTGTTCTGGGCAATTACCTCAGGGATTACGGTAGGGGCAGGTATGTATGTCCTAGCCGTTGTAACGTCTATCGTTATCCTACTGATGCTTATTGTCTTTAGCCGCTTGCAAGAGACTGGTAAGGTGTATATCGCTGTGGTTCACTATGATGGTGAGCACACAGGTGACAAAGTTATTCAAGAACTTGGTCGCATCAAACACTTTATCAAGTCTGAAACTATGCGAAAAGACAGTGTTGAGATGGCTATTGAAGTCTTTGTGAAAAATAACGACCTTACCTTCGTTGAAAACATTAAATCTATCGAAGGTGTCAAAGACCTTACGCTGATCCAATACAACGGCGAATACCATGGCTAGTAAACGTGAGAAGAAGAGTTGGAGTAGTCGAAAGAAGAAACTTTGGCTCGTCATCTGTCTAATCATCATTACGAGTGGTTTTTATGCTATTTTTGTGTATTTGAATACCAGAAATAAAGGTACCAAGTTTGAATATACGCTTTCAGACAAGAGTTTTGGGAATCCGCTCATGGGTTATGTCCCTTCAGCGGAAGAAAAAACAGTTTCTGAAGATGTTCATCTTGTCTATGTTGATATCACATGGAAAGAATTGGAACCTAAAAAGGGCCATTATAACTGGGAAACGATTGAAGAAAGTAACCAGTTCAAACGATGGAAGAAAGAAGGCAAGCAGGTCGTCTTACGTTTCTTGCTAGATTACCCTGGCAAATCAAGTCATAAGGATATTCCCGACTGGTTGGGAAATGAAATTTCTGACCTTGGGGATGCTTATAACACATCCTACGGTAAGGGATTTTCACCAAATTACCAAAATAAACTGCTTAGAAAATACTATAAAGAAGCTGTTACTGCTATGGGACAGCGTTGGGGCAATGATGATTTTATCGCCTACATCGAACTTGGTGGCTTAGGACACTGGGGCGAGTGGCATGTTCACTCAGATGCTGGCATTCGCCAATTGCCACGAAAAGAAGTTCGTAAGGACTACATCGCACCGTTTCAACCAGCCTTTCCTAAAGCAAAGATTCTTATGAGAAGACCTTTTGATACAGGTTTGGAAGGTGATTTTGGAATCTACAATGATGTCTTTGGAGACAAATCAGCAACTAAAACCTGGTTAAATTGGATTCAAAATGGTGGCTCATACGATCAAACCCAAGAGCAAGCAGCCTTGAAAGCCATGCCTAAGGCTTGGGAAAAGGCTCCTATCGGTGGTGAATTAACAAGTTCACAGTCTATGTCTAGCTTACTAGGTAATAACTTAGATGAGTTAACTGAAGAAGCTAAGGCTGCTCATTTGACCTTCTTGGGTCCAAAGGTTGCTGAAGATATCGGTGACGGACATGCTGCTTATAAGGAGCTTTTGAAGAACATGGGCTATCGCCTCTGGGTGTCAGGTTTGGCAATTTCTAAAGGAGAGAGCAAGGTTGATATTACCCTTAATTTGGAAAATTCTGGGGTTGCCCCTTTATATGGGGATTGGCCTGTGGTATTATACTTGTGTAATGCTAATGGCAAGGTTCTTCAAGCACAACAACTTGATTGTCGTTTGTCTGAATTGCTTCCAGATCAAACAACTGAACTTAAGGCAAGTTTCGCCTATTCCAAAGATCAGAACTATCAAGTGAAGCTAGGAATTCTATCTCCAATGACACAAGAGCCTTCGGTTCATTTTGCCATGAAAGGTTTTGAAGGAGAAGTCATGCCTAAATTAGCAACGATTCAAAAGGATCAAAAAGGCACTGGCAAGTAAGAAAGGAAAAATAAATGTCTATTTTAATTACAGGAGGAGCTGGCTATATCGGTAGCCACACAACTGTTGAACTCCTTAATGCAGGTTTCGATGTAGTCTTAGTTGACGACTTTTCAAATAGTTCGCCAGCGGTACTTGAACGTTTGGAAAAGATTACGGGTAAAAAATTTCCATTTTATCAAGGCTCCATTTTAGATACTGATTTTTTGGATAAGGTTTTTACAAATGAGGATATTGAGTTAGTTATTCACTTCGCGGCCTTCAAGGCAGTGGGAGAATCTGTTCAAAAACCTTTGAAATATTATAAAAACAATATCAGTGGTACCATTACCCTTCTTGAAAAAATGAAGGAGTATGATGTTAAAAACATCGTCTTCAGTTCAAGTGCAACAGTTTACGGTACTAATAATCCTTCTCCAATGACGGAAGATATGCCAACATCAGCTATCAACCCATACGGTTATACTAAGTTGATGATGGAACAAATTCTTACAGACGTAGCTGCTTCAGATCCGTCATGGTCTGTCACAAATCTTCGTTATTTCAATCCTATCGGTGCTCATGAAAGTGGTTTGATTGGGGAATTGCCAAACGGTATTCCAAACAACCTTATGCCATATATTACACAAGTAGCTATCGGTAAACTGCCTGAGCTTAACGTCTTTGGGGATGACTATCCAACTCCAGATGGTACAGGTGTGCGTGACTACATTCACGTCCTTGACTTGGCCTCAGGTCACTTGGCTGCTGTCAAATATAATTTGAGTCACAAAGGTGCTGAGATTTTCAACTTGGGTACTGGACATGGTTATAGCGTTTTGGATCTCGTCAAGACTTTCGAAGCTGAAAACAAGGTTGCTATTCCATACCGTATTCAAGGACGTCGTGCTGGTGATATTGCTACTTGCTATGCCTCTCCTGAAAAGGCCAAAGAAGTTCTTGGCTGGGAAGCTAAGAAGACCTTGAAAGAAATGGTTAGAGATTCTTGGCGTTGGCAAACGACTAACCCTAACGGTTATGAAGACTAAGTTGCATAACTCAAATTATAAGTACCTAGAGAGTGTAAGATAAGCGATAGATTATTTTAAAGTATCCCTAATCTAGTAGCTTCAAAAATAAAGGAAAGAGGAGTGAAAGCAGTCGCTAAATAATTACAGATTTAGAACTGTCTCACCCTCTTTTTATGTTTTAGCTTAGCTTTCTATGGTATAAT
>OLPW01003388.1_pt1 | contig 12514 bp, 24 predicted proteins | sample 1672161 | NCBI WGS metagenome assembly OLPW01 (sample SAMEA3136654, study PRJEB25190) | human gut metagenome
ACTCGAATAAATTCTTTTTTTATGTCTTTTGACATATGAACATATGTCGCATTTTTTCCATCTCCAGTAACTACAAGTTTCTTGCTCATTTGTTTCACCAAGCTCTTTAAGATATTTGTAGTTTTTAATGCAATTTCATCTGTTGCTTCGACATTATTAGGCATCATCTTCATAAAATCAAATTCATCAATATTGACCCCTCTTTCTTTGAAATCCTTTGCAATCCACATTATTGTAGCTATAAGAGCCTCATCACTATTAAATTCTTCCTTTTTATTTACAAAATTATCCACACTATTTGCATACTCTCTGAGTGCATACATATTACTTATATAATTTTGTGCGATATTATCATACATTGATATGCATCCCCTCTCTTTAGTAATACCCAAATTATACCATTCCAACTACCAATATTCAATTGTCAATGTACCTTTGTTTCTAATCCTTATCCTGTAACTTGCATATCGCCCACAAGACGAACACTGCTCCAATTACCATAATAATAGCTATTGTATTAATAATTGCCATCTAATCACCTCTCTTTCATAAATACCAGCCAATGTGTCTTTGCTCTTCTGTTTCCTAATATTGGCTTTTTCGAAAACAATGGTAGTATTTCTGATAATTTTATCTGCTCTTCGTTCCACTTAAATATCAAAGTACCATTAGGCTTTAATACTCTCAAACACTCTGAAAAACCTTTGCTTATATCTTCTCTCCATGTATCTGACAGTTTTCCGTATTTTTTAGCCATCCACGAATTTTCTCCAATTCTATGTAAATGTGGTGGGTCAAACACAACCATAGAAAAACTATTGTCAGTAAATGGAATGTTTCTGAAATCACCTACTATGTCAGGTTTTATTTCTAATTTTCGGCCATCACATAAGACATCTTCTAATTCTCTACAATCCATAAATGTTACTTGGGGATTATTTTTATCAAAGTAAAACATCTTACTACCGCAACATACATCAAGTATTGGTGTTTCCATCTATTCCACCGCCTTTCACTTCTTTTGTTTTTATTGCAGGCTCACCACCATTTGCAAAATAATCACACTCCCAATCTTCTATATCGCAATGTTTATAGGAATGTGGTTTCAAGTATTCAATTTTTCCATATCCATTAACTCTGTAATAATAAGGACAACCATAGCAAGTATGTACTATCTTTTTACTCATTATTTCCTCTCAATTCTTCCAGTTTTGCTTCTGCTTCGGATTTTGTGAGGAATACTGTTTTCCTAAAATCGCATTCTCTCAAATATGCCCCAATAAAACGATTTGTTTCTTTAGCATAAATTCTATATTGGTTACTGTCGTTATAAAATGTTATACTAGAAACATATCCTTCATATACTTCATCTTTTATATTTTCATCATATTCAGCATCATCAAATACATTGAATGGTGAAGTGACAACCCAAACTGTATCTCCAACTTTACATGGCAATTTAATAAGCCTACCCTGTTCTTCTAACTGCTGATATTCTTTTAACTGTATAAGCCATTCAGCAAGTTGTTCGTGTTCTCTTGCACATTCAATACAACCATCAAGTTCCCCATCATCAGGATTTGCGTGACATAACATTGCTTCATTATATTTTTCTGTAGCCTTTTCTTTTGCGTGCTTAATTGCTTCATCCATATTCATTCTGCTTTATCTCTTTTATTCATTTATGATTGGCAAAAATTGAAAACACCATGTCTCATCATTAATTATTTCAATCGTTCCATCTTCATTGATTACCATAACTCCAATAAATTTCGGCTTGTGAACTTCTTTAGTTTCACAATTCCTTTCTTCTCCATAGTATATTTCTACTATTGCTAACGCTCTTAACACTCTCTCGTTATAAATCACTTTGTATTTACTTAAATCAATATTCATCTTCCTGCTCCTCACTTTCTGCTAGTTTTGCGTATTTCCAAGGAATCACATTATATTCACCACTCGCTGTCCAAGATGTAGTTCCATACTTCCAAGCATAGACTTCTCCATTCTTAAATTTGGAAAAGTATCTTCTTTCCCATTCTGCTTCTTTAAAACTCTTTACCAATATTGGTGTATCAACCTTAACCTTGCTCCAATCAATCTCTGGCTCTTTGTATTCTGAGAATAGCCAATTTAGGGCTTCACCAGAACAAAAGTCAATATTATTATTATTAAATAAACATTCGTCACACAGCATACTAGTATTACAGATATGTGGTTGTCCTTGTATTAGTGCTAATCTATCAATGTCTATAACACATAATTCCACTAATTTATCTTTGTAATATTCAATATTAAGCATTCCTCTCCTCCTTAACATTTCTTAACATTTTTGTCCTTTAGTTCCTGCTTCTTTTTGTTCTTGGTTCTGTCTAACCTTGCCATTAGAATCCCAGTTTCCGTAATCTCATTTGAATTGTTCAACCCGTTGCAGTTGAGATATAGTAGTTCCGACCGGGTTATGCACTTTAAATTGTCAATGTTGCAATTTTGCTTATTTCCATCAAGGAATATTATTGTGCAGCCTTCGGGAATTTTTCCCTTAGCTTCTTCATACACAACTCTCTGCTTTAATCTCCACTTGTTAGGCTCCGCAACCTTAACCTCTATGTATCCGTCTTTTGAAATTCTTTCACTTCCAACAGGTCTGTGGTTTGGTGGAACGTTGCCCTTTGCAAACATTGTGTGTTTTACTTTTTCATAGACTTCCTTTGGCATTTTCTTGCCCTTGTTGTGTGGTGTCTGCCCCTTTCTGAACTTGCCGGTTAATCCTGAATTTAATTTATTGTTTGCCTTGTATGATTTAATCATTCTACTTGTTATGTTGGTATTGAACTTCTGATTAAACAGGTCTGCAAGCTCCTGGTTATATCTTCCCTTGTAATTATCCAGAATGAATTGCTTCATTTCATCCGTGTATTTCATTCCATACATTACTTACAGCTCTCCATTCATTTGTTTGTTATTCCAAGCAATGGGATTTCAACATCCTCACCGCTTCCGTATTCATCAAAGTGCTTTTTCGCCTGCAATGCCAAGTTTCCATTATCAATGATTGTCTTGGCAATCTTGTTGACCGATTCACTTCTCTTGATTTCCTTATCAAGTTCTTCCATTGACAGCTCATCATCATTTATTCTTTCAATTGCTTCAAACAAATAGTTGTTCAAATCTGATAGTGTATTCTTCATTGGTTATTTACTCCTTTGCCTTTAAATTAATTTATTTAATCACTGTTCTTAAGTCTCTTCTTTCGCTGTCCATGTCTATTCCACATTCTTCTGCAATTATGCTTATCTGCTCTTCCCATGTGCTGTAATCCTCTGCAATGCATTCAGCCTTGTTGTCGAATCTCTCAAACATCTGCTTTATTCTTTTGTTACCAAAACCAAATTCATCATGCATTGTTACAGCCATTAGGATTTTTACATACAGTACTGTGTTGTACTTAACATTGTCACTGAATTTGTCTAAGTCTGCCTTTGATACCCTTAAAGGTAGGTCAATGGCATTTCTCATTTTCAGGTCTGCTTCCAAGGCATCCAATCCCTTTTCTCTTGCAAACCTCAGAGCATATGCCATACCCTCACGTCTTGCCTGTTCCTCTTTTGACATTCTTGCCATCCTTATTTCCTCCATTGCCATAAGCCTTTGCCCTAAAAATCTTTAGTGCATTGTCTCTTGGTCTTCCGTCATTTATGAACTCTTCCTGTTCGTGTGTTAAAATGCAGCCAAATTCCTTACTTGTCTTTTTTCTCATTCAATTCCTCCAGCTTCGCCTTAAGCTCTGCTCTCTCTTCCTTGATTCTTGCCAATCTTACGTGATCATCTGCTGATAAGATTGAAACTGAAAATAAAATCTGCGATTCCATTCTGTCCAATTCCTCTAAGCGAATTTCTATGTCCTTAACTTTCATTTTGTTGTTTCCTCCTCTTGTCTCTGTTTTCAATAAGTCGTCTTTCCAATGCCTGATAGTCATATTGCCTTTGGTCATTAAATGTCTTCTTGTTTTGTTGCTCTTTCTTTACAGGATAAAAATTACTCCAATCACCTGCTATGGCATTCTTGACTGCCTGTATTTTCTCCTCGTCCGTGTCTGCCACCTGTTCAAGTCTCTCAATCAATGTCTGTATCTGATAGCCAACAATCTGTCTTCCCTTTTGTTCCCTAAGTTCCAGAAATTGCCTAAACACGTCATTAAGGTTTTCGTTGGAAAAATACTTTATATTTTCTTTACTTTCCTTTACTTTGCTTTCCTTTACTTTACTTGTTGAATTTCTGCATACATTTTTTTCATTTCTGCATACATTTTTCCCGATTATGTTTACATTTCCCTTAAAATTGGCAACACTAACTAAAAGGTATTCATCTATAACTTGAATTTCCGTTCTTCTTTTAACAACATCAAAATACTGTCTTTGTATTCTCTCCGATGTTAAAATGGCATATTTCTTGAACATACTCTCGTTAAAAATACCTATCTTAATGGCATGGTTAACTACCTGGTTTATTAAATTTAAATCCACACCGCTGTTCCCACCGAACCATTGCGACAAAAACAGAAGTGGGCTTCTTTCTATCCATTCACAGTAATACCCCTTATCTGAATATATTTTCTGCCAGAGTTTGACTATTACAGCAAATCCCTTTATGCCATAGGCTGCTTCAATTTCAGCCATGTTATCGTTAGTGTGACAATCTAATAGGAAACTCTCTATTCCTACCTTTGCCATTACTATTCTCTTTCCATCATTACCACCCTGCCCACTGGACAAGGTGGTTCATTAAATTAAGCCATTATTACAATGTTTGTTCCAAGTTCCTTTAAGTTCTTTTCAAGATACTTCTTTATTTCAGCCTTAGCCTGATTTACCCAAAGTCCACCATCAGCTTCTATTAATGTGAACTCAGGCATGTTGTCAGAGCCGTCAATTCTAAATACAAAACTTGATTCAGGCTGCGTAATTTCAAGAAATGTTCTGTATGGAATGAGTGACACCGGATTTGGAACTATTACGTCTGCACGACTGGCAACTCCCTGCTGGATTGTTGTCTTCTGTGTCACACCATCATCACCATAATTAGCTGTGGTTAATGCTTCTATGTTTCCTGCAACCTTCATTATTGCTTCAAGGTCAGATGTCTTTACAAACATTGACTGTAATTCAAGAATAAACTTGTCCTGTGTTACCCAGCGGTTTGCCTTGAAATGTGGAAGGTCTGCTTCGACAGTAATTAATTTTTCCCTGTTTCTCTCTTCATCCAATCCTGAAATTAAAGTTATTTCTGATGGTGACTTTATCTGTATGATCATCTTGTCCCTTAACTCCTCAGTACAACCCTTGATATAATCCACCAATGCTGTAAGTGTTGACACTGTTAGCGGACTTGCCTTTTCATTTACGTCATATCTTCTAAGTTCCTTGTCACAGTATGTTCTTCCATTAATTTCCACTATCTTTGGCTCCATTGCCTGTTCCTTTAATTCTGTTACATACTTCATTGCTTCCTTTATCATTTTTATAATCCTCCTATGCTTCTCCTACTTTTCTTAAGTCAACTATTTTATTGTTTCCAATTATCTCACCTGTTTCAGTATCCACCTGCACGGTTTCATTCTCATACATTGTGTTTTCATCAAAGGTCATCTGTCCCGGTAATTCGCTACCAATTTCCACTGCCTCAATGTCTCCTGTCTTAAGGTTTGTTCCACAGGTCATTGTTGTTACTGCTCCCAGTTCAGGTGCAAGTGATGTCTTTGCCACAACTCCTGTTGCAACAAAATTTCTTGTTTCATTCGGCTTGAATGCTATCGTTACAGTGATTTTTCTTGTAGACTTAGCATCCGTGTTCGGATCCTGAATGTTCTTCATTACCTTTTCCATTGCCCTATTTACCTGAACCGTGAATGCTCCGTTTGCAAACTCCTCCATGTTAATGTGCTTCATTGCTTCTTTCCTCCTTAATGTAGTTTCCTGCTTCATATTCCCTATATATCTGCATCCAATCATCAAGTGTCATTGTCACCAGAATGTCTGCATTGTTTTTCTTGTGAAACACTGCCGGAAGTTCATCCTGTTTTGAATCTCTTCTTGCCTGTTCCATCCAGTCATACAAGTGCATTTTTTCCTGATGTTTTGCTTCTATATGTATTCCTGGAAGTCCCACAACGTCTGCATCACCATTTGCCCCACAATACTGCTGGCCTCTTCTGGTTCTGTATCCGTATTCCCTTAGATGCCCGGCAAGTTGTCTTTCAAACCTTGCCCCCTTCTGCCTTGCATTAACTGCCATTCTGTATCTCCCTTACTCTTTTCCTTGTTGCCAGCAACGACCAACCTATTCTCTTTAATCTGCTGCTTTCCTGTTTGTAATACTTAATGACAAGTTCATCTTCCTCGCCCTCTATTGGTTGAAAATACCCTTGTCCATTGGATAGATTAAGTATTACCGTGTTTCTTCTGGCCATTGCAATTTCTTCCCTTATGTCTCTGTCTGACAATCCTGTCACCTTCTCTAGCTTTTTTCTTGAAATCGCATTGTCCTTTCCGAAAGGGATGTAATCTGAAATGTTCATTGTCACGTCTCCTTTCTGCCTGCCACCATTCAGGTGACAGGTCTTACAATTTTGTGATATATATTTTGATTTATGACTGTCTGTTTTTTAATAATTGAAGAATGGCTTTGATTCTGTCTGAACCTTGTTTTCAGCCGGTTCCTCATTGTTTTTCTTTTCTTCCGGAACACTCTCTGTTTCCTCAACTGTCTGTTCTGCTGTCTGCTCCACTACTTCCTCATAAGTTTCATCTTCTGACTGCTCAACAGGTGTTGTTTCCACATATGTATGTGTTCCATCCTCATTAATTACTGTCATGTCACTGTCAAGTGCTGTCTGTAGGTCAATGCTCATTATTCCCCACTTGCTTATGATTTGTCTCAACATTGTCTTGTATGCCATTCCGTCAAAGTCCTTGCTCCAGAAGGTCCACTTCGTTCCCTTCTTCAAGTCTGATGCATATCCCTGTGAATACTTCACTGCGTGAGCCTTCATCTTTTCCTTTGACCAGTACATTGCCTTCCTGAATCCATTGACATACTCAAACATTGCATAATAGCCAATTGTTTCTGCCTTTTCTCTCTCATTTTCATCTGAAATGAGATTTACTTCTATGTCTTCATTAAGTGGATCGAATCTGATTAACTCACCTTTCTTAATTGCCAGCACATTTAACTTCTTGTACTGTCCTGATCTGATTGCCAGCTGAATGTAGCCCTTGTATCCAAGCTGGAACTGTGCCACCTTTGTTCCTGTTTTGTTATCCTTGAACGGAACCATGTAATACTGTCCAAGCTGTGGACTTGGAGATAGATTAAGACTCTCTCCAAGCAATGCTGCACTTACTATTGATGAATTTTGACATTCCTGTAATGTTGGATTGTTTCCAACCGCACTTACTATTGAACTGATGAATCTCTTTCCGTTCTTTCCACCAACAACCTCATTAATCTGATTCTTTACTGCATCATTTTTCAAATATGCCGTAAAACTTGTTTCTTGTCTTTTTGCCAAACTGTTTGATACTGCCATTTCATTTCCTCCTACTGTATCTGCTCATATTTAATGTTGTTTTTCGTAAGGAACTCACCCAATGCATTGAGCTGTTTTCCTGTTCCACACACCCTGATTACTATTGTGTGTGTTTTCTCTTCCTGATTTTCTTCTGTTCTTTCTTCCTGTGCCTCTTCCTCAACAGTCTGTGAAACACTTTCCTGCTTCTGCTCTGGTTCCTTCTTTCCTGCCTCTGCAAGTTTTTCGGCTTCTGCCTTTTCTCTTGCCTGTCTTTCCTCAAGTTCTGCCTTTCTTCTTGCCTCATACTCGGCTTTTCTTCTTGCATTTTCCTCGTATGTCTGTTTAACCATCAATGCTTCTGTAATGTTGAGGGTTTCAATGTATTTCTGTTTCATTTCAAACTGATATTCACCGGTTTCAGCATTAATGACTTCCAAGTCGTGTCTTACACTGTCTCTCATATGCTCCATATCATTGGTTATTGACTTTAATGTTGTTGTCACATTCAGATAACTTTCCTTGAAAACACGTTTGAATGTGAGTATCTCCTTCAGCTCTTCGGCACTTGCAAAGGTCCTGTCATATATCTCCTCAACCTTTATAAGCTTCTCTTCCCTTTTCTTCTGGTCATATGCCTTTACCTGACTGTCAATGTTGGCATTTGCCTCATCTACAATTGCAATCAGTTCCTTTACCTGGCCTTCAAACACACTGTATGGTTCAAGCATCATCTTCTTGACATCTTTCTTTCCGTCATTCAATGCCTTGCTGAACTTATTAAGTGTTGCCCTGTCAGCCTTTGCTTCCTTTATGTTTTCATCCGTGTACACCAATGACTTGTACACGTTTGCCTTTTCAGTAACTTCTTTTTTTAATTCCTCAAAGTTCCAATCAATGTGCTTTAGTGCATTATCCATTGTTGGATTGTAAATTTTTAATTCCATCTTTTTGGTATTCCTCCTGTTTTAAATTTCCGGCAGAATGAGAGCCGGCTTTTTTCTTTTTTTCACAAGCTCCATGAACTCCCTTTCTGACCTTTTTATTATTTCAATGTCTTCCTCAACATCTGCCCTTTCAATGTGGTAATCCTTTGTGATTAGTCTTATGCTCTTATTCCACACACTCTTTATCTGTGCCCTGAGTTCGACAAACTCATATTCCGTCACCATCAGGTAATGAAGCACCTGTATGTAATAATTGTCCGGGATGTGTTCACCATCCCATTTTTCCTTGTGCATTGAACCAAAAAGCTCACTGGTCTTGCATTCAAATATGCCCTTCCTCCCGGTTTCAAGTTCTGTCAGTTCTCCATCAAGTGATGCGTGAGCAAACGGATACTTGTCATTGAGAAGCATGTTATCACCAAAGTATTCAACCTTGTATTCCGGGTGGTCCAATGCAAATATTGCTCTTATGTGTTCCTCTGCCCTGCTTCCATATATTACATACGGTTCATTTGATATGTCTCTTGGCTTGGTTATTCCAACCATTTCATTCCAAAACTCCACATTGTTCTTGTAGGGATTAAGTCCAAACACTGCTGCTGCATCAGAACCACCTATCTTTCCCTTTCTTGCAAGAAGCCATTCAGGTTTACTTGCAAATTTCTTTCTTGTAACCATTTCTAATCAACCTGTTCATTAAGAATTTCATCTGTGCAGTGCATCATCAATGTAACCAGTATCACCATTCCCAGAGCCACAAGTAACTGCCCTGCCTTGCTGTCTACCTCAATCCAGCCATTGACTAACATCACTACTCCTGTTATTACTCCTATTACCACGTTCTTGAATCCGTTAAGTACTCTGTACTTTTCAGCGATAATGTGGTAGTCTTTAAGTGGTTTGTTTTTGTATGAGCTTGAACGTATTGCAGTGCATTCAGGCTCTTTTCTTTTAACTTCTTTCACTTCAAGTCTTTTGTTTGTTTCCATAAGCTCTCCTAACTGAACATTAAATGTATGAATTTATTCAACATTTCATTTTCTTCTCTTGACAGTTTATTTTTGTTTTCTCTTGCACGCTTTTCAGCTTCTTCATCCGACATCACAGAACATTCCAGCAACATCTCAAACATTTCCTTTCCTATGTTTTCACCATGCTTTTTAATAAAATGCCTCTTTACAGCCTCCACAAATACCATTGCCTCACATTCAATTAATTCATCAGGACCTGCCATTGTTGCCTTGTTTTTGTCTACAATAATCATCCTTATCCTCCAATCTTTCTTACCATTTCGGTAGTCTTTTCATCCGTCCAACTATTTGGCTTAGTCAGATGCGGACACAAAGTGTTATTAATGTTCATCTGTCTGCCCAAGGGACAGCTCTTACAACTTCCTGAATACTTAATGCAGGTCTGCCTTAAGTTTCTTAAGCTGTTAATTGCTCCCACCAATTCAATCACCCCTTTCTCTTTCGCGTAGATTATAATTATGGAAAGTATTCCCTAATCTCTTTAAAATTTCTTCTGCTTTTTCGTTAGACACTATGCAATCATCATGAATGATTATTTGTGTTCTTCCGATATTAAATTCCTCTACTACCATCCCCTAACCTCCTTTTGTTCTTTTTAATAAGATATGTTTATTTGAATTTGTCCTATTGCTCTTTTGTAAATTGCTTTTCTCCTAATCTCCTTTTATACCCTACTTTCATATACATAAAAGAGTTATTATAATTCCTCCTACTGCTCCACCAATTAATGCCGGTATAAGTCTTAAAAACAATATTCTTTTCAACCGCTCACCTCTTTCTGTTATGATATTAGTATGGGATGTGACTTAACCTCTTACTTTGTAAGCAATTCAATTCCTACTTATCTTTTGATGAAATAATCCATTGTAATTATTAATCACATTCCAGCACAGCCCATATTTTCTTTTTATCTTTCATTGTTTTTACTTGAATTATTTTCACGTTCTATATTGAAAAAAATATCATCAACCTTTACTCCAAATAAATTAGCTATTTTTATGGCATTTCGTATCTTTACCATCCCAAAATCTGCTTCCCACGCATTATAAGTTTGTGTTGAAACTCCCAGCTTTTCAGCAGTTTCTGACTGATTCAATCCTTTTCTAGCACGTAGTTCTTTTAATGAATACCTCATTAATTCTTCCTTTCTCGTGTCTTTTTAGGACACTTTTGTTTCAAAAAAAATTTCGTCTATATCGTGAGCAGATAAATTATATCTTTCTTTTATTAGACGAATTTCTCTTTGCGTAAATTCAGCTCCTCTAGTTTCATTAAGTTTATTCGAAAATGTTTGACGAGCTATACCTAGATACTTTGATAACGTCTGTCCTGTATCTCTATTTAGCTTCATAACAGATTCTAATTTGTATTTATTCATTAAATAAGCTCCTCCTTTCTGTGTCTTTTTAAGACACTTTTAATCTATCATTCACTTTCAAGTTTGTCAACACTTTTTTAATCTTTTTAAGACACTTTTTAATATTTTTATTGCATTTTTATAAAAAATGTAGTATATTTAAGACACTTTAAGGAGGTGCGTAATATGTGTTTAATGTCAAAAAGAATAAAAGAATGTAGATTAAACAATCATTTAACTCAAGAAGATCTTGCTAATAAACTTGGATTAAAAAAATCAGCTATTGCTAAATATGAAAATGGTCGTGTTGAAAATATTAAAAGAAATACTATAGAGGAAATGGCTAAAATTTTTAATGTTATGCCCTCTTATATAATTGGTTGGTCTGATCTTCCAAATGGAAACACTTTGGGAAGTGAACTAAAAAAAATAATTGCAGAAGTTTCAAAGGAAACAAATATTCCTTATTTAGAAATTATTTGCTTTAAATGGAGAACCGGAAAGGATCGCCTTTATGAAGGCCCTTCCTTTCCGGTAGTAAAATTATTTGGTTCCTTTTTTATGTATATAGCGGGCGAATACCTCCATAGCTTCGTATTCCGCCATTCCTAATTTGTTATAGATATCGGCTGTATTCCGGTTACGGTCTTCCGCTCTTTGCCAGAATTCGCGGGGATCATCACCGGGGAAAGCGGGGCCATTGTTTTGAGACCCGTGTTTATAAATGGATTTCCGTTTAATGGATAATTCAGACGGACTGATCGGCACTGCCATATCCACTTTTTCAATTTCCCATTCCATCCAGGCTCCTCTATACCACCAGGTGTAGCAATTTTTAAACCATTCGTCTTCACATACAATGTCGTAAGCTTTTAAAATGGCATCAAGGCATACGCCATGTGTCCCGTGAGGATCTGCTAAATCACCGGCTGCATAGATCTGGTGGGGTTGTACTTCTCTGAGTAATTTTACGATGATATCGATGTCTGCCTGGCTTAAGGGTTTTTTCTTCACAGAACCGGTTTCATAAAACGGTAGATTCAGAAAATGTACATGATCTTCAGGGATACCGAGGTACCGATCTGCCCCTCTTGCTTCTGCCCGGCGAAGAGCTCCTTTGAAAGGGAGTAATTCTTCCGGTTCATCGTCTTCCGGTTTACGGTCAGCTATAATTTGTTTTACTTTTTCAAAAGCGGCGTCCATCGTTTGGCTATCTCCTCCTACCAGATGAGTAAAAGCTGCGGCAATATCCATTTGCTGATAAATATAATCGTCCAGTACGGCGATATTACCGGAAGTTTCATAAGCTACATGTACATCGTGTCCTTGTTCGACTAAGCGGGCAAAAGTTCCGCCCATCGAAATGACATCGTCGTCCGGGTGGGGGCTGAAAATCAATACCCGTTTCGCATAGGGGAATGCTCTTTCCGGACGCGTTGTGTCGTCTGCGTGAGGTTTCCCTCCGGGCCATCCCGTGATGGTATGCTGGAGATCGTTAAAAACCTGTATATTCACTTTATTGGCAGAACCGAACGTTTTGATGAGGTCACTCATCCCGTTGTCCATATAATCTTTGTTTTCTACTTTCAGGATAGGTTTATTTACCTTTTG
>OLPW01003391.1_pt1 | contig 12506 bp, 10 predicted proteins | sample 1672161 | NCBI WGS metagenome assembly OLPW01 (sample SAMEA3136654, study PRJEB25190) | human gut metagenome
TGTCAGAGGGACAATTGCTAAACAGACATGAGCCGGAGAAAGGAATTTTCATAGCGGAAAGTCCAATTGTAGTGGAGAGAGCTCTTGATGCAGGATGTGAACCTATTTCTATTTTGGTAGAGGACAGACACATCAAAAATCAGGCAAAAAATATAATTGAAAGATGTGGAAATATTCCAATTTTTACGGCACCGTTTGATGTATTGACAGGAATAACAGGTTTTAAATTAACAAGGGGAATGCTATGTGCAATGCACAGACCTAAGCTTAAAACCGTTGAAGAAATATGCAAGGATAAAAGAAGGGTTGCAGTGCTTGAAAATATTATGAATCCTACAAATGTAGGGGCAATTTTCCGCTCAGCTGCAGCCCTTAATATTGATGCTGTTTTGCTTACACACGGTTGTAGCAATCCTCTTTACAGAAGAGCAATAAGGGTAAGTATGGGAACAGTATTTCAGATACCGTGGACTTTTATTGATGAGAAAGAAGGAACGGGAATAGAATTGTTACATAATATGGGATTTAAGACGGCGGCAATGGCTTTAACTGACAATTCAGTAAGCATTGATGATAAAAACGTAAAGTCAGAAGAAAAGTTGGCGATAATTCTTGGTACGGAAGGTGAGGGACTTCACCAGAATACAATAAATAGTAGTGATTACACTATCAAAATTCCAATGAGTCACGGTGTAGATTCTTTAAATGTTGCAGCAGCAAGTGCGGTAGCTTTTTGGGAATTAGGCAAATAAAACTTTTAGGTAAAATATTAAAGGACGGAAAATGAAAAATCAAAATAGTTTAAAATGGATAATAAAAAATAGCAAAGGTGAAATCCCTAAAATAGTTATATTAAGCATATCAAATATATTACTGGCATTGGTGGCAACTGTTTTGGCACTTGTAAGTAAACTTGCAATTGATTCGGCACAAAGGGCGGCAACGGCATCATCAAATGCGGAGTTTTTGCATTACAGAAACTTGATTATTTTTAATTGTATATTAATTCTTGTAGTTATTACTTCAAGATTGCTTTTAAGAGTTTTTACACAAAGTCTTACAATTAGGGTTCAGGCAAAAATGGAAATGAAAATGCGTGGAAGACTTTTTTATTCCATTATGATGAAAGATTATGGAAAAATTAACAAATATCATAGTGGTGAATTAATGAACCGAATTACAAGTGATGTAAAAATAGTTACAGAAGGAATTATCTCTATAGTTCCTGACGCATTGTATTTCCTGACACAGTTTGTTGGAGCTTTTGTTGTTTTGATTATTTTCGACTGGAAGTTTACAATGTTATTTATTGCAGCAGGTATTGTAATGTCAGTTATTGCAGTGTTTTTTAGAGGTAAATTAAAAAACTTAAGCAAACAGGTTCAGGAAACTGACGGAAAAGTGCGCTCATTTTTTCAGGAAGCCATTGAAAGCATGCTTGTTGTAAAAACATTTGGATTGGAAAAACAGTTTGACAAAAAAGGAAATATTCTTCAGAGAACAAATTACGAAGTAAAAATGAGAAGAAGAAAAATAACTATTTTTGCAAATGCAGGATTTTCATTTATTTTTAATGCAGGATATCTTTTTGCCTTGGGATGGTGTGCAATAAAAGTCAGCATGAAGGCTATGACTTACGGAACATTAACAGCAGTTTTGCAGCTTATTTCACAGATTCAGACACCATTTGTAAGTATAACAAAAATGTTTCCACAGTATTATGCAGTGCTTGCTTCAGCAGAGCGTATTATGGAAATTGAAAACATAACAAATGAAGAAAGTACATACGAAAAAATAGATGTAAAACAGACTTATGATAAGCTGGAAAGTATTAGATTTAATAACATAAAATTCAATTATGGCAGAGAAACAGTAATAGAGCACGGCGATGCTATGCTTAACAAAGGCGATTTTGTTGCCATAAGAGGAATTTCAGGAATTGGAAAGAGTACATTAATGAAGATGCTTCTTGGGGTTTTTAAGCCACAGCAGGGAACAATAGATATTTGTCTTGAAAACGGAAAAACAATTCAGGCAAGCCCTGATACAAGATGTATGTTTTCATATGTGCCACAGGGAAATTATTTATTTAGTGGAACTATAAGGGAGAACATCCTTATGATTAATCCTAATGCGTCAGATGAGGAAGTAAGCCAGGCACTTAAGTTAAGTGAAATAGAGGATTTTATTGAAAAATTACCTGACGGATTAGATACAGTAATCGGTGAAAAAGGTCTTGGAATCTCAGAAGGTCAGGCACAGCGTCTTGCAATTGCAAGAGCGTTAATAAGTAATGCTCCAATAATCCTTCTTGATGAAGCAACGTCGGCACTTGACAAAAACACAGAAGAAAAAGTGCTTGATAACATTAAGAAACTAAACAAAAAAACTTGCATAATCATAACTCACAAGGCAGCAGCTTTGGAGGTATGCAATAGAGAATTTATAATAAACGACAAGCAATTGACAGCGGTAAGAAAAGAGGCCATAAATTAATGACCTCCTCTTTAATGTATTACCTGTTGGAATCCCGGGTACTTTTAAGTTCAGACCAAAGTGCATCATGAAATATCATGGCAAGCTCTTCCCAGTGCTTATGTTGGTTTCTTTCGTAGTTAAGTTGCTTCTTTAAGTTGCTGATTTCAAGAAGAAGCCTATTGGTTTCATCAACTAAAGAAGCTGTTGAAATATTATTCGAAATATTGTTCATAGAATAAATCCCCCCCTATTCAATGCAAGTATATCACTGAAAAGGAAATTTTTGTAAAAAAATGTTCGACATTAAGTGACATAGGGTAAGGTTAAGTCTTGTAAATAGGCAAAGGCTATTATATAATTAATTAGTTAAAACCTAACAGGTTTAAAAAATATGGAAAGGAAAAACAGGCACATTAATATGAAAGTTGTGTTTGTTGACTAAATATTATCGGAAAAATGGCATTTTTAAAAAGAGTATATTTTAAGAATGCTATTAGTAATTAGTATTTAGCATAGGGAAAATTAGATGGGAAAGTATTTTGGAACAGACGGCTTTAGAGGTGAAGCTAATGTAAATCTTACAGCAATGCATGCATTTAAAGTAGGAAGATTTCTTGGATGGTATTATGGAAGATTCCACAAATGTTCAGTTGTAATCGGAAAAGATACAAGAAGAAGCAGTTATATGTTTGAAGATGCACTTTCAGCAGGTTTAACATCAACAGGTGCAGATGTTTATCTTCTTCACGTTACAACAACACCAAGTGTTTCTTATGTAGTAAGAACAGAAGATTTTGATTGTGGAATTATGATTTCTGCAAGTCATAACCCATATTATGATAATGGTATAAAATTAATTAACGGTAATGGTGAAAAAATGGAACAGGAAGTAATCGACAAGGTTGAAGAATATCTTGATGGCGATTTTGATGATGTTCCATATGCAACAATGGACAAGATTGGTAGAACAATTGATTACTTTGCCGGAAGAAACAGATATATGGGATATTTAATGACTTTGGCAAAAAATTCATTTAGAAATGTAAGAGTAGGACTTGACTGTTCAAACGGTAGTGCATCAGCAATTGCAAAGAGTGTATTTGATGCATTGGGAGCAGAAACATATGTAATTAATAATGAACCTAACGGAACAAACATTAATATGGAAGCAGGTTCAACACATATTGAAGTTTTACAGAAATATGTAAAGGACAACAAACTTGATATCGGTTTTGCTTATGATGGTGACGCTGACAGATGTTTATGTATTGATGATAAGGGCAACATAGTAGATGGTGACTTAATTCTTTATGTTTGCGGTGTTTACATGAAGCAGAACGGAGAATTAGATAACAACACTGTTGTAACAACTATTATGTCAAATATTGGTTTATACAAGGCATTTGACGCAGTAGGAATTGACTATGCCAAGACAGATGTTGGTGATAAGTACGTTTATGAATGTATGAGAAATAACAACTTCCGCTTAGGTGGAGAACAGTCAGGACACATTATTTTCAGCAAGTATGCTACAACAGGTGACGGTATTCTTACATCAATCAAGTTAATGGAAGTTATGCTTTCAACAAAGAAGAAAATGTCAGAATTAATCAGCCCTGTAGTTATTTATCCACAGTGCTTAAAGAATATCAGAGTAGAAAGCAAGCCGGAAGCAAGAGCAGATGTTGATGTTCAGGCAGAAGTTGAAAAAGTAGCAGAACTTCTTGGTGACGACGGAAGAATTCTTGTAAGAGAAAGTGGAACAGAACCTGTAATCAGAGTAATGGTTGAAGCAAAAACAGACCATTTGGCTGAAAAGTATGTTAATCAGGTTATTAAAGTTATTGAAGATAAAGGTCATGCAGTATAAGACAGCTTATGAATGTATGTAATATTAAAAAATTATCTCTGTGGGGAGTGAGAATAGTTCTTGTGCTTATTATTTTATTTTGGATGAGTACTATTTTCGGATTCTCTGCAGAAACAGGAACACAGTCACAGGGATTAAGTGACAAAATCACAATAAGAGCTGTGCAGATAATTGAACCTGAATACTCTTCCTTAGATTTAGCGTCTAAGGAAGAGTTATTTAATAAAGTGAGCTTTTTTGTGAGAAAAACAGGTCATTTCAGCGAATATGGAATATTGGCAGGATTGATTTTAATTCTGTTATTTACTTTTGAAGAAGTAAGAAACACAAGAAAGCACATTATTATGGGTGCAGTAGTTACAGATTTAATATGTATGATTTATGCATCTACAGATGAATTTCATCAAACTTTTGTGGATGGAAGAAGTGGCAAGTCGGCAGATGTTTTAATAGATACATCAGGTACGGTTTTTGCCACAATTATATTATGTCTTATTATAGTTTGTGCAGGAAATAGAAGGAGAAAAAATGAGCAGTTGGAAAGATAACATTAGAAAAGTTACACCATACACACCGGGAGAACAGCCAAAAATAAGTGATGTGATTAAACTAAATACAAACGAATGTCCATATCCACCATCACCTTTGGTAACAGAGATGATTGAAAAAATGGATACTGAACGATTCAGACTTTACCCTGATCCGGAAGCAAGTCTGTTAGTTAACGAGCTTGCTGAATATTACAATGTAAAACCAGAGCAGGTTTTTGTTGGTGTAGGTTCAGATGACGTTTTGGGAATGGCATTTCTTACATGCTTTAATTCAGAAAAGCCAATTCTTTTTCCTGACATAACATACTCTTTTTATGATGTGTGGGCTGAATTATTTAAAATACCTTACAAGACAGTGGCATTGGATGAGCAGTTTAAGATTAATCCGTGGGATTTTAACAAAGAAAACGGTGGAATAATATTCCCTAATCCAAACGCCCCAACAGCAATTGAAATGCCTCTTGAACAGGTAGAGGAAGTAATAAAAAATAATCCGGATGTTGTTGTTATTGTGGACGAAGCATATGTTGATTTCGGGGGACATACAGCATTGTCATTAATTGACAAATATGACAATCTTCTTGTTGTAAGAACATTTTCAAAGTCAAGAGCAATGGCTGGAATGAGAATTGGATATGCTTTCGGTAGTAAGGAATTAATTGACGCAATAAAGGCAGTAAAATTCTCTTACAATTCATACACAATGAATCAGGCAACAATCGAAACTGGTGTTGCGGCAATAAAAGATGATACATATTTTAAGAACACAGTTTCTAAAATTATTGAGACAAGAGAGAATGCCAAGAAAGAGCTTAAAAAACTTGGTTTTTCATTTACAGATTCAAAAACTAATTTTATTTTTGCTACTCATGAAAGAATGCCTGCAAAAGAAATATTTGAAAAATTAAAGAAAAAAAATATTTTTGTAAGATACTTCAATAAGCCTGGAATAGATAATTATCTACGAATTACGGTAGGAACAGATGAAGAAATGAAGAAACTTTACAAGGCATTACAGGAAATTTTGCAAAAGTAGATAATATACAAAGGTGAGAAATGAATTTATTAGATGTTTTTTTTATAGGAGTAGGGCTTTCAATGGATGCCTTTGCAGTTTCGATTTGTAAAGGATTAAAAATGAAAGTAATAGACTTAAAGCAAAGCTTTATTATAGCTTTCTTCTTTGGAGCATTTCAGCTTATGATGCCTTTAATAGGATACGCTTTAAGTGCAAGTTTTGTTGAATATATTAACAAGTATAGTCATTGGATAGCTTTTGTACTATTATTGGTTATTGGCGTAAATATGATACGAGAAGCTTTGGGAGACAGTGAAGAGGAGAAAGAAGTCATAGAATCAGTTACGGATTTTAAGGAATTATTTATGCTTGCCATAGCTACAAGCATTGATGCACTTGCAGTTGGTGTAACCTTTGGCACAATGGGAAGCAAGTTGGAAACATCGATTTGGGCATCAGTTATTCTAATTGGGATTACAACATTTGCAATATCCCTTGGTGGAGTTTTTATTGGAAATGCCTTTGGAGTTAAGTACAAGTCTAAAGCAGAGGTTGTAGGAGGAATAATTCTTATAATAATTGGATTAAAAGTGGTAATTGAACATTTTACTTAAGAACACTTGGTTTTGATGTAACTAACGATATTTTTGCAGAAAATGCGTGGTATTTTGAATGGGGAAAAATAAATAATAGATAGAAGATATACCGTCTGACAAGGTTAATGTAAACTTGTTAGACGGTATTTTTATGTAAAAATTATTAGAAATAAAATCATATGCAGGAGTAAATTCCATATTGTGCAAAAAATCAAAATTCGAAAAAATAGCCTTTAAATGAAAAAGCAACTGCACGAACATATTGACACCAAATTTTTTAAACCTTAAATGGGGTGAAAATTGAGCTTTAAATGGTGTATAATAATAAAAAAGTTATTGTTTTGCTATATTTTCGTGCATAGTTAATAAGCGGCATAACATTAGTTTTGAAAAAATAACTGCAACCCCGCTTCTTTAAAAGATATGGGAGTCTTTGTTTGATCAATTAAAATGTTAATTAACGCTTAAGTAGCTTTGGACTCAAAGTAACTTCATCGGGTGGAATAGGTGAAAGTTGTAGCAAAGACAATAACTTTTTTCCGTCTTTGGAGTCCATTAAATCAAAAGGTGTTTTGTTATCTAAATTTTCACGAAGAACACTGTTTATATGACAACAGATTAACGTTACGTCAGCAACAGTGAGGGGTGAAAAACTAACACCTTTAGGAAGTATTCTTCGTATTAAACGATGGTTGTTTTCGACCTGTGGTTTTTGCCACGAAGCTTGAGGATCACAAAAGAATACACGAGTTCTGGAAAGCCCTGTTCTTGTGTGTTCAAGTGCTTGAGGATTTTTGAATTCAACGCCGTTATCGGTCAAGATAACAGGAAATAATCTCTTGAATAGAGAGACTCCAAGAATCTCAGTTAAGGAATCAAAAATCTGAATTACACTATCCTGAGTTCCATCGTTCATTAGAAAGATAAGCATAAAACTTGTCCTTCTAAAAATCATAGTAAGAAATACTTTTCCCTTATTACGACCACCCTTTACAGTATCCATTTCTACAACAGGTAGATCTGGGTTTGCTTCCATGAAGGATTTGAAATCTTCATAGGTGCGACCTTGTCTATATTGGTATTCAAGCTTGGTAAGAACCTTTTTAGGCCTACGTTGCCTGTAAACAACCTTTTTAGGAAGGTCAATATTACGAACCTTAAAAACACCCTGGTCAATGTAATTATAGAGAGTTCTCTCTGATATACCCAATTCATCTAAGTGCGTAGCACAAATGTGATTTAGAGATTGACCTTTAGCAATAAGAGGTTCAATTATATCAGCAATTGCTCTTAATTCAGATGGAGTTTTTCTGACACCGGAATGAGCATTGCGAATGCTTTTGTGATGAGCAGCATCAGCTCTGTGAGCTGTATAGTAAGCCTTGTTACGTTTACATTGTTTAAGCATAGAACAATTAGTGCAGACATAAGGAGGTTTATCTAAAAGAGGACATTGAGAAGATTCATAAGAAGCGCAAATATTTGTGCATATACGATCTTCAGGACATCGCTTACAACGATATCCATAACATCCATGTACTCCAACATCATCGCAGATAGAATTCTTTAGGCAAGAGTTTTTGTGAGTACAATCATTCTCGCCAGGGAGAGGAATTCTATCAACAAAGCATCGATATTTAATTACTTCTCTAGAAATGGTAGAAGCTGAACGTTCAAGATTTCTACCAATAGAGGCAAAAGAGTAGTCTTTACTAATCATACGTTCAATAATTATTCGTTCAGATAAGGATAATTGTTTTGGCATAAAAGCCTCCTTTCTGATCAAACAAAGACTACTTAAAATATACACTTTTGCAAAGGTAACTGCTAGTTTGCAAAAGTAGTAGCATGGAAAAACTAGCAGTTTAAATTGCAATTAAATTCGAAAAAATAGCGGAAGCGAGTCCTGAAAAAGGGACAGTGAATGTGAGAAAATGGAGTCATAAAAGGAAAAATAGCAGCTATAAAGGAGGAAAAAAAGATGGCAAATAAGATTTATTTTACAATTACAGGAACAGGATTTTTTGAAGGTGACAAATTTTTTGAAAAGGATATGGAAGTGCTTCTTGAGAAAGAACCGGACAACAAATATGACCACGAAGCAATTCTTGTAAAAATGCCGGGAATTGGAAAAGTTGGGCATGTGGCAAATAGTTGTAGTACAGTCATTGGCGAGTCATATAGTGCAGGACGAATTTATGACAAAATTGGCGACACAGCAGTTGGAAAAGTGCTTTACAAAATGCCAAGAGGAATTCTGTGTGAATTAGTAAAACCAGTAGATGAAATTAAATTTTAAAGAAGTTATTGGAATTAGAATTATTGTGTAGCTGAAATGGAAAATGACAGTACAAATAATGAAATAATGTATAAATAAGGAGGCAAATATAACAATGCAAAAGTTGTATAAAATAGCCACTTATAATATAATTAATAAATATTTACAATGTGATAAAAATGAATAAATAATTATTTGATTTACTAAAAATATAGGAGGACTAAAATGGCAGAAGGAAAAGATTTGTTGCAGGTTTTGTGGAGCGGAGCAGATGTATTAAGAGGTAAGATGGATGCAAATGAATACAAAACTTATTTATTAGGATTGGTATTTTATAAGTATTTATCAGATTCATATTTATCAAAAGTATATGATTTATTAAACGATGAAACACCAGATGATTTAGAAGAAGCACAGGAAGTTTATGAGGATGTAATGAATAGTGAAGATGCCAAAGAACTATTGGCAGAATTGAAAGAATCATTACGTTATACATTGGACCCTGATATGACATATGTAAGCATATTGAAAGATGCTAAAAACAATTCTTTCAACAGAGAAAAATTACAGTCAGCATTTAATAGAATTCAGGAATCAGACGAATTATTTAATGGATTATTTGCAGATGTTGATTTGTATTCAAACAGGCTTGGAACCGGAGACCAAAAACAGAGTGCAACAATAGCAGAAGTGATAAAAGTGTTAGATGGTGCAGATTTAATACATACAGAAGGCGATGTGCTAGGAAATGCATATGAATACTTAATAGGACAGTTTGCTTCTGAAACAGGAAAAAAGGCAGGGGAATTCTATACTCCACATGGTCCGGCACAGATACTATGTCGAATTGCAATGACAGGACAGGAAGATAAAAAAGGATTACAGGTATATGACCCTTGTATGGGTTCAGGATCATTAATGCTGAGCTGCAAAAATTATGCAAAAGAACCGGATTATATAAAATACTATGGACAGGAACTTATGCCATCAACTTATAATTTGGCAAGAATGAATATGTTTTTGCATGGAGTTTTGCCGGAAAATCAGCACTTAAGAAATGCTGATACATTAGATGCAGACTGGCCAACTGATGAAGAAACAGAATTTGATGTAGTTACAATGAATCCACCATATTCTGCAAAATGGTCTGCAGCAGAAGGATTTAAACAAGATGAAAGATTTATGGATTATGGTGGAAAGCTTGCACCAAAATCAAAAGCAGATTATGCATTCTTATTACACGGATTTTATCATTTAAAACAGACAGGAACAATGGCGATTGTTTTACCACATGGAGTTTTATTTAGAGGAGCAGCAGAAGGAACAATAAGAGAAACACTTTTGAAAAATGGTTCTATATATGCGGTAATTGGCTTGCCATCAAATATGTTTTATAATACTTCAATTCCAACATGTATTGTAGTATTGAAAAAGCATCGTGATGGACGAGATGTGTTGTTTATAGATGCATCAAATTTGTATGAAAAAGAGAAAAAGCAGAATGTTATGAAAGAAGAACATATTGATCGTGTTCTTGAATTATATAATAACAGAGAAAGTGTAGAGAAAGAAGCATACCTTGCATCTTATGAAGACATTGTGAAAAATGATTATAACTTGAATATACCACGATATGTAGATACTTCAGAAGAAGAACCAGAGATTGATTTAAAAGCACTTACGCTGAGAATAAGAGATACAGATAAAGAAATAAAAGAGGGTAATAATATGCTGTTAAGTATGTTAAAAGACCTAAATTTTGATAGCGATGAAACTAGAGAATCAGTAGAAGAATTCATAAAAGTCTTAGAGGAGGTGTAAAATATGGCAGATATACCAAAAATAAGATTTAAAGGATTTACTGAACCTTGGGAACAGCGTAAGGTTACAGACTTAGGTGAAATATATATTGGTTTAGTCACGACAATGACGGAACACTATACAGATCAGGGACACTTATTGATTAGAAATTCAGATATAAAAGATGGTTTTTTTGAATTTGGAGAAAATCCAATTTATCTTGATGAGGAATTTTCTGAACAAAATAAATCAAGAATGCACCAGCTAGGGGATGTAATAACAGTACATACTGGTGATATAGGAACATCTGCTGTAATAGGCGATAATGAAGTGAATTCAATAGGTTTTGCAACAATTGTAACTCGACCAAATCAGGAAGTATTAGACTCAGATTATTTTGCAACGTATTTGAACACTGATACTCATAAACAATGGGCTATTTCAATGGCAACGGGTGATGGACGCTCGAATTATAACCTGAAAGACTACACGAAACTTGTGGTTCCGATACCTCAAATTAAGGAACAAAAGAAAATTGCAGCTTGTATTGGCAATTTGAATAACCTCATCACTCTTCATCAACGTAAGTGTGATGACACAAAAGAATTAAAAAAATATATGCTTCAAAAAATGTTTCCGAAAAATGGAGAAAAATTTCCAGAAATCCGTTTTAAAGGATTCACTGAACCTTGGGAACAGCGTAAGTTGGGGGAGGTCCTAAAAGAAAGAACAGAAAGAGCAAAAGGTGATGAAGAATTATTGTCGGTGACAATTGCAAACGGTGTTATTCGGCAAATAGATTCTGAGAAAAGAAATACTGCTTCTGAAGATAGAAGTAATTATAAAATTGTCAAAAAAGGTGATGTACCTTATAACTCAATGAGAATGTGGCAAGGAGCTGTTGGAAACTCTAAATATAACGGAATTGTAAGCCCGGCTTATACAATTCTTACTCCAACATCTGAGGCAAATGGAAAATTTTTTATGGAATTATTCAAGAAAAAATCAACGTTGCAGATATTCCAAAGATGGTCACAAGGTTTAACATCTGATACGTGGAACTTGAAATATCCGATATTATCATCTATACAATTTGCTATTCCATCGGTAGAAGAGCAAGAAAAAATTGCAGAGTATTTTTCATCTCTCGACCACCTAATCACTCTTCATCGGCGTGCATTATAGACTAATGAAAAGGAGGACTTACAAATGAACACAACGACAGTCAGTAGTGACACTTTATTCTGTGATTACTACAAAAAATGGATTACTGTTTACAAGGAAGGTGCTATAAGACCTATAACAATGAACAAATATAAGATGGCACATCAATGGTTGGTAAAATTAATTCCGACTCTTACTGTTGGGGATATTGACAGAATATCTTATCAGCAACTTCTAAACGATTATGCACAAAACCATGAACGACAAACAACTATGGATTTTCATCATCATATTAAATGTGCAATATTAGATGCTGTTGATGAGGGTTTAATTTCCCGCGACCCTACAAGGAAAGCTATCATTAAAGGCAAAGAACCTAGAGCAAAAAAGCAAAAGTATCTTAACCAATTTGAACTACATAAGTTAATTGAGTCTTTAGATTTATCACAGAATATAAATTGGGATTGGTTTATACTTTTAGTAGCTAAGACAGGAATGAGATTTTCAGAAGCATTAGCATTAACCCCTAAAGATTTTGACTTGTCTCATCAAATGTTAACTGTTTCTAAGACATGGAATTACAAAGGTAACGGTGGTTTTCTTCCTACAAAAAATCTTTCTTCTATGAGAAAAATCCAACTTGATTGGCAGACAGTAATGCAGTTTTCTTCACTTATAAAAGATTTACCTGAAAACGAACCAATTTTCGTTAAAGAAAAAGTATACAACTCTACGCTAAATGATATTTTAG
>OLPW01003416.1_pt1 | contig 12439 bp, 9 predicted proteins | sample 1672161 | NCBI WGS metagenome assembly OLPW01 (sample SAMEA3136654, study PRJEB25190) | human gut metagenome
ATAAATGAAAATCCGTTCCATCTGGTTCTTGTAATTTCATTTATCTCAGTTGCATTTATGTGCCCGCTTATGAGTCTGGCAGCAACCATTTTATTTAAGCATGCGGGCAATCAGTTTATTGCCGTCTGGTTACAGACATGTGCATTTAATTTCCCGATGGCACTGTGCTGGCAGATATTTTATGCGGGACCACTCGTGCGTTTTCTGTTCCGCCTGATCTTCCGAGAGAAGCAGAAAGAGGGAAATATGCAGAAAGCATTTGAATAACAAATGATAGAATACAGAAAAAGGCTGCGTCAGGCAGCCTTTTTTCGCTTATGATTTCATAAAAATCCTTATGATTTCTTGTTGCAAAATCTCCCCTGCTCGTGCATAATAGAATACAAATAAATTCTCTTAACGATGAGAGAGGGAAAGAGGTAAAAACTATGAGCGACACAAATGATGGAGCAGTCAGAGACGCGAAAAAGCTTGGATTACCGAAGGTTTTGATCTTGGGATTACAGCATATGTTTGCAATGTTTGGTGCAACTATTCTGGTCCCAATTTTAGTGTCCGGGTATTTTGCAGATGCATGTGGAGAGCCGTTGACCAGAGGACTTACCGTATCGGTAACACTGTTCTGCGCGGGATTTGGTACATTGCTTTTCCATGTATGTTCGAAGTTTAAGGTACCGGCATTTCTTGGATCTTCCTTTGCATTCTTAGGTGGATTTTCTACCGTAGCCAATCTGGATACCGGCAAATTCGCCGATATGGCAGCAAATGACAAAGTCTATCTGATCGACCATGAATTGCTGGATGTAGTGAAGATCAAGAAACCGGTAGATTATAAGACAAGTCTTTCTATTATGAGAAACAGTGACTGGCTGCTGCATGTAGATGCGAACCTGCATGGAATCCTGGATGAGAATATCTTTTTTGCCGCAAAGCTTGCAGATTATATCGGAGCAAACCGTCCGATCTTTGGAATGACGATGTTTGAAGGGGCAGGAGCAGATGTTGTACGTGCCGTGAATGGCGTGACAGTTTCTTATTCTGTAGATGAGATCAAGAACTATCTGTATCTGATCGCTTATGAAAATTATACAGTAGAAATAGATCAGGATGGCATGAATCAGTTTAATGCAACAGAGGTTGCAGAGAAATTTGATGCAATGGTAGAGAAACTGGACAGATAAAAGAAAAGAGAGGAAACGAAAATGGGCAAGATAAAAGTCATGACGGTTTTTGGAACCAGACCAGAGGCAATTAAAATGGCTCCACTTGTAAAAGAATTAAAATCCAGACCGGAGATCGAACAGATCACCTGTGTTACGGCACAGCACCGTCAGATGCTGGATCAGGTACTGGAGACTTTCCATATTGTACCGGAATATGATCTGGATATTATGAAGCAGGGACAGACCCTGAATGAAGTCGTACAGAGAGTGCTTGGAAGTATCGGGGAAGTGCTGGAGAAAGAAAGACCGGATATTGTACTTGTACATGGAGATACGACGACTACATTTGCCGGTGCACTGGCGGCATATCACAGTCAGATCGCGATCGGTCATGTCGAAGCAGGTCTCAGAACATGGAACAAGTATTCACCATTCCCGGAGGAGATGAACCGTCAGATGGTAGGATGTCTTGCAGATATGCATTTTGCACCGACAGAGGTAAGTGCCAAGAATCTCCGCGATGAAGGGAAAAAGGAAGAAAATATTTATATTACGGGAAATACAGCAATCGATGCCATGGCAACGACAGTTGATGAAAATTATGAAAATCCGATCTTTGACTGGATCGGGGATGACCGGATGATCCTTCTGACTGCACATAGAAGAGAAAATCTCGGTGAACCAATGTACCATATTTTCAGAGCGATCAAAAGGATCGTAGATGAATTTGCAGATGTGAAAGTTGTATATCCGATCCATATGAATCCGAAGGTACGTCAGATTGCAAAAGAAGTTTTTGATGACTGCGACAGAGTTCGCCTGATCGAGCCACTGGAAGTATTTGATTTCCATAATTTCCAGAATAAGAGTTATCTGATCATGACAGACAGCGGCGGAATCCAGGAGGAGGCTCCATCTCTTGGAAAACCGGTACTTGTCCTGCGTGATACGACGGAAAGACCGGAGGGAATCAAGGCAGGTACGCTGAAACTGACCGGAACAGATGAGGAAGTTATTTATAATGAGACGAAAAAGCTTCTCAGTGATAAAGAGGCTTATCATGCAATGAGTCATGCAAGCAATCCGTATGGAGACGGTCATGCGAGTGAAAGAATTGCAGATGCGATCATTGAGAAGTTTAAAGACAGATTATAAAGGAGCGGCCCTATGGAAAGAAATGTGAAATATCTGATCATCGGAGCAGGAATATCAGGACTTACGTTTGCAAATTATGCAGATGGGGATTATCTGATCGTAGAGAAGGAAGATGAAGTCGGTGGATATTGCCGTACGATCAAAGAAAAAGATTATGTATGGGATTATGCCGGACACTTTTTCCATTTCAGTACAGATGAGTTTAAAAAGCGGTTTATCGACAGTGTGGATGAGGATGAGATCATCTATAAAGATAAGAATACAAAGATCATCTACAAGGGAGAACTGGTAGATTATCCGTTCCAGACCAATATCCATCAACTGGAAAAAAGTGAGTTTATCGACTGCCTGTATGATCTTTTCCATAAAGAGGAAAAAGAAGAGTATGATAATTTCCTGGATATGCTGTACGGGAAGTTTGGAAAATCTATCGTTGAGAAATTCCTGAAGCCATATAATGAAAAGCTGTATGCGGTTGATCTGACCACTCTGGATAAAGATGCAATGGGAAGATTTTTCCCATATGCGGATATTCCGGCGATCATTGACAATATGAAGGCGAACAAAGACAGTACTTCTTACAATAATTCGTTTCTGTATCCACGTTCAGGAGCAGGATCTTTTATCCAGATCCTGTATGATGCACTGGATAAGGAGAAAGTACTGTTAAATCATGTGGTTGATAAGATCGACAGAGCGAATAAAAAAGTGATCCTGAATGATGGATCAGAGATTTCTTATGAATATCTGATCAATACGTCACCACTGAACCGGTTCCTTACTTTATTTGATGAAGAAAAGATGCATGAGCTTCAGTCCAGACTTTCTTACAATAAAGTACTGGTGTTCAATCTTGGATTTAATAAAAAATCGAAGTATACGAAAGAACACTGGTTCTATATCCCGGATAAAAAGATCAATTTTTACCGGATTGGATTTTATGATAATATTCTGGATGCGGATAAGCTCAGTATGTATATTGAGATCGGATACAGTAAAGATGCGGTTGTAACGCAGGGGATGATCGATGAGCAGTTAAGACTGACACTTGAGAATCTTCTGAAGCTGGGAATTATTGACGAAGAGACAAAATTAGAAGCACATTCCACCATTTTAATGGATCCGGCTTATGTGCATATTAATTCAGAGACAGACGCTCAGATCACAGAGCTGAAGAAAAATCTGGCAGATGAAAATATTTACACGATCGGAAGATATGGTGCATGGACTTATTGTTCCATGGAAGACTCTATGATCGCTGCCAAAAATCTTGCTGAAAAATTAAAAGATAATTAGTCAGACCGTGAGGGGAGAAAATGAAAGTTTTCTCCCTTTTCGTGCGTTTAAAATAAAAAAGCGTAGAAAATACAGAATATGGAAAAAGAAAGTAAATTTTTCTTTTTTTACTGGTCAGAAAAAGAATTTATTGGTACAATATTACTATAAGATTTTCAGAAAAGGAAAGGATGGAAGGGACATTATGAAAAAGAAATGGCTGACAGCCCTGGGGCTGACGTTTGTTCTCTCCCTGTCTGGGATGATGACTTCTTATGCGATGGATAATTCAGCAGAGAATGTGACAGAAAGCTTTGTGGAAGAGAAGAATGCAGAGACGGAAAGTGCAGCAGCTATACAGCAGGAAAATGAACATGAGGCAGACGTAACGGATTCAGAGAAAAGTACAGAAGACGTGATAGATCCAGAGGAAAGTTCAGAAAATAGCGGAATAACGGAAGAGAAAAATGGCTGGGTGGAAGAGTCCGATGGAATCCACTATTATCAGGAGGGTAAGGATTTAAGAAATGCCGGATACAGTCTGGATGGTTACTGGTACTATTTTGATGCTGATGGTGTGATGAAGCAGAATAGTTTCAGGCAAAAGAACGGACAGAGCTTCTATTATGACGGGGAAGGACATCTTGTACTGAACGAGGAGTTGGACATCAATGGAAAGCACTATAAATTTACCGAAAGTGGTGCAGCTTATACAGGCTTGTATACAGACGGCACAGATACATATTATTATCAGGCAGACGGCAGCCGGGCAGAAGATGCAGGAATGCAGCTGAATGGCTACTGGTGTTATTTCCAGAAAGATGGAAAGCTGTTAAGCTCAGGCTGGAGAGAGAAGGCAGGAAATTATTACTATTATGATGAAGCAGCTCATTTAGTAACGAACCGTGGAATTGAGCTGGACGGTCACTGGTATTATGTCGATGGAAGCGGAAGAAGATATACGGCTCAGTTCCGTCAGAAGAACAATACGCAGTATTATTATGATGAAAATGGATATCTGGTGACAAATTGTGAACTGGATATCAATGGAAAGCATTATAAATTTACAGGAAGCGGTGCAGTTTATACAGGATGGTATGTTGGGGAGGACGGACTGTATTATTATGACCAGCAGGGATTCTGCCTGACAGATACAGGGAAAAAGCTGAGTGGTTACTGGTACTATTTCCAGAAAGATGGAAAGATGTTAAGCTCCGGGTGGAGAGAAAAAGATGGTAGTCACTATTATTATGATGCTCAGGGACATCTGATCCTGAATGCAGGGATGAAGATTGATGGCTACTGGTATTATCTGGATGGAAATGGCAGACGATATGAATCCCAGTTCCGTCAGAAAGGTGCTGACTGGTATTATTATGATGAGGAAGGTCATCTGGTACTGAACCGGGATATGAAGATTGGAAAATATCGTTATATTTTCCAGAATAACGGAGCAGCATACCGGGGACTGAAGACCGAGAATGGAAAAGTGATCGGTTTTACCCCGTTGGGCCGACAGGCATTTGATGATGGTGTAAAAGATGGAAATGACTGGTACTATTTTGATGCTGCGGGTAATATGAAGAAAGATTACTGGCGGACGAAAGATGGTGGAAAATACTATTATCAGGCAGATGGAACGCTTGCAAGGAATAAAGGATTAAAGATTGGCGGAAACTGGTATTATCTCACCGACAGCGGAAAGATGCATACAGGCTGGAGAAATAAGGACGGTTATCGTTATTATTATAATAGTTATGGTCATCTGGTAATGAATGGCACGATCACGATCAATGGTGTGACATACAGATTTGATGCGTATGGCCGGCTGATGAACAGTCCAAGACGTATTTCTGTATTTTCTACCGTATCTACCAATAATTATAATGGTACATACAATATGACGAAAGCATTGCTTTACTTTAACCAGGTTACGATCCAGCCGGGACAGACGCTTTCTTTCTTTGGAATAGCAGGTCCATGTGGAAAGGCTCAAGGCTTTCTTCCGGGAGGCGTTGTAGGCGGAGTCGGTTATGGCGGAGGAATCTGTCAGGCAAGTACGACGCTGTACGGTGCGGCATTGAGAGCAGGGCTTACGATCGTGCAGAGAAGGAATCATTCTGTACCATCTACCTATGTGCCGATCGGACAGGATGCGATGGTGAATTATGGATCGTCTGATCTGAAGATCAGAAATGATTACAATTATGCAGTGAAACTTGTAACATACGTGAGCGGAAATACACTTTATGCTGAAGTATGGGGCATCCAGCCGGACTGGTTTGATTCAGTAGACATTGTGTCATGGAAGACCGGAAGCAGAAGTGCTGTGGCATATCGTAAGTATATTAAAAACGGGCAGGTTGTAAAGACAGAGCAGCTTCCTTCTTCCTATTATTCAAGATAGGCGGAGAAAAAAGAAAAAGGCATTGGAGATAAAAATCCGATGCCTTTTTGTGATATTCAGTCAGAAATCTGTTCCTTTGTATTCGGAAGGAAAAAGATCATATAAAAGTAAAAGAAAGTCAGAGTAAATTCCCGCCCTAAAAGAGAATAATCCATTCCGAGAGAGATAAGGAAAGCAATCCAGATCCCGATATGAAGGAAAAAGAACTTCTTTTTCAGGGAGTAGATCAGGATGCTGACAAAAATCAGTGTGAATAATAATCCTACCGGCAGAGAAAATCTCCACATTTCATTCAGAAATACATTGTGGCAGTTATAGACCTGAAAAGAAATTCCCGGAACAGAGAATTTGGCAGGTCCAAAGCCGGTTCCAATCCCCAGAGGATTTTTCAGTATCTGTCGGATTCCTTCTGCCCAGATATAAGTACGGCTGCCAAGTGTCCAGATATTACGTTCACGGCTCATACGCCAGATAACAAATGCCAGGAGGATGACCGGTGGAATCAGGAGAAGAAAATACTTCTTATTGAGCGTCCGGAGTTTTGACCGGAGAGCATCAAGTGCAAGTCCTGCATAGATCAGCACGGCAGCAAAAAGTGCAGTATATGTATGGGAAATCACGATTCCAAAAAGGAAAACAAGATTGGAAACCGGGAAAAACCATTTATTCTTAAACTGCTTCCGGCAGATCACACTGAAAGCAATAAAGAGGAGAAGAACAAAGCAGTACTGGCTCTTATGGTAATAGATCCAACTGAAACGGGTCTCGTAATAATTCGGATCTTTTGCGACCGGTATGACCATGCCGTTTATGAAAGAAACGGAGGTGTATCCCAGATAGTATACGATAATACCAAGAATTGTTGTTACAACCTGAAAAACCAGCAGTACCGAAACAGCCAGAGGTTCTTGCCGGAAGAAAGCTGCCCCATGGATCAGAAGTACTATAAAAAACAAGACCGCCAGTGAAAAGTTGAACTGTTCCCATAACCACCGTGAATGTGTGAAGTTTATATACAGAGAAAAAAGGTTATACAGGACTAAAAGCACCAGGATCCAGCAGCAGAATCGTCGGTCAGACGGATCAGTCAGACGGACCGGACGATGATAGGCGAAAACGGTCCAAAGGATCAGCAAGCCGGCAAAAAGACCTGCAAAGGTAAATTCTGTATAGTAAGCACTGTCAAAGCTGACATACTGCATTGGATAAAATAATGCGATCAGAAAAAAGTAACTATATAGAAGGAATGATATTTTATTTTTGGTTTGTGGTTTCATATAGAGATCTCCTTTGATTAATCTGCCTTTCAGTTTAATATATTTGTCATAATTCGTCAAATTTTCTTAAAAAATTCTTATTTTGCTGTACAGAGCAGGTTTGCAGGGGTTGAATTGTTGAAAAAAAGGGAATTATATACTATAATCAAAATTGTATGATTATGAATTGATTGGAGCAAAGATAGATGAAGCAACAAAATAAACTGGATCCGTATAAACGTCTGATCCGATTCCTGACTGTGATGGTTCTTGTACTTGTGCTGACAGGGATGTTCATCGTTGTCTGGAAAAGATATCATAACTGGGGAATTGTATTTCCATTTTATCATAAAGGATATTGGCTGATGGGAGCATTTTACGCTTTCTTCTACTTTATCTTTATGTATCTTATGGGAGGAATGAATGTGGGGTCCCTGCGGATGAGTAATCTGTGCCTTTCCCATGGACTGGCAGCAGCGGCGGCCAATGTATGTATTTATCTGGAGACAGTGCTTCTTTCGGCAAGATTTGTAAGTGTCCTGCCATTGACATGTCTGACGTGTGTGGATATGCTGGTGATCCTGCTGTGGGTGATCTTTTCGGCAAAGCTGTTCCGGCGTCTGTTCCCGGCGAGAATTGTACTTTTGCTGTATCAGGAGTATGACCCGATGCCGTTCCGCAGGAAAGTGCGGATGAGAAGTGACCGTTATATCATTAAAGAATCATTTAATGTGGATGAGGAGTGGGACATGGTCGTAAAGAAGATTGATGATTATGATACCGTCTTTCTCTGCGATATTCATGCACCACTTCGCAACCGGCTTTTAAAATATTGTTACGCACATGGAATCAGAACGTATATCACACCAAAGATTTCCGATATCATTATCAGAAGTTCGGAAAATAACCATATGTTTGATACACCGTTATTGCTGGCAAAAAATGAAGGACTGACGTTTGACCAGCGGCTGGCAAAGAGAGTACTGGATCTGGTTGTATCGATTATTGCACTGGTCATTACTTCACCGGTCATGCTGGTGATCGCGATTGCCATTAAGGCATATGATGGCGGCCCAGTATTTTTTGTCCAGGATCGTTGTACGATCAACGGAAAGGTATTTAAGATCCATAAGTTCAGAAGTATGATCGAAAATGCAGAAAAGGACGGAGAAGTAATCCCGGCGACAGATGATGATGCAAGGATTACTCCGGTTGGAAAGATAATCCGCAAGACGAGGCTGGATGAACTTCCTCAGTTCTTTGATATTCTGATTGGAAATATGAGCGTGGTCGGTCCAAGACCGGAACGTGTGGAACATGTAGAAAAATACGTGGAGGAAGTACCGGAATTTACCTACAGAATGAAAGTGAAAGGTGGACTGACAGGGTATGCACAGATTTATGGAAAATACAATACTTCAGCTTATGACAAGCTGAAGCTGGATCTGATGTATATTCAGAATTATTCAATCCTGCTGGATCTGCGGCTGATCCTGATGACGGTAAAGATCATGTTTATCAAGGACAGTACAGAAGGGTTTGAGGAGATAAAGCCTTCAGAGAAAAAAGACTGAGAGATCGGAGAGGAGGCTTTCTTGTCTCTGATCATAAAGAACAGGATACAGGAGTTTGATGTGAAAGAGTATTATAAGAAGATCTATAAGGGTTCAAAAGCGGAGTTTATGAAAAAGCTGGAAGGGGAGATTGAGGCAGGGAAAAAGCAGTGCGTGGTGACTGCCAATCCTGAAATCTTTATGCTTGCCGACCGGATGAAAGAGGTAAGAGGACTGCTGATGGCGGAGGATACGACGATCGTTGCAGACGGGATTGGAATCCTCATAGGCGGGAAAAAGCTGGGATTTCATATAAAGGAAAGGATTCCGGGTGTTGAAATCTGCAGTGATCTTTTTGAATGGGCAGATAAAAACCGAAAAAGCCTGTTCCTTTTTGGAGCAAAGCCTGAGGTGGTAGAGACGCTGGCTAAAAAGATCGAAAGAGAATATCCGGGGATTTATTTATGCGGATATGAAAATGGATATGTGAAAGATAAGGATGCGGTTCTTGAACGGATCGCAGAAAAAGAGCCGGATATTTCACTGATTGCACTGGGAGCCCCAATGCAGGAACTCCTGATCCGCAGGCATATGGCGTCTTTTAAAAAAGGCGTACTGATCGGCGTCGGCGGAAGTTTTGATGTACTGAGTGGAATGAAAAAGAGAGCTCCGCAATTCTTCGTAAAATGTAATCTGGAATGGTTATACAGGATCGTAACAGAACCAAAGCGGCTGAAACGGTTCTGGAATAATAATATAAAATTTTTGTTTGTTCTGAGAAAGGAAAGCCATGAGTGAACTGATCGGAAAAATTAAAGAAAAAGGTATCAGGCAGAGTGTGCGCATGATTTCTGTCAAGATGAAAAAGCAGGAGAAGTGGGACGTAAAAAATCTTCGTGGGAAAAGAAAGAATGCGATAGATAAATTACTGAGCCGGGAATTTGATACAGTAATTATTTTTGAGAACCATTTTGGGTTTTACAATATCATGCTTCAGCGTCCCCAGCATCTGACAAGAATGCTGGCAGATGAGAGAACGCTGGTCTTATACAATTCTTATTATGATGTGGACTATAAAAATCCATCCAGGATCACCCGGGTAGCCGGAAATTGTTTTGTACTGGATCTGTATTATTACCGGAATGAGATTCTCAGACAGTTACGTCAGAAAAGGGCGGACAGGTATCTGATGGTCTATTCTACCGATACAGTTCCAATGAGCCGGATTCGTCAGTATCAGCAAGAAGGCTTCAAAATTTTATATGAGTATGTGGATGATATAAATCCTGACCTGATCGCACCGGGCAGACTGGATATGATCCTTGAAAGACATGAGTCTCTTATAAAAGATCCTGCGACTTATGTTATTGCAACGGCAACCCGCTTATATGAAAATGTCAGGAAGATTAATCCGGCTGCGAAGGCTGCATTGATCTCGAATGGTGCAGAGTGTGAAAAATTTCCACCGGATCAGAAGACAGGAGAGAAAGAGTACCTGTCCTGGCTCAGGCCGGATTCTGTGAAAGCAGGTTATTACGGGGCAATGGCAAGCTGGGTGGACTATGATCTGCTGAAGGCACTGGCAGACCATCCGGAGATACAGATCATCCTGATCGGGATCGAGCATGATGCAAGTCTGCAGGAAAGTGGCATTTTAGAATATAAAAATGTCAGATTTCTCGGAAAGAGACCATATGAAGAACTTGCCGGTTATGCACATTTTTTTGATGTATGTATGATCCCGTTTGTTGTGAATGATATTACGGAATCTACCTCTCCGGTGAAGTTATTTGAGTATATGGCTATGGGAAAACCGGTTGTTGCAACATCACTGCCGGAGTGCAAAAAGTATGAACTGGTAAAGATCGCTGATACAAAAGAAGATTTTGTGGAGGAGGTTCTTAAGCTGGCAGAAAAAGGAAAGTCAGAAGAGTTCCAAAGCAGGTTGATGGAGTGTGCCAGAGCGAACGACTGGAAAGCAAAAGCGGCAGAGCTGAAGGATTTTATTAAAGAAGGCGGAATGCCGGACAGTGTGAAAAAGGAGCTGAAAAATGAAAGATAAGCTGAGCAAAGTGAAAAATCTTGTAAAAAAATATGGACTGACCGGAACAATAAAAAAAATGACCGGATATATTTATTCCAATTATATTGTGCGGATTTCGATGAAAGAGAAAATCTATGTGGCATTGAATAAAAAGGAGATCCGAAAGCGATTGAAGCGGATGCTGGAGAGAGAAGACTACGACCGCATTGTGGTATGGAGAAGTTCTTTTGGATGGGATGTGCCTCTGTATCAGAGACCGCAGCATATTTTTACTAACTTTGCAAAGCAGAGAACACTGGTGTTGTATGAAGTGACAAGATTTACAGATGATGTAAAAAGGATCAAAAGACAGTCAGAAAATCTTTACCTTGTCAATTTTATGAATAAGGCATTTGCTAACTATATTTTTGAAGCCATTGAGCAGCAGGAAAAACCAAGATATGTTCAGTTCTATTCAACAGACTGGACACTGACCAAAGGGCAGATCGAGGAGTATGAGCGACGTGGATATAAGGTTGTATATGAATATATTGATGATCTGAATCCTCACCTTGCCGGAACGGATGAATTGCCGGTCAATGTCAGGGAAAAGTACGAGAAGACCATGAAGGAGAAAGACTCGATCGTGGTTGTAACAGCAGATGCACTGCAAAGGGATGTCCTGTCAAAAAGAGGGGATTCTCATCTGGTGTTTTCTTGTAACGGTGTGGATTATAACCATTTCCATAATGAAATTGATCCGGACTTTAAGTTTGAAAAAGAATTTGCAGAGATTCTTGAAAAGGGACAGCCGATGATCGGATATTACGGGGCATTGGCAAAGTGGTTTGATTATCAGCTTGTTAAAGAACTTGCAGAGACGGGAAAGTATCAGATCGTACTGTTTGGAATTAAATATGATGATTCTTATGAAAAGGCGGGGCTTGACAGACAGGAGAATGTCCATTTCCTGGGTTCAAGGGATTATCATGTATTGCAGAATTATGCTGCAAAGATGGATGTACTGACCATCCCGTTTTTGATCAATGAGATCACAAAAGCAACCTCTCCGGTCAAATTGTTTGAATATATGGCATTGAATAAGCCGATCGTCACGACTGACATGGATGAGTGCAGAAAGTATCAGTCAGTCCTGATCGGGCATGACCATAAGGAATTTGAAGCAAAACTGGATGAGGCATTGGGAAAAAGGTCAGATAAAGCGTATATAGAACTGTTAGACAGGGAAGCATTGGAGAATACATGGGAAGAAAAGGCAAAAGCAATCATAGAAGAAATGAAGCACTGCGAAGAAGCAGACGGGAACCGGTAAGTAGACAGCCGCATATGCAGACTTCAGGCAGAAGGCAGAGACATCGAAGAAGATCCAGAAGACTTCGGCGGAGAAGAAGGCTTTTTGGAATTGTTGTGGTACTGATCCTGGCAGCGGGGATGGCAGGAATTTTTCTGTGGAAAAGAAGTCATACTGCGGGAAGTCCCCCGACATCTGAAAATAAGGGGGGATCAAAGGATACAAAAAAGAAAGATGCTCAGAGCGGGACATCCGATTATACGATAGAACTTCAGGGTGACAGTGAAGTGACTGT
>OLPW01003422.1_pt1 | contig 12422 bp, 10 predicted proteins | sample 1672161 | NCBI WGS metagenome assembly OLPW01 (sample SAMEA3136654, study PRJEB25190) | human gut metagenome
TGAATCAGAAATCAAGCTGTTTGAAAAACGATGGGGAAAAATATTGAAAAATGGAGATCCATATTACAATCGTAATTTTCGACTGGATGAAAGCGATTTTCAATTCGATATACATGTAAAAAAACGATGGAAGTTATAAAAAAATCCGCTATACACCTATAAATGTGTAGCGGATTTTTTGATTATTTTTTTAGAAGCTTTCTTGTGAACCAATCTTTGATATAAGCAAAAGTATAACGGATAAGGTCGATTTCAATTGTGAAATAATTTCCGAGATGTAAAAAGTTGAATTTAACTTTCTTTTGCTCTTTCATATTATGAAAACCTTCGAGAAGTCCTTCTTTGTATTCTTTACCCCAACCAATTTTAATAAAGAATAGGTATTTTACAAAAAAGCCAATTGCTAAAGGAAGAAAATTAAGTGCTAACTGTATACAAGGCATGTTTTTGTATACAAGATAAATATTGTTGCGAGCTGAAAGTTTTACTTTAAAAGCATTGTATTTAGATCCGCTTGTACCACTGCCAACATGATATACAAGAGCATGAGGACAATAAGTATTATAATATCCGTATATTCGGGCACGATATCCGATATCAATGTCCTCTAAATAGGCGAAGTGATTTTCGTCGAAATAACCAATTTTTTCAAAAATACAGCGGCGATATATAGCGGCACCGGCACATGCTGTGAAAATTTCATCAGATTTTGTGTAATTGTTGATAGGACGACCTGAACCACGGCATACACCCCAACCCAACAAAGTATATAGATCACCGGCACTGTCGATTAAATCAGGATGATACATCTGGATCATTTTGCTACTGACAGAAAAAATCTTTGGAGATTTTTCAATGGCTTTTACCATTGCTTCAATATAATGACTATCAACAGTTGTATCATTGTTTAAAAGGATAACATATGGAGTGTCAGAGTGTTTGATTCCAACATTTACAGCTTTACTGAATCCATAATTTTCAGAAAGGCTGATTAATTCGATTTCAGGGTAATTGTTCTGCATGTATTCAACACTTCCATCAGAAGATGCATTGTCAACTACTAGAATTTTGAAATCTTTATAAGTTTGCTCAGCAAGAGACTTGAGGCATGGTTCCATGAAATGTTTCCCGTTATAGTTAGGAATAATAATTGTAACTTTCATTAATGATCCTCGATTCAAAATTTATTTTGCTTTATTATAACAAAAAACGGAAGAGTATGCTATACGAAAATATATGTGATTTAAAACTAAATAATAAAGCAGAATGAATCATAATTAATAAATGTTGCGAAAGTATTAATAAAATGTTAAGAAAATGAGAGGGGTGAATACTTGTCGATTACAATGAGATATAGTATAATTTGTAAGATAATAAAGCTAAATTAAAGAAAAATGGGTGAAGAACTGTGATAAAAGATAATCAGAAATTGTTAAATAGATTACATGTGGTATTGGATGCATTGCTCATAATCTTTTCGTATGGAGCATCATGGATTATTCGATTTAAGAGTGGATTTTTTGAATTATCCTCATGGTATTTGTCTTTAGGACAATATATGAAATTACTGATATATATTGTTCCATTATATTTGATATTATACTATATGTTTCAACTCTATACCTCCAAGCGAGTACAAGGACGTCGATTGGAAGCGTGGCATATAATACAGGCTAATACAGTAGGGCTGATGATTGTAATTTTATTCCTGTATTTGGCGAAGATGATGGACTATTCCAGAAAAATGTTTTTTGTATTTTATTGTATGAACATTTTGATGGAAATATTTTTAAGGAACTTTATTCGTGCAATTTTAAAAAAATACAGAAAGCAAGGATATAACCAGAAACATATATTGCTTGTTGGGTATAGTCAGGCGGCAGAAGGATATCTTGACAGAGTGATTACGCATCCAGAATGGGGCTATATTGTGAATGGAATTCTTGCAGATAATGTACCGGATGAAACAGAGTATCGTGGTATAAAAGTTTTAGGTGGAACAGAAGCATTGGCGCAGATTTTACCTGAAAATAAAATGGATGAGATTGTCATCACACTTGGATTATCTGAGTATCATAAACTTGCACATATAGTGAATATGTGTGAAAAATCTGGTGTACACACAAAGTTTGTGCCAGATTATAATAATGTAATACCGACGAAGCCGTATACAGAAGATATCCTTGGTATGCCTGTAATTAATATTAGACATGTTCCGCTTAATAGTAATATGTTAAATGCATTTGTGAAACGGTCAGTTGATATTTTTGGCGCTGTAGTGGCAATTATTTTATTTTCACCAGTTATGTTAGTGACTTCGTTTATTATAAAGACAACATCACCAGGACCATTGATTTTTAAGCAGGAAAGGATAGGAAGGCATAATAGACCATTCTATATGTACAAATTCCGTTCTATGGTGGTACAGGAGGAAAAGGAAGAGAAAAAAGGTTGGACAACTAAGAATGATCCGCGTGTAACTCCAATCGGAAAGTTTATACGTAAGACAAGTATTGATGAGCTGCCACAGCTATTTAATATTTTAAAAGGGGATATGTCTCTTGTGGGACCAAGACCGGAACGACCGCAGTTCGTAGAGAAATTCAAAGAAGAGATACCAAGATATATGATTAAGCATCAGGTGCGGCCAGGACTTACTGGTTGGGCGCAAGTGAATGGATATAGGGGAGATACGTCTATTCGCAAGAGAATTGAATACGATCTTTATTATATTGAGAACTGGACATTAGGGTTTGATTTTAAAATCATTTTCCTGACATTTTTTAAAGGTTTTATCAACAAGAACGCATATTAGAAAAGGGGAGTGTAAGATGGCACAGAAACGGCTGAATAAACGACAGCAGAGGCTGGAACGGCAACGTAGAATAAAGAAAAAACGGCGCAAGAGATTGGCTATTATATTGATTGAAATTATAATACTTATAGGGCTTGGAGTTGTGGCGTATGGAATGTTTGTAATGGACAAAATGGAAACTACAATATTAAATAAAGATAAATTGGAAGTGTATAAGGATACTGGAGATTATACGAATATAGCATTGTTTGGTTTGGATTCCAGAGATGGGAAACTGGACGGAGGCGTTCAAAGTGACTGTATTATGATTTGTAGCATTGATAATAAGACAAATGAAATAAAGTTAGTATCTGTGTATCGTGATACCTTATTGAAAGTGACACAAGAAAAGTATGGGAAAGCCAATTCTGCTTATAATATTGGCGGTCCTAGTGAAGCAATCGCACTTTTGAATCGAAATCTTGATATGGATATTGAAAAATATATCAGTGTTAATTTTAATGCTCTTGCAGATGTAGTAGATGCGTTGGGCGGTATTGATATAGATATGACAGAGGAAGAAGTATATTGGACGAATGGATACAGTGTTGAAACATCAGAGGTTGTTGGAAGAGAAACAAAAGATTTGAGTGGAGCTGGGGTTCATACACTGGATGGAGTTCAGGCGGTTTCTTATGCTAGAATCCGATATACGGAAGGTATGGATTTTAAAAGAGCTCAGAGACAAAGAATTGTATTAGAAAAGATTGCTGAAAAAGCGCAGAAAGCAAATGTAGTTACGCTGAATAACATTGTAAATAAAGTGATGCCACAAATCTCTACAAATCTTACAACTGCAAATATGCTTGGATTAGCAGCACATGCTACAGATTATAAATTAGGTGAAATGTCGGGATTTCCTTTTGAAGTAACTACATGTGAAAAGGTTAAAAATCATAAGGGATCTTATGTGACTGCCGTTGGACTTAGCCAAAATGTACGCGAACTACATGAATTCCTATTTGACGAAAAAGACTATCAACCATCTGATACGGTAAAACAAATTAGCGAGGATGTAATTTATATGACAGGGGTTGATCCAGATACTTATAAGTCAACAACAGATTATAGTTATAAAAGCGGTGGTGAAGATTCAGAAGATGGAAATTAAATAAAAGGAGTTTGGATAAATTGAAAGTAGATGTGATTATTCCGACATATAAACCGGAAAAAGAATTTGCAGAGTTGATACACAGACTTCAACAACAAACATATGCTATTCGTAAAATTATAATTATTAACACAGAGACGGGAATTTTTCCGGAAAAGTTAGAAACAGAGCCATATCCAATAGAGGTTATCCATATTAAACCAAAAGATTTTGACCATGGTGGGACAAGAAATATGGGGGCAAGTATTTCAAAGGCAGATATTGTTCTTTATATAACACAGGATGCTATGCCGGCAGATGAGCACTTGATTGAAGAGTTCATAAAAGTATTTGAAGCGCATTCTGATATTGGAGTTGCATATGGAAGACAATTGCCAAAGAACGACTGTAATATTATTGAAAGATTTACAAGGAGATTTAACTATCCAGAAAAAAGCCGGATAAAATCTAAATATGATTTGAATGAGCTTGGAATAAAAACTTTTTTTTGTTCGGATGTTTGTGCTGCTTATCGAAGAAACTACCTGTTAGGAGCGGGGGGATTTGAAGACCCGACTATATTTAATGAGGATATGATTTTTGCCGGAAAACGTATTCTCGCAGGAGACAAAGTGGCATATGTAGCAGAGGCAAAAGTATTACATTCACATAATTATACTGGTAGGCAACAATTTCATAGGAATTTTGATCTCGCAGTATCGCAAGCGCAATATCCAGAAGTGTTTGAAGGAGTTCCGTCAGAAGGAGAAGGAATTCGTATGGTTAAAGCTACGGCACGGTATCTGATTCGAAATGAACAGCCATTGAAGGTAATAATATTGATGTATCAATCTGGATGTAAGTATATAGGATATTTCTTGGGAAAAAGGTATAAAAAATTGCCAATGCGGATAGTTATGAAATGTACATCAAATCCTAATTATTGGAAAAAATCATAAGAAACACGATTTTTTGTTGAATTTTGTAAAAAAATAGGATATTATTAAACTGTTTTATTATGTTCAAAGAAAGGATGTTTCGATGGCTACAAAGAGAAGAAGTAATCGTAAAGTACATAGAGGAAGAAGAAAAAAGAAAGGTTTTTCTTCTTGGTCTCTGGGAAAGAAGATAGGAGTAATCACGATTAGCATTTTACTGGTGCTTGTTATAGGAGGAGGCGCAGCAGCAGCAGCTTATGTAACTAGCAAGGTTGATCGAATGGAAGTAAAGCAGTTAGATGCTCAAAAATTAGAAATTAATCAAGAAGTAGAGCATAAGACGGGTTATTTGAATGTTGCTTTATTTGGAGTAGATTCCAGAGAGGCTTCTCTTGGAAAAGGAACACGTAGTGATACTATTATGATTGCGAGTTTGAATCAGGAGACAGGAGAAGTGAAAATTAGCTCAGTATATCGAGATACCTTATTGCAACAGTCAGACGGCAGTTATAATAAAGCTAATGCGGCATATTCTTTTGGAGGAGTTGAAGGAGCAGTTGCTTTATTAAATAAGAATTTAGATATGAATATTGAACATTATGTTACAGTCAATTTTAATGCGCTCATAGATGCAATAGATGCACTTGGTGGAATTGAATTGGAGTTAACAGAAGAAGAAGTCTTTTGGACAAATGGATATTGTGAAGAAACGTCTCGTGTAAGTGGTCATACTTATACAGATTTAGCTGGTTCAGGACTTATGACTTTAGACGGAGTACAGGCCACATCTTTTTGTCGTATTCGATATACAAAGGGTGACGATTTTAAAAGAACAGAGCGACAAAGAATGGTCATACAAAAAGTCGTAGAAAAATTGCAGACTGCTAATTTGGCAACAATTAATAAAATAATCGATGAAGTATTTGATGAAGTTGGAACGAACTTTACTTTGCCAGAAATATTATCTTATGCAAAAGATTTTAAAAAGTATAAATTGGGAGAGACAACAGGATTTCCATATAATGTTTCTACTGGAACATTAAGTGGTATCGGAAGTACTGTTATTCCAACAAGTTTTACAAGCGATGTACAGCAGCTTCATCAGTTTTTCTTTGGAGATGATGGATATACACCATCTGAGACAGTACAGAACATAGCAACAGGAATTCAAAAGAAAGCTTCTGGTGGTGGCGATTCTAATAATAAGGGAACTACTAAAAATTCTGATTACGATGACAGCTCCAACAGTTCTTCTAAGGGTTCATCAGGAAGTAGTTCCAATAAATCTTCAGGAACTTCAAGTGGCGGCTCCGGTAGCGGCAATTCCTCTGGCAGTGGAAGCTCCGGTGGCAGTAAATCAGACAGCGGATCAGGCGGCGGCTCCGGTAGCGGAAGCTCAGGCAGCGGATCCGGTGGCGGAAGTGAATCTGGCGGAAGCGGTTCTGGCGGCAGCAGTTCCGGTGGCGGAAGTGAATCTGGTGGAAGCAGCTCCGGCGGCGGAGAATCTTCCGGTGGTGAAAGTGCAGAATAATGTATAACCATTCTTAAAATACAGAAACTATAGAAAAAAGAGGTAAAGTACATGAAGTTTTTAAAGAAAGTACTGGCTGCAGTTGCCTGTGTATGTGTGCTGGCTACCAGCGTGACACTGACATCCCATGCAGCTGGCGGTAGAATTTCTTTTGCAGATCCGAGTACGGCTGTGGGAGATATGGTAGACGTAAAATGTGTTTTAAAATCCAGCAGTGGATCTCTTGGAAGTTCATCAGTAACACTTTCTTATGATGCCAGTGCATTGAAGTTTAATTCCGGTGATGGAGTGACCGGTGGTGATGGAACCCTGACATACTCAGGAGATGGCGGCTCTTCAGAAGTGTCATTTACCATGACATTCCAGGCACTGCAAGAAGGTTCCACAGAGATTACGGTAGCATCTCAGGATGTGAAATCCAGTTCTGGTTCAGAGGTTAAGTTGACAGAAGGAAAATCTACAGTGACAATCGCTGCCGGAGATCCTTCTAAGATCGTGGATGATACTCAGGCAGCAGAAGGTGCTGACACAGCAGCTAGTGGCGATGTTACAGTTGAGGTGAACGGTACATCTTATACGCTGAGTGATTTTGTAGAAGCTTCTGTTCCAGCAGGATTTACAAAGACAACAATGAATTATGAGGGCGCTGACCGCCCAATGGCTTATAACGAGACAAATGGTGTTTACCTTGCTTATCTGACATCAGCGGATGGTAATTCCAATTTCTTCTTATATGATGATTCAAATGCAACATTTGCACCATATGAAGAGATTGATATTTCCGATACAACAACGATTGTTCTGTTAAGTGATACAAGTGTGAAGCTGCCATCTAATTATGCGCAGACAACACTGACGCTGAACGGACAGGAATTCCCTGTATGGCAGGATAATGACAAAGATGGATTCTATCTGATGTATGCTGTAAACAACAATGGTACGAAGAATTTCTACGAGTATGATTCTCAGGAGAATACGTATCAGAGATGTGATGTAAAGCAGGATACCGGAGCAAGCAATGCTAAGAAAAAGGCCAATGGTTTCTTTAATAAGATGCAGAATGTGATCGACGGACATTTTAAAGTATTTGCGATTATCTTTATTGTTATTTTACTTCTTCTCATTAGCCGTCTGATCGTGGTTCGTGTGAAGCTTCGTAACCGTGATATTGAGCTGGATGATCTGTATGATGAGTATGGAATCGACTTAGAAGAGGAAGAACCGGAACCGGCTCCGAAGAAGAAAAATAAAAAGAAAGCTCAGCCAGCTCCGAAAAAAGGCAAAAAGAAAAAAGTCGTAGACGAAGATGATTTTGATGACTACGATGATGACGAATTTGATGAATTTGACGATGATGACGATGATGACGATCGTTATGATAGCAAGCGTTATGATGACGAAGATGATTATGCAGATGATGACTTTGAAGAAGAGAAATTTGATGAAGTCAGAGAAGCACCGCTTCGTACAGTGAAATTCGATGATTTTAATACCATTACGGATATGTCTTTATATGAAGATGAGAACTTCGAATCATTTGTGATGGATGAGGAAGAAGAGGATGATATGGTAGATGATTTAGATGATCTGCTCAGTGAGCGTCCGAAGGAGAGACGCAGTCATTCTGAGAAGGATGACACATTCCAGGTAGATTATATTGATCTGGATTAATAAGAGTGAAATGAGTAACCAGAGAGGAATGCATAATGTAAGATGCATTCCTCTCTTAATAAATGGAACTTAAAAGGCATAAATGGAGTTTGAAAGGCATAAATGGAGCTTAAAAGGCAGCAGGAGGGATTATGTACGATTATATTATTGTAGGGTCTGGGCTTTATGGAGCAATCTTTGCCCATGAGGCTATGAAGGCAGGAAAGAGCTGCCTCGTTGTAGAGAGGCGTTCGCATATCGGTGGAAACATTTATACAAAAGAGATGGAAGGAATCCAGGTGCATCAGTATGGAGCACATATTTTCCACACAAGTAATAAAGAGGTGTGGGATTACATTGGACAGTTTGCAACATTTAACCGTTATACGAACTGCCCGGTGGCATATTATAAAGGCCAGATGTACAATATGCCGTTCAATATGAATACATTTCATAAGATCTGGGGTGTGATCACACCGGCAGAGGCGAAGGCTAAGATTGAGGAACAGGTGAAGGAATATGGCGTGAAGGAGCCGAAGAACCTGGAAGAGCAGGCAATCAGCCTGGTTGGAAAAGATATTTACGAGATCCTGGTCAAGGGGTACACTGAGAAGCAGTGGGGAAGGCGTGCGACAGAGCTGCCGCCGGAGATCATTAAGAGACTGCCGGTCCGCCTGACTTATGATAACAATTATTTTAATGACCTTTATCAGGGGATTCCGGTGGGAGGCTACACGCAGATTATTGAGAAGATGCTGGAAGGCGCAGAGGTTCGCCTGAATGTGGATTATCTGAAAGAAAAAGAAAATCTTCGCCCACTTGGTAAAAAAGTAGTGTATACTGGACCTGTAGATGCATATTTTGACTATTGTTTTGGTGAATTAGAATATCGTACGGTCCGTTTTGAGACAGAGATTCTGGATACGGACAATTATCAGGGAAATGCGGTGGTCAATTATACAGAGTATGAAGTTCCATATACAAGAATCATTGAGCATAAGCATTTTGAATTTGGAACCCAGGAGAAGACCGTTATTTCCAGAGAGTATCCGGTGACATGGAAGAAAGGGGACGAACCTTATTATCCGGTCAATGATGAGAAGAATACAGCACTTTATGCAAAATACAAAGAGCTGGCAGAGAAGGAAGAGAATGTAATCTTTGGAGGGCGTCTGGGACTTTACCGTTATATGGATATGCATCATGTAGTGGATGCGGCGTTACAGGCTGTAAGAAAAGAAATGAAATAAATGATAACGAGGTTAGAAACCGGGTATCATCAAAGGAAGATAATGAATGTAAAGAAGGAGAAAGTATTATGAAATGGAAGCAGTTTCGTTTAAAAACAACGACACAGGCGGAGGATATTGTGAGCAGTATGCTGGCAGATCTTGGAATTGAAGGTGTGCAGATTGAGGATAAGATCCCGCTTACAGAGCAGGATAAGGAGCAGATGTTCGTGGATATTTTGCCGGATATTCCAGATGATGATGGGACAGCATATTTAACATTTTATCTGGATGAGGAAGAAGATGTGGCGCCGGTTCTTATGAACGTGAGAAAAGAACTGGAAGATATGCGAGCATTTCTTGATGTTGGGGAGTGCACCATCGAGGAATCTGAGACGGAAGATGTAGACTGGGTCAACAACTGGAAGCAGTACTTCCATCAATTCTATATAGACGACATTCTTGTAATCCCATCCTGGGAAAAAGTAAAGCCGGAGGACAGCGACAAGATGGTCATTCACATTGATCCGGGTACAGCGTTCGGAACAGGTATGCATGAGACGACACAGCTTTGCATCCGGGCGTTGAAAAAATATGTGACATCCGAGACGGAGATTTTAGATGTTGGTTGTGGAAGCGGGATTCTTGGAATGCTGGCGCTTAAGTTCGGGGCAAAGCATTCTCTTGGAACAGATCTTGATCCATGCGCCATTGATGCGACTCACGAGAATATGGAAGTGAATGGGATCCGCAAGGATCAGTATGAGGTCATGATCGGAAACATCATTGACGATAAGGCTGTTCAGGATGCGGTTGGATATGAAAAATATGATATTGTAGCAGCAAATATTCTGGCAGATGTCCTTGTTCCGCTGACGCCGGTCATCATTCATCAGATGAAGCCAGGTGCTGTATATATTACAAGTGGAATTATCGAAGATAAAGAAAATGTTGTAGTAGAAGCTGTGAAGGCTGCCGGGCTGGAAGTTCTGGAAGTGAATCACCAGGGCGAGTGGGTATCTGTTGTAGCAAGAAAGAATGCCTAGAGGAGTAAAGAGAAAATGCAGCATTTTTTTGTAGATGCCTCTCAGGTATCGGAAGAAACAATCCGGATCGAAGGCACTGATGTAAATCATATGAAAAATGTGCTCCGTATGCGGATTGGTGAGGAAGTGACGGTCAGTGACGGTCAGGGAAAAGAATATCTCTGCCAGGTTCGGGATTTTGAAGAGGAGCAGGTGCAGTTAAAAATCGTAGAGACGAAAGCTTCAGATGCGGAACTCCCATCAAAAATCTATCTGTTTCAGGGTCTCCCGAAGCAGGAGAAGATGGAATTGATCGTGCAGAAATGTGTGGAGCTTGGAATTTATGCGGTAGTCCCGGTCTCCATGAAGCGGTGTGTGGTGAAGCTGGATGCGAAAAAAGGGGCGAAGAAAGTGGAGCGTTGGAATACAATTGCAGCCAGCGCAGCCAAACAGTCCGGGCGGGGAATCGTGCCGGAAGTGATGTCTGTGAAGACTTATAAGGAAGCCCTTGAGATGGCAAAAGATTTGGATGTTGTATTGGTGCCTTATGAGTGTGCAGAAGGTATGGATCACACAAAGAAACTGATACAGTCCATAAAGCCGGGACAGTCTGTTGGAATATTTATCGGACCGGAAGGCGGATTTGATCCGGATGAGATTGCGCTTGCATGTGAGACGGGCGGTCAGGTCATAACTCTCGGAAAGCGTATTTTACGGACAGAGACAGCGGGACTTGCGCTATTGTCTGTACTGATGTTTCAACTGGAGCAAGTTACATATTAAATTGCAGGGACATATATTGATGATAAGAAGAGACAGTGAACAACTGTTATTGGAAAAAAGAAAACAGGAAGTGAGATAGAATGAAGGAAGTATATCTGGACAATTCTGCGACGACGAGAGCATACCCGGAAGTGGGAGATCTGGTTCGTAAGGTATTGTGTGAAGATTATGGAAATCCATCTTCCATGCACCGTAAGGGCGTGGAGGCTGAAAAATATATAAAAGAAGCGAAAGAGACATTTGCAAAGCTTTTAAAGGTGCAGGAGAAAGAAATCTTTTTTACCTCCGGAGGTACGGAAAGTGATAATCTGGCATTGATCGGGGCAGCAAAAGCGAATCGAAGAGCAGGGAATCATCTGATCGCATCCGGAATTGAGCATCCGGCGATCATTAATACGATGCGTTATCTGGAAGAGGAAGGATTTCGTGTTACATTTCTTCCGGTGGACCGCTTTGGAAGAATCAGTCTGGATGCACTGAAGGATGCACTCTGTGAAGACACGATCCTTGTATCTGTGATGTATGTGAATAATGAGGTGGGATCCGTACAGCCGATCCAGGAGGCTGCCAGCATGGTAAAAGCGTATAACAAGAACATTTTGTTCCATGTGGATGCTGTGCAGGGATTTGGAAAGTATCACATTTACCCGAAGCGCCTGAAGGTGGATATGTGTTCCATCAGTGGACATAAGATTCATGGACCAAAAGGAATCGGAGTGCTTTATATTGATGAACATGTGAAGATAAAACCAATCGTATTTGGCGGTGAACAACAGAAAAATGTCCGTTCCGGTACGGAAAATGTACCTGGAATTGCAGGGATTGGTCTTGCTGCGAAGATGATTTATGAAAATCTGGATGAAAAAGTTGCAGCGATGCGTGCGATGAAGGAGCATTTTATTGAAGGCGTGAAGCAGATTCCGGATACGACCATCCATGGTCTTTATGATGAGACCAGTGCGCCACACATTATCAGTGTTGGATTTGCGGGAATCCGAAGCGAGGTTCTTCTGCATGCGCTGGAAGATAAAGGCATCTATGTATCCAGTGGTTCTGCATGTGCTTCCAACCACCCGCAGATCAGCGGCGTGTTAAAAGGAATCGGAGCCGGTCAGCAGTTTTTGGATGCAACGCTTAGATTCAGTCTTTCTGAGTTTAATACGATGGAAGAGATTGACTATACATTAGATACTCTGTATAATATAGTACCGATGCTTAGAAAATATACCAGACATTAGAGATAAATGAGGAGAAGATCGATGAGATTTCATACATTTTTATTGAAATACGGGGAGATTGGTATCAAAGGAAAGAACCGTTAT
>OLPW01003424.1_pt1 | contig 12404 bp, 10 predicted proteins | sample 1672161 | NCBI WGS metagenome assembly OLPW01 (sample SAMEA3136654, study PRJEB25190) | human gut metagenome
CGATGTGATAGGTCTTGCCGTCGAGCTCCGCGACGGTCCAGATGTGGTCGGCGTTCATAAGCGCGGTACACTCGATGCCCTCGAGCCGCAGCAGGAGGTCGTATGCTCCCGTGTAGCCGTCGCAGACGGCTACGCCGTCCACCAGTGCGCTATAGGCCAGATGGCTCAGAGAACTGCTGGAGACGGTCCCCTCATCGTAGACACAGTTGTTGCACAGCCAGACGTAGTAGGCCCGCGCCAGCTCATACTGTGTCATGTCGCCCGTCAGATAGCCGCTCTCCCACAGCGCGTCGTGGACGAGGATCGCGCGGGCGAGCGTTTCCTCACGGTATTTTTTGAGCTGCGCGCTGTCGCAGGCTGTGGAGGAGAAGGCCAGCAGCACCTTGCCGGAGGAATAGCTGCGGCAGGAGGTGGAGTTGTACATCTGCTCGCAATGGCGCTTGACGCCAACTGTAAAAGCGCGGGGGAGCTTTGCGACCTCCTCGTTGGTCAGCGCACGGTCGTATTGCAGAGTGATGCTGTCGGCGCCGTCGTGGAGCATCTTTCGGATCAGCGCGTCGATGGCGTCGGCGTCGTCGACTGCCGGCGCGGCGGAGACCTCGGCAGGCGCCGCAATCAGGTCGCCCCAGGTCGTACCGGCGGCGGAGCGATAGGAAAGACTTTGCCACGAGAGCGTCAGGCGCGCGGACGGCTCGACCATGCGCACGACCAGCGCCGCGAGCTCGCTGCGCTTGAGCGTATCATTCGGATGGAAGGAGCCGTCCTCGTCCACGCCGCCCACGATGCCCCATTTGTAGAGCCGGAGAATATCGCTCTGATAGGGCGTGTAATCGTCCACATCGGTGATGCGGCGGTGCGAGGCATAGCCGACGGTCACGGCCTCGGCGTTGCGCTCGTCGTAGCACTCCGCGCTGAGCGCGGGGGCCAGCACACCTGCCGTCTGCGCGCGCGTTGCGGCCTCCGAATAGTGGCCGTCAAGCTCGTCGCCGAGGCATTTCTCAGCCTTGAGATAGCGCACATAGGGCTGGTACCAAGCCTCGCCGGCTGCCGCCGTGGGGATCGCTGCGCCGCGCTCAAGCGCGTGCAGCCGCGCGGCAAAGGTCACCAGCTCGGCAATGGTGACGCTCCCCTCCGGCGCGTAAGCGCTGCCGCTCACACCCTCGGTCAGACCGTATTCGTACAGCGCGGCGACGGCGTCGTGATACCACGCCGAGGCGTCCACATCCGTGAAGCGCCCGTCGTAGCTTCGCGTGCGCGCAAAGGGGGAGAGCGTGTCCGCATTCTCCGCCGAAGGAGCGGGCACGGAGGTGTCCACCGCCGTCACGTCCTCCGCCTGCGCGGCGGTGGAGAGCAGCAGGGTAAAGATGCAGAGGAAAAGCAAAAGCCGTTTTTTCATGGTGCTTGCTCCTTATCTCGTCAGGGGACGAGGATATCCATGTCCTCCAGCGTGAGCGCCTCATTGTAGGGATTGAGGGCCTCGTTGACCAGGTCGCAGGTGGCCTGCGCGTCGAGCACATAGACCGACTGCTTGTTGTAATAGCCGGAGCCGTCGCCGGGGAGGGTGGCAAAGTGGATGTTTTCGGTGCCGATGTTCAGCGCCTCGTTGCCGAGCCAGACGAGGTTGCCGGTCGTGAGGTCGGTCTTGACGTAGGTGTAGAAAATATCCACCAGCGCGGGGATGTTCTTGACGTTGCCGACCTGCAGCAGCTGCTTGGCGACCGCCTTGAGGAAGGCCTGCTGGGTGCCGATGCGGCCGATGTCCTCCGTGCCGTAGCCGGTGCCGTCGTTGTTGTGGCGGAAGCGGACGACCTCCATCGCCTCTTGCCCGTTGAGATGGCGCGGGCCTTTGGTGAAGTGAATGTGCAGGTCCTGATAGGGGTCGTCATAATCCATGTTGATGGGAATGTCAAAATCCACGCCGTCAATCTGATCGACCAGCGCGATGAAGCCCTTGAGATTGACTGTGACATAAAAATCCACCGGCACGCCGAGCAGGTTTTCGATCTGCTCCATCAGCAGCTCCGTGCCGCCCTTGGCGTAGGCGAAGTTGAGCTTGTTGTTGCGGTAATCATTGTGCAGCAGCGTATCGCGCGGGAGACTCACAAGGTCGATGCGCTTGTTCGGCACGTCGAAGCGGACGAGGATGTTCGTGTCGCTGCCGCCGTTGTCGTCGTCAAGCCCGGAGACGAGAATGTTGTAGCAGTATTTGCGGCGTGTACGGCCCAGAGCGTCGGGCTCGTCCGTGCCGGTCCGGTCGACGTCCGTGCTTGCCGTGCCGTCCGGCGTTACAACGGGCTTGTCCGTGTCAAGCTCGGGCGCGCGAAAGACATATTTGACCGTCGCAAACACGGCGGTCGATAAAAAGAGCAGGGATAACAGTGTGACCACAAGGCGCTCGGGGCGGCGCTTCGCGGGATTTTTTTTCTGCATGGCGGGATACGGTCCTTTCCGTTATTGTCGAAAACAGGGGAATACTGCCATTATACTCATTATGTCAACAAACTACAAGAGGGAAAAAGAGCTTGCGCGGCCGGCGGAGGAGAAAAGCCTGCCGGCCGTGCGGTGTTTGATCGGTTTCTGCTTTTATTTGACGAAATTCAGAGGAAAAAGTTTCAAGCTCCCTTATATTTTTTTCTCGTGGCGATGCCGCCGCGGATGTGCCGCTGGGCTTTGTTGATCTCAAGGATCTCCTTGACCTGAAGGTAGAGGCTGTGGTTGATCTGCGGAAGCCGGTCCTGAATGTCCTTGTGGACGGTCGATTTACTGACACCGAACTTCTTGGCTGCGGCGCGCACCGTGGTGCGGTTTTCTATGATGTAAACTGCCAGATCGCAGGCCCGCTCTTCAATATTACCCTTCATGAATGAAACACTCCCTATTCGAGTTGCTTCAATCTATGCACCGCGGGGAGCGAATATGTGCAAAGACGCGCACGGCGCTTGAAAAGCGGTGTACGGTCTGCTACAATGGGCAAAAATGATCGCGGGAGGGCGTGTATGGACGAAAAAAGAGGACGCTGCGCGGCTTTTTGTGCGCGGCGCTCGGCGGCGTGTGCTGGGGCGCGTCCGGCACGGTGGGACAGTATCTCTTCACCTGTCAGGGCGTGGACAGCGGATGGCTGACCGTGGTGCGGATGTTTTTGGCCGGCGTGGTGCTGCTCGGCGGCGCGCTCGTAAGGCACCGCCCGCAGCTTCGGGCCATCTGGTCGGACCGGCGCGACGCGCTGCGGCTCGTGCTCTTCTCCGTCGGCGGACTGATGACCTGCCAATATACCTACCTCGCCGCCATCCGCTACTCCAACAGCGCGACCGCCACGGTGCTGCAGTATATGGGACAGGCGCTCATTTTGCTTTGGGTGTGCCTGCGTGCGCGCCGCCTGCCGACGCGGCGCGAGGGCGTCGCGCTCGTGCTCGCGCTCCTCGGCGCTTTTTTGCTTGCGACCCACGGCAGCTTGACCGCGCTCGCGCTCTCGCCGCAGGCGCTCTTCTGGGGTCTGTGCGCGGCGGTGGCGCTGATGCTCTATACGCTTCGGCGCTATCCCGTGAGTGTCTGCACGGGCTACGGGATGTTCATCGGCGGCGTGGTGCTGCTCGTGCTCACGCAGGCGTGGCGGATCCCGGTCGCGCTCAACGCCGCGGTGGCGCTCGGCACGCTGGAGATCTCCGTTGTCGGCACGGCGCTGGCGTTCACGCTTTATTTGCAGGGCGTGAGCGACGTCGGCGGCGTGCGCGCAAGCCTGCTCGCCTGCACCGAGCCGGTCAGCGCAGCGCTGTGCGCGGCGCTTTGGCTGCACACGAGCTTCGCGTGGCAGGATATTCTCGGCTTTGCTGCCATTCTGGTGATGGCAGTGCTCATCGCGCTGCCCGAGCGCGCGTCGGAAAAATCGACGGAGAAGGCGAAGAATTGAAAAAGAGAGGGCCGAAAACCGCGAAGCTGCGGTTTCCGGCTCTCATTTTCTCGCTATGTGCAGGACTCAAAGCAGCAGCATCAGCACCGGCGTCACCACGAAGCAGGCAAGGGTGGAGATCGCCGCGCCCTGCGCGGCCAGCTGCTCGTCCGCGCCGTATTCCGCCGCGGCGACGACCGTCTGCGTCATGACCGGCATGGCCAACTCCACGACATATACGCTGCGCACCAGACCGCCGATGCCGAGCAGCGCGCAGAGGGCAGCGCCCAGCGCCGGTGAGATGACAAAGCGGAAAACCATCATCACGCCGAGCGTGGGTGTCAGGCGCAGGCTGCGCAGCCCGATCTCGTGGATGATGCAGCCCGTCAGCAGCAGCGCCAGCGGTGTGACGGTGTTGTTGATGTATTTCGCGTAGCTCATCACAAGGCTCGGGAGATGGATGTCCAGTCCGACCAGAAGGAGACTGAGAAAGACAGAAACGACCGTCGGCGCGCGCAGGAATTTCCACACCATCTGCATGGAGAAGCCGCCGGCTTCACCCGACCAGCGTACCAGCGGGATGCCGATGAGCTGCGTAAAGCAGCTGCTGACAAGATAGAAGAGCATGACATACGGCGTCGCAATGTCGCCGAACAGCTCCAGGCACATGGCAAGGCCGATAAAGATGGTGTTGCCCATGGCAGCCATCATCACAAAAACGCCGAGCTGGCGGTGCGGCAGCCTCATCAGGCGGCCCGCCAGCAGGCTCATCACAACGCAGCATGGGATGACGAGCAGCGGGATGAGCAGCAGACGCGGCGCGGCGAGCACGTCCGCGCGCGTGAGATTGTTCTGCATCCCGTAGATCAGCATGACGGGAATGCCGACGGTCATCAGATAGCGGCTGATGAAGGTCTTGACCTGCACGGTCATCCAGCCCTTGACCGCGCAGAAGTAGCCGGTCGCCGTCAGCAGCAGGATAATGGTGACGGATGCAACGGCGTGAAGAAAGGTTTCCATCGCTCTGTACCTCAAAAAAATTTATTCACGCAAACAGTATAGCAGTTTGCCGCCAAAAAACAAGGCTTCGACGGAAAAGAAGTTGAAAACCGAGGACAAATGGGCTATGATAAAGAAAATCTCAACGCACGAGGAGGAACGGCGATGAAGGCGGCATTGGTCATTATGGCGGCGGGCATGGGCTCGCGCTACGGCGGCATCGGTCCCGACGGTGAAATTTTGATGGAATACTCCATCTACGACGCGATCCGCGCGGGCTTTACCAAGGTGGTGTTCATCATCAAGCCTGAGATGCGCGAGCTGGTGGAGACGCTCTGCGGCAGGCGTGTCGCCGGCATGACGGCGGCGGACGGATCGCCGGTCGAGGTCTGCTATGCCTATCAGGACTTTTCCAGCGTGCCGGCATTCTATTCCATTCCGACGGAGCGCACCAAGCCCTTCGGAATGGAATAGAGCACACCATAGTAATCGTCGGCGAGCCGTTTATCGTCATTAACGCCGACGATTACTATGGTGTGGACGCCTTCCGCGTAATCTATGAAGAGCTTGGGAGGCTCGAGGCTGAGGGCGAGGCGACCATGGTCGGCTACCGCCTGGATAAGACCGTCAGCGAACACGGCAGCGTGACGCGCGGCGTGTGCCATGTGACGGACGGAACACTCGACCGGGTTGTGGAGACCTTCAAGCTCACGGTATTTCCCGACGGCACCATCCGCGACGTGGACAAAAACCCGGAGGGCGACGTCTACGCGCCCGATACGCCGGTGTCTATGAATTTCTGGGGCTTTACGCCGTGGATCTTCACAAAGCTGGAGGAATACTTTAACGCGTTCCTCCGCGCGCTCCCCACGGGCGAGCTCAAGAAGGAATGCCTGCTGCCGAGCATGGTCGGCGAGCTGATCGAAAAGGGCCAGCTGCGCGTCAGCGTGCTGCACTCCGACGCGAAATGGTTCGGCATGACCTACCACGAGGATAAGGACGCGGTCGCCGCGGCGCTCAAGGCGCTCATGGGCGGCATCATCGAGGCCGAGCCGCTCGCGCGCATCGATTACGTGGAAGTCGTCGACGGTGTGACCATGCAGCCGACCGACGCCATCGGCGCCATGGCGCTCGTGGCCATGGCCGTCTACATCGGGAGCACGCGCCTCATCGACAACTTCCTGTACGAGGAAGGGGAATAGCCCATGCTGCTGAACGTCCTGAAGGGGAAGATCCACCGCGCCCGGGTAGTGCAGGCCGAGCTCGACTATGTCGGCTCCATCACCGTGGACACCGAGCTTGCCCGCGCGGCGGGCATCTTGGAGTACGAGAAGGTGCAGGTCGTCGATATCGACAACGGCAACCGCTTCGAGACCTACGTCATCGCCGGCGAGCCGGGAAGCGGCATGATCTGCGTGAACGGCGCGGCGGCCCACTGCGTGGAGCCGGGGCACAAGGTCATCATCATGTGCTACGCGCAGATGACCCCCGAGGAGTTCGCCGATCCCGACAACGCCCCGCGCGTGGTGTTCGTGGATGACGACAACCGCATCGCCCGCGTCACCCGCTACGAGAAACACGGACGTTTGGAAGATATGCAGTAGCGACTCCTCGGGGGGGCGGGACCACGGGGCACCTTGATTCGCTCAGACAGTCCTCGATGGTATCGAAGGCCCAAGGTCGCCTTTTCCCTGCGTCGTTGCGCCTTCGATACCATCTGCGGAACTCGCTCGGTCAAGGCGCCCCGTGTTCCCGCTGCGCATTGCCATCGTTGAATAGCAAGGAGGCTCCTATGAAGCCTATTGAAAATATCGCCATTGTCGGGTTCGGGTCGCTGGGGGCCATGTATGCCGGCTGCTTCGGGGCCGCCATGGGGCCCGAGCGCGTTTTCGTGGTCGCCGATACGGCCCGCACCGAGCGCTATCGCGCCGAGGCCGCCACGTTCAACGGCGAGCCCATCCGCGTCACCTATCTGACCTACGATGAGGCTGCCGAGCGCGCCGCGGAGGATCCCTTCGATGTCGTCTTGTACGCCGTGAAGTACGGCGCGCTGCCCGAGGCCATCGAGCAGTCGGCGCCGCTCGTCGGCCCCGATACTGCCATCATCTCGGTGCTCAACGGCGTCACGAGCGAGGAAGTGCTCGCCGAGCGCTTCGGGTGGGATCGCGTCCTTTTGTGCGTCGCCCAGCAGATGGACTCCCGCAAGGTGGGCGCCACGGTGACCGCCGGCTGCGTGGGCGTGATGGCCCTGGGCGTCCACGATGCCCAGGACGCGGCCCAGCGGGCGAACCTCGAGCGCGTCGCGGAATGGCTCACCGCCATCGACCAGCCCTTCATCACGCCGGATGACATCCGGCACCAGCTGTGGGGCAAGCTCATCTGCAACGTGGGGGTGAACCAGGCCTGTGCCGTCTACGACTGCTGCTTCAGCGGCATCCACGCACCCGGCGAGGCGCGCGAGGCCATGATCGCCGCCATGCGCGAGGTGGCGGCGGTGGGCCGGGCGGAAGGCGTGGGTCTCACCGAAGAGGACGTGGCCTACTGGCTCGATATCATCGACCACTTGAACCCGGAGGGTCTGCCGAGCCTGCGCCAGGATGTGCTGGCGCGCCGTCCCACGGAGGTGGAGCTCTTCTCGGGCACCATCAACCGCCTGGGCGCGGCCCACGGCATCCCCACGCCCCAAAACGAGCGCTTCTACGCCGCCATCAAGGAACTCGAAAGCTCCTTCTCGCAGGGGCGAACCTCGGTTCGCCCTCGTCAAGCACGTTGATCTCGCCTGAGAGGGGCGACCAAGGTCGCCCCCTACGGTTGGGTTGCGGGCCCTTTCAAGTTCACCGTCGAGTTACGTTCTCGTGACCGCTTGTTTTCAGTGATAAACTGACGCAGGAATAACAAGCATGCACAAGGACGGCTTTTGGAGCGCAGAAAGTACATTGCCATCGTATCGGCCGCGGCGGTCGTCATCGTCGTCGCGGTCTGCGTCTACCTGGCCCAACTCTCCGCGACGGTCGCCGGCAACCTCATGACCTCCGTGGACGAGATATCCCGCCACGATGTGGAGACCATCGAGGGCACGCTGAACAATTGCTACGCGCGCTTGGGCTCGGTGGCCGACCGCCTCGAGGTCTACGACGTGCAGACGGTGCACGAGGCCCAGGAGCAGCTGAACTTGGAGGCGGCCTCGTCGGCCATGTTCAACGCGGTCTATCTCATGGAAGCCGACGGCACGCTCTACAGCAGCTCGTACGTGCGCCTCGGTGCCGACGAGCACGCCTACGACGAGCTTATGGAAGACGGGCGCGAGCACTTCGCCATGCTCTACGACGACGAGAACGGCCGGCTGGAAACCACCAAGGAGTCTCTCATTTTCGGCATCCGCCTGCCCGATACGGAAATCGGCGGGCGAACCTTCGTGGCCATGCTCGCCCGCAGCGACTTGTCCACTATCTCCAGCCAGCTGGTCATCGAGAGCTTCGACGGTCAGGGCGTTTCCTCGGTCGTGAACGCGCGGGGCTATTACATCGTGAGCGCCAGCCCTGCCACCGACCTCGCCGGGCGCGACAACTTCTACGACACGCTCGAGGCCGGGCGCATCGACGACGGCGTCACGGTGGAGGACATCCGCCGCAACATCGCCGCGGGCGAGAGCTTCGTCATCAATTGCACGACGAGCGCCGGCGAGGATCTCGTCATGTCCTTTGCGCCGGTCGCAGGTACCGAGTGGTCGTTCATCATGACGGTTCCGACGGAGGTGTTCAGCCAGCGCTTCGCCCCCTTTATCGCCATGACGGTGGGCATGCTCGGGGCCATGGTGGCGGTCATCTCCATCATACTGGCGGTCATCTACCGGTTCATGAGGCAGTCGATCCAGGCTCGGGCGGAGGCCGTCGCGCGCACGGAGTTCCTTTCGAACATGAGCCACGAGATCCGCACGCCCTTAAACGGCATCATCGGCCTGAACCATCTGATGGAGCGGCACGTGGACGACGCCACCGCCATGCGCGACTACGTGAATCGGCTCGGCAAGGCCGCCCAGTACCTGCTATCGCTCGTGAACGACATCCTGGACATGTCGAAGCTGCAGGCCGGCAAGGTTGATTTGACGAGCGAGCCTTTCGACGTGAACGCGCTGGTCGACAATGTCTGCGAGATGCAGCGCGGGCCCATGGCTGACCGCGGGATCCGCTTCGAGCTGTCGCGCACGGTCGAGCACCCGTGGCTTCGAGGCGACGAGGTGCGCCTGTCGCAGGTTCTCATGAACATCCTGTCGAATGCGGTGAAGTTCACGCCCGAGGGCGGCCGCATCTCCATGAAGGTGCACGAGGCGGTGTACGCGTCGGGGAATGAGGCCGTGCTCACGGTGTCGATCGCCGATACCGGCTGCGGTATGACCAAGGAGTTCGCCGAGCACGTCTTCGACGCCTTCACGCAAGAGCGCAACCGCAACAGCGATTCCCAGAAGGGCACGGGGCTGGGCATGTCCATCAGCTACCTGCTCATGACGCAGATGGGCGGCTCCATCACGGTGGAAAGCGAGCCGGGGTGCGGTTCCTGCTTCACCGTCATCGTGACGCTTCCTACTGTCGCGAATGGTGATGGGCTGACGCCTGCCCAGGCGCCCTCGCTGATTTCGTCGAGTGCAGAAGGCGCGGAAGGCGTGGGAGGCGTAGAACGCGCGGAAAAGGTGGAGGCCGAAACCGCCGAAACCGTCGAAGCCCCCGGGGCCCCCGGAGCCGTTCGGGCCGTCTCCTCGCCGTCTGGTGTCGAAGCCGCTCGGGCGCCCGTCGAGATCCTCGTGGCCGAGGACAACGAGCTGAACGCCGACATCATCTCGTCCATCCTCACCGAGGAGGGCTTCTCCATCACCGTGGCCGAAAACGGCGAGGAGGCCGTGCGCCTGTTCTCCGAATCGCCGGCGGGGCATTTCGCGGCCATCCTCATGGACGCCCAGATGCCGGTCATGGACGGCTACGAGGCCTCTCGTGCGATCCGCGATCTGAAGCGAGCCGATGCCAAGACGGTGCGCATCTTCGCCTGCACGGCCTCCACGTTCGCCGAAGATCGCAATCGCGCTCTGGCATCGGGCATGGACGACTTCCTCAGCAAGCCTTTGAACGTGACGGTCATGCTGCAAAAGCTTGAGGCCGTTCGGAAGAGCGGTGCCTCATGAGTAGCGAGAGCCGCAGAACGCATCGCAGGATGATCGAGCCGGCATTGTCGCCGACGCAAAGCGTCGCGCCGCCGATCCCTCGTCGCGGCATGACCCGCCGCGCCTTCTGCGCGGGAGCGGCCTTCCTCGCGGCCGCGGGGGCGCTGCCCCTTGCCGGTTGCAGCAGCCTGCCCTTCACGGGTGCCGCGCCCGTTCGTCTGGTGGTCAAGGTGCCCCGCACGGGCCACGATGTCGTCTTCGACGACTCCATCAGTCAGGTGGAGATGGTCATCCAGGGCATGGCCGACGAGTTCCAGCGCACCTACGCGCGCCCCGTCGACGTCGAGGTCATCGTCTTCGAGCAGAACCAGTATGACGAGGCCGTCGAGGGGTCGTTCGATACGGACAAGTCACCGGACGTGCTTTACGGCGACTACTTCAACATCTCCACCTACATTCGCACCGGGCGCGTCGTGCCGTTGGACGATGTCGCCACTCCGGCTATCCGCGACGACCTCTTCGACGATCTGTGGAACATGGGCGTGGTGGAGGGCCGCGCGTATATGATGCCCTATCTGGCGCGCCAGAACGTGCTCGCCTACAACAAGGAGATGTTCCGCAACGCGGGGCTTGGGGAGTTCATCGCCGAAGGGGAAATCACCGCCTGGTCGCTGAGCGAGTGGACGCGCATCTTGGATGCGCTTTCCGCCTCGCTTCCCGAGGGAAGCTTCCCGATGATGATGTACGCGGGCAGTTCCCAAGGCGACACCCATATCGTGACGCTTCTGCGCTCGGCCGGATCTAGCATCTATGACGAGACGGGCCATTTCAACCTTTCGGCGCCCGAGGGCGTGGCGGCGCTTCGGTGGATTCAGGACGGCGTGGGGCGTGGCTGGTTTCCGCCGCACGCGGAGAATTTGGAAATCGAGGATTGCTCCAGCCTGTTTCGCCAAGGTCAGCTGGCTATCTACATGGTGAACAACGCCTCCATCACCCGCTATGGCGACACGGTGGGGCTCGTGAACTTCCCGGGGCCCGATGCGGACGGCAGCGCCACCGCCTTCGCCTCGGGCTTTCAGGTTTTCGACAACGGCGACGCCGAGAAGCTGCAGGTGGCGAAGGATTTCCTTTCCTATGTGTACACCGATGAGCGCTGGCTCGACTATGCGGCGGGCGCGATACCGGCGAGCAAGCGCGTGTCCGATCGCTATGGCGCCGATATCCCCTCCTACGATCTGTTCCGCGCCAATGCCGATAACGTATGGGATTTCACGGGCGGCAGCCCCGACACCCAGACGGTGCGCGATGTCTTCTACACCGGCATCCACGACCTGCTCATGGGCAAGACGACTCCCGAGGAGTGCGCCGCCTTCTTGGACGAGCGCTGCAACGCCGCCATCGACGAAGGCTGGGCCAAAAGCCAACTGCACGAGTAGGAGTGCGCTTCAGTCAAACTGGCAACCATGGTAACGGCCATTGTAGGGCTGATCAGGGAATTGCTCAGAAAGAGGAAAGAGCCGCCCTCAGCCGAGTAGCTAAAGGCGACCCTCCAACCACGAAATACTAGTCAATTCGTGGAGCGGTCGCCGTAGCCGCGGCAATCGCCTTCTCCTGCATTGTAGCACGACTCAAAGAATACTTCACGATTATCCCCGTAGCGAGTTGCATTCGCCACTCTGCCTTCTGCAAGAGCGCGCGGAGGATTGCCAGGTTATCGAAGGCTACCGCGAAAGCGCGCTGGGTCATGTCGACAGAGGTTGCCATGGTTACTTGGACGCAATTGCTGACATTCGTCCTCGTGATTATTGCGGTGATTGATCTGACCGTAAGGGCCAGAAAGTGAAATAGCCGCTCCCGGTAAGCACGGAAAACGGCTACTTCGCCAAGCTATAAACTTGAACCCGAGGTAGCCGCCGTTCGCCCCGGCAAGCCACCCAGCCTCGTCAGTATATAGCCCACGGCGGAATCCTGTCAACGACCGAGGTATGCGTCAGACGTGCGGAAAATGCGGCGGTGGTGGGTGTTTGGGTGCGGGGGCGGCGGCTTCGTATACAATGGGTGGCGACTGGTACCTGATCGATTGAGGAAACAGACACTTCCATGACTGAATCTGCTGAACTGAACGGCGCCGGCGGGGCGGCCGAAACGGCTCCGGATGCCCCCGCGACGGGCGCCGCGCCGGAGCCCGCTCCCGTCGCGCCCAACGCCCCCTTCTCGGCCATCGCCGTCGTCGGCCTCGGGCTCATCGGGGCGTCGCTGGCCGGGGCGCTGGCGACCAAGATGCCCGACGTGCGCGTCTTCGGGGTCGATACCGATGCCGCCACCTGCGCCGCCGCCACCGAGCGAGGCTGGTGCGAGGCGGCCTCC
>OLPW01003429.1_pt1 | contig 12386 bp, 6 predicted proteins | sample 1672161 | NCBI WGS metagenome assembly OLPW01 (sample SAMEA3136654, study PRJEB25190) | human gut metagenome
CATGCCTGACAGTGTGGATTACCTGCTCATGACCGACGTCGACGACCTGCATCCGGCGCTGTCGGACGAGATCGCCGAAGTACGTTCGAAGAAGGGTACCCGCACGCTCAACGTCGTGGACTATACGACAATCCGCAGTACCTGGGACGCCATGAAGGAGGCATCTTTCGGTACAGAGCACGAGGGCGACTATACGGAGGAGAAGTTCGCCGAGTACTGCAAGGCCGAGACTGAAAAGCAGCTTGCGGCCTGCTCCCGATACGGATTCGACGGCATCGTCGTCTCCTATCTGGGCGGTTACGACAGCAGCGCCGCAGCTCCGTTCGTCCTGGCGGCGGACACGTGGCGCCGCGACAATCCCAACAAGCTACTCTTCTTCCGCGGATACCCCGCCTTCATCACGAGCATCGAGAACCAGACGATTCTTGCGGAGTGTGACTACGTCATCATCCTGACTGAGGGTGCCTCGTCGTCGGTGGCTATCTCCCGTATGGTGCGCGACCAACTCGAAGAGGGTGTTCCGAGCAACCGGGTCGTGCTGGAAGCCTCCGTGCCGTCGATCGCCGACGGTGGCGACGACGCTCAGGTGGGCGCTTCGCTCCAGGTGGCCGCGCAGTGGGTGATGGATCCGAAAACCTCCCAGACTGTACAGTGCGATAAGCTGGGGCTCTGCGCATCGAACGCACAGGAAGACTATTTCAATACGCCAACATACAAGAGAATCCGCGAGGCGCTCGGCATCCTGAACCCCGAGCCCGAAGAGGAGCCCGAAAACAATCCCGAAAATAAAAACGACGATGAAAAATAAATTAGGATTCGCATTGTGCCTGCTCTTGGCGGCTGTATTCACGGGCTGCAAGGAGGATGAGGAGGGCAAACACCACTTCAGCAATCAGGTGTTCATCTCCGCAACGTCGTTCACCGACGACGTGTTTATCAAACGGGACAACCTCGACGTGACCCGGGAAGAGAGCTGCGACGTTACCGTCGCCATGGCCCAGCCCCGGGAGCGCGACATCACGGTCACGTTCGCCGAGGCTCCCGGTCTGTTGGAGCACTACCGGATGTTCTACGACGATCCAACGGCCGAACTGCTCCCTGCCAACGGCGGCTATTACGATTTCGCGGATAATTCGACTGTCATCACGGCCGGGATGGTGGAGAGTGCGCCGCTCACCTTCGCCTTTACGAATTTGGACAATCTGCCCATCGAGGAGAAGCAGCGTTATGTGCTGCCCGTACGCATCGTGTCGGCCGACGGCATGAATATCCTCGAAAGCGCCCGGACGGTCTACTTCGTCTTCTCGAAGGCCGCGCTCATCAACGTCGTGGCCGAGATGGAGAACAACTGCGCCTGGCCCGAGTGGACGGCTGATACCGAGGCGGTGAAGGACATGGAGACCTTCACGCTCGAAGCGCTCGTCTACGCCAACTCGTTTGACCGCAAGATCTCGACGATCATGGGCATCGAGGATACGTTCCTCATCCGTCTGGGCGACGATGGCCGTCCTACCAACCAGTTGCAGGTGGCCTTCGCCAAGAAGGTTTCGGAGGAGGAGACCTCGCCTGCACGCGGGAAGATTCCGGCCGAGGCCGACAGCCGTTATGACCTCAAGCTGTTCGTTTGGCATCATATCGCCGTCACATTCGATCGTGGCACTATCTGCGTCTATATCGACGGCAAGCTGAAGGATACGGCCAAGGCCTCAGTATCCGGTACCGACGGGCAGGCAGTGATCATTGACAAGATCAACTTCGCCATTCCGCATTCCGATGAGACGGACGGCAAGGAGCGCTGCTTCTGGATTGGTCACTCGTACCGCCTCCAGTCGGACGGCGACTTGTTCTACGAGCGTCGTTTCGACGGCATGATGGGCGAAGTGCGCCTCTGGAACAAGGCCTTGACGTCCGAAGAGATCGCTTCCGAGAACCATTTCTACAAGATCGATCCCGCATCGGACGGACTGGTGGCCTACTGGAAGTTCGACGACAATACGAAGGGTAAAATCGTCAAGGATTATACCGGCAACGGCTTCGATCTGAAGACCGAGCGCGAAGTGAATTGGCAGAGCGTCGCGCTTCCCGAAGAGTGAGAGATTTATTACCTGAAGAATCGTAATTCCTTAACTTTAATTTAACCTTTTTAATTAACCTAATCAACCAAACATGAAAAGAAAGTCATTTCTGATGCTTTTAACGGGTATGTTCGCCATTTCATCGGGGGCTCTCGTCGGCTGCAACGATGACGACGATGATGTGAACAAAAAGAATTCTTTGTCGGTAACGCCCTCGTCTGCTATTGAGTTCAAGGCCGGCGACAATCAGGACGTTGTGCTGACTGTCAAGACCGACGCCAAGTCGTGGGCATTCGAGAAGAACGGTGAGTGGATCGTCGCCAAGCAGGACGGCGACAAACTAACTGTGAATGCCCAGGCTAATACCACGGAGTCCGTACGTCCGGGCCGCATCACGATTACAGCCGGTAACGCCGAACCCGTCAACATCAACGTAAACCAAAAGGGGCTTGAAGTAGGTGAAATCGTACTGAGCATTTCGCCGTCGGATCCCATTGGGTTCGAGGCTACTGGCAACAAGGCCGTTGAACTGACCGTTACGACTAATGCACCCGACTGGACGTTCTCCTACCCCGAGGAGTGGATGACGGCCGAGAAGCAGGGCGACAAGCTGACGGTCAACGCCAAGGACAATACGGGAGATGCCCGTGTGGGGCAGATCGTCGTGACGTCCAGCGAGGGTGAGAAGACTGCGAAGATCGCCGTGTCGCAGAAGGCCGGCAGCGAGAATCCCACCCCGGGCGAGGAGATCGCCGGTTCGCTCTCGACGGCCGATGATTTGAACATCCAGTTTGCTCACGATGCCGTGGAGCCCGTCAAGAAAACCCTGACCTTCACGCTGGAGAAGACCGCTACGGCTGAGACCAAGGTGAAGCTCGTCTTCGACGAACGCCATGTCGATGAGTACAACTTCGACCACGCTACTGAGTACGTCGTATTCCCCGAGAAACTCTGCACCATTGCGAACGACGGCGTGATAACCATCCCTGCCGGCGAAACCTCTGCGCAGATCGAGGTAACGCTCACGCCGAGTGCTTCCGATCTGGAGTATGTAACCACCTACATGGTTCCCCTTCAGGCCGTAGCCCAGACGGAGGGTATCGTCGTCAAAGATGAGGCTGAATACGTCGACTTCCTAGTTTCGCGCATTGGTTCGAAGAAGATCCGCAACATCTGTTACTTCGAGGTGAACGACTGCAACCCGCTCAACGCCATCGAGTACATTCTGGAGGACGGTCAGCCGTTCTTCGATGCCGTCGTGCTCTTCGCTGGCAACATCAACTGGGATGCTTCGAAACAGAAGGTTTACATGAACGCCAACCCCAACGTGCAGGCGCTACTCGACAACTCGGAGGAGCTGCTCCAGCCGCTGCGTAAGAAAGGTATCAAGGTGTTGCTCGACATCCTGGGCAACCATGACCAGGCCGGCATCGCTGGTTTGAGCGACTGGGGTTGTGAGCAGTTCGGTAAGGAGCTGGCTCAAATCTGTCTCGACTATAAGCTCGATGGTATAGGTTTCGATGACGAGTATTCGAGCTACTCCGGATCCGGAAAATGGTTCGCAGGCCCCAGCTCCCAGCAGGCCGCCCGTCTCTGCTACGAGACCAAAAAGGCGATGAAGGAATTGTGCCCCTGGGAGACTTGGGTACACCTCTATTACTTGGGCTATATCCAGTCCTCTCTGCCTTCGGTATTCATCGACGGTGTGGAGCATAAGCCGTCTGAATTCATTGACAACGTCTGCGCCGACTACGGCGGTGCAGCAAGACCGGTAAACGGTATGGGACTGAGCGGATGTGCCGGTAATTCCATCCAGCTCAACTATGGCAACTCCATTTCGTCTGAGAGTGCCAAGGCACTGATGAATCAGGGTTACGGCTGGATCATGTGGTTCGCATTCGATCCTTCCGGAACCGGAACGGTCAGCAACAACCGTTCGCACTCGCTCAAGCAGTTCCGCAACGTGGCACAGGGCTGCTACGAGCAGAACGTACTCGATCCCAAAAACGTCTACAACAAGATCGGCGAGGGGCAGTACGATCCCGCACCGCACCCGATCAACTAACTTGAAAACGAACGACTCGGTCGTGCGTTCCGGCTTCGGCCGGGATGCCGCCGATCGTTCGGTCGGAACCGGGCGAAGCCGTTTTCCGGTTCGCTGGTAATGAACAAATCCTTAAAACCTGAACGACAAGATATGAAAATTTCGAAAATATTTCTTTTTACCGCTGCTGCGCTCGCACTCTGCGGAGCCTGCGATGACAGCGACGACAAAGTGGATCCTTCGACTACCGAAGACAAGATTTCCGTTTCGCCGATGGAAGGCGTTGTGGGGAGTAAGGGCGGCGATGTCTCGGCCATGGTTACCAGCTCGGGCGCGTGGACGCTCGAAGGCGCCGAGAACGCTTATGTGCTCCCTTCGGCCGTTAAGGGCAAGGATGGCGACATCGTGGCCTTCACCGTGAAGGCCAACGACAAGGAGGAAGACCAGGTCTTCACCTATACGTTCACATGCGGCAAGAAGACCGCGTCTTTCAAGATTACGCTCAAGAAAAAGGCCTCCGAGACCGAGGAGCAGCTCGAACTCTTCTATGCCGAGGAATCGAACATCATACCCCGCGAAGGCGGCAAGGTGACGGTGCTGGTTACCAGTTCGGGCGCGTGGACGCTCGAAGGCACGGCCGATTTTGTCCATCCTTCCTCAACCTCGGGCGAAGACGGCGCTGAAGTGGTCTTCGAGGTGGATCCCAACGAAACTGAGCAGGAGCGGAGCGCCGACTACGTCTTCAAGATGGGCAGCAAACAGGTCGAATTCCAGATCGTCGAGAAGGGCGAGGTGCCCGAGACCATCGAGATCACCTCGAAGGCGGAGATGCGTCTGGCCTATACGGCTGAGGAACGTCTGGCCGTAGAACTGTCGACGAATGTTAACTACCGCGATCTGACGGCCGAAATCGTATCGGAGGCCGAAGGCTGGCTGACCTATACGATCGCCCGTCCCACTGAGGGCGGCGCCGATACCGACGTTACGGCCTATTTCTCCATGGCTAAGAACGACGGCGAGACTCCGCGCGAGGCTACCGTGACGATCAAGGGCGTGAAGAACGGCGCAGCCGTGCTGAAGGTAACCCAGCTTCCCCAGTCGAAGATTGAGCCCGAGAAGCTGGCCTATTTCCTGGATGTGGAGGCTCAGACGCTCGATATTCCGGTAACGGCCAATGTCGAGTTCGACGTGACGGTGGGTGAGGGTGCCGACGGCTGGTTTACCTATAATAATGCCGACGATAGCGGCCTGCACTTCACAGTGGAGGCTCTGGTTGACGGATCTGCCCGCAGCTGCGAGGTCGTGCTCACCGAGAAGAACGCTCCCGACAATGCAGAGCCGCTGACGGTCAACATCAAGATTTCGCAGAAGTCCAAGGGACTGATTGAGTGCGTGGCCGACATGCGTCGCGCGCGCTGCTACTTCCCGTATCTGAAGAATGCCAATGCGCTCAACGGTCTGAAGAACGGAGCCATGGAGGCGCTGGTCAATATTCAGGATACGCGCGTAGCCGGTTCGTTGTCTACTATTATGGGTATCGAGGGGAAATTCCTCCTCCGTCTGGGCGACGTCGGTGTGCCCTGGAACCAGATTCAGCTGGCCATGAGCGGCGGAAACCGTACGGATGCCAAGCTGGAACTTTCCGAACTGGATCGCTGGTACCATGTCGCAGTAACGTGGGACGATACCTTCGCTTATTTCTATGTTGACGGAGAACTTTTGTATCAGGCCGGTATCTCCAATTACTCCGGTTTCAATCTGGGTGTGGCATACGGAGGCAGTGAGAGCGACTGGAACCGTGCCTTCTGGATCGGTTACGCTTATAATGCCGACCGTTTCTTCCCCGGTTACATGGCCGAGGTGCGCGTATGGAACCGCACCTTGACCAAGGAGGAGATCAATGCCGAGAACCACTTCTACTCCGTTCCGGTGGATTCGGAGGGTTTGGTAGGTTACTGGAAGCTCAACGACGGTGCCGGTGCAATCGTCAAAGACTCGTCGCCGTCGGGCAACGACATGGTGGGCGAAATCAATGTCCGCTCTTCAAACGGCCAGCAGATTGGCGACGAGGGTATGAACTGGGTGGAGATGAGTCTGCCCTAATTTCGAGCGGATAAAATAAGCGTTGCCTGTCCGTCGGGAACGACGGTTCGTGTGTGGCAGCTGAATCCCATTCTGCTATGGGATTGAAAGAGCGTAACGACCCGATTTATCGAGTCGTTACATTCTTTATACAGTAGAGAAGGCAACAGTCTATTTTCAGCCTATTGCGTTCAAATACCGCATTTCAAATAACCTATCACAAGATACAAAAAATTTCGAACAGGTTTCTTTGTTAAAATACAAGATTGTATTTCGCGATTGTCGCACTATATCAGAATAAGTAATAACCTATTGTGATTTAGTATAAAACATATAAAAAAGTTGTTCATATCGGATGAAATCCGTATATTTATAATGTTTTAAGCATTCTTTTAGTTGTGTATTATGCAATCTCTTAGTCATCTTAAACATTCTCCTTTGGAATGGGTTCCGAGTTTGTACTTTGCGATGGGGCTTCCGTTTGTGGTTCTGAACATGGTTTCTGCGGTTCTGTACAAGGACCTGGGGATCTCGGATGCTCAGATCGCGTTCTGGACCTCTCTGATCATGTGGCCATGGACGATCAAGTTTCTGTGGAGCCCTTTTCTGGAGCTTTACCGGACGAAGAAGTTCTGGGTCGTGGGGAGCCAGTTGTTGAGCGGCGTTCTGTTCGGCGTCGCGGCCCTGTCGCTTCACCTTCCGCTGTTCTTCTCGGTCAGTGTTGCTGTCTTTGCGGTCGTTGCCTTCAGCGGGGCGACGCACGACATCGCGGCTGACGGAGTCTACATGTCGGAGCTATCGCCTGCGTCCCAGGCGAAATACATCGGCTGGCAGGGTGCGTTCTACAACCTTGCGAAACTGGTCGCCACGGGCGGCCTGGTGTGGTTCGCAGGTTTTCTCTACGAAGGCTTCAGCGCCGTGGGTGCAGCAACATTCGACGCCTACGTACGTTCGTGGACGGTGGTGCTTGCCATTCTTTGCGGCCTGCTCGTCCTGCTGGGCGTCTACCATGTCCGGGCGCTTCCCGCCGGGGGCGGCGCTGCCGAACGGCATTCGCTGCGGGATGGCCTTTCGGGCCTGAAAGAGGTCGTCGGGGCCTTCTTCCAGAAAAAGCATATCTGGTACTACCTCGGATTCATCATCCTCTATCGTCTGGGCGAGGGCTTCGTGATGAAGATCGTGCCGTTGTTCCTCAAAGCCGATACGGCTTCGGGCGGTCTGGGCCTCACGAACCAGCAGATCGGCCTTTACTACGGGACATTCGGTGCCGGGGCTTTTCTTTTGGGTTCGCTGCTGGCGGGCTACTATATCGCACACCGGGGCCTGCGACGCACTCTTTTCATATTATGCTGTATCTTTAATATCCCGTTCGCGGTCTATGCGCTGCTGGCATGGCTGCAGCCTCAGTCGATGTGGATCGTGGGCGGGGGCATCGTGCTGGAATACTTCGGCTACGGGTTCGGATTCGTGGGCCTTACGCTGTTTATGATGCAGCAGGTTGCCCCGGGGCGTCACCAGATGGCGCACTACGCCTTCGCTTCGGGTATCATGAACCTTTCGGTGATGCTCACGGGCGCCGTTTCGGGTTACCTGAGCGATGCCTTGGGTTACGGCATGTTCTTCCTCGCAGTTATGTTGGCCACGGTTCCGGCATTTCTGGTGACGTGGTTCGTACCCTTTACCTATGACGACAAACCAAATGACAAATAATTATGAATAACCTGAAAATCGTAGGCCCGGCCATGCCGGATATGCCGTGGGAGGATCGTCCCGCAGGCTCCAAAGAAGTGATGTGGCGCTATTCGGCCAATCCGATCATCCCGCGCGACGCGCTTTCGACGTCGAACAGCATTTTCAACTCGGCGGTCATTCCCTTCAAGAAAGGCAAGTATAACTATGCGGGCGTTTTCCGCTGCGACGACACCAACCGCCGCATGCGCATCCACGCCGCTTTCTCGGTGGACGGCATCAAGTGGGATATCTGCGAGGAGGATTTCAAACTCGTGGGCGCCGATCCCGAAATCGCCGAGTGGGTTTACGGCTACGACCCGCGTGTTGCGAAGATCGACGACAAATATTACGTCACGTGGTGCAACGGCTACCACGGCCCGACGATCGGCATCGCATGGACGGACGATTTTGAGACGTTCCACCAGCTGGAAAACGCCTTCATCCCCTTCAACCGCAACGGCGTGCTGTTCCCCCGCAAGATCAACGGCCGTTTCGCCATGCTGTCGCGTCCGAGCGACAACGGGCATACGGCTTTCGGCGACATCTTCTATTCGGAGAGTCCCGACATGGAGTTCTGGGGCCGCCACCGGCATGTGATGTCTCCGGCGGCTTTCGAGGTGTCGGCATGGCAGTGCATGAAGATCGGTGCGGGTCCCGTGCCCATCGAGACGAGCGAGGGCTGGCTGCTGCTCTACCACGGCGTGCTGCGCTCGTGCAACGGTTATGTCTATGCGTTCGGTTCGGCGCTGCTCGACCTCGACCAGCCGTGGAAGACGATCGCCCGCAGCGGCCCGTACCTGATATCGCCGCGCGAGATTTACGAGCTGACGGGCGACGTTCCGAACGTCACATTCCCCTGCGCGTCGCTCCATGACCCCGAAACGGGCCGGATCGCCGTCTATTACGGATGCGCCGACACCGTCACGGGCCTTGCGTTCGGCTATATCCCTGAAATTATCGACTTCACGAAGAAAAACAACATCCTATGAGAAGCCTTGCGCTGCTTGCGGTTCTGACGCTGTGTCTGGGAGCACGGGCACAAGAGCCTGCGGAGTGTGTGGATCCGTTCATCGGGACTACGAACTTCGGGACCGCGAACCCCGGTGCGGTCACGCCGCACGGGATGATGTCGGTGGTTCCGTTCAACGTCATGGGGTCGGAGGAGAACGTCTACGACAAGGACGCCCGCTGGTGGTCCACGCCCTACGAATACCACAACAAATTCTTCACGGGCTTCGCGCACGGCGCCTTGAGCGGCGTGGGGTGCCCCGAGCTGGGCGCGCTGCTGACGATGGCCACGACGGGCCCTCTGACGGTGGATTACCGGGAGTACGGCACGTCGTACCGGGACGAAAAGGCCTCTCCGGGCTATTACTCGGTCTTTCTGGACAAGTACGGCGTCCTTGCCGAAGCCACGGCCACGGCGCGTACCTCGGCCGAGAGGTACACCTTTCCGGAAGGCACAGGGCATATTCTGTTAAATCTGGGCGAGGGGCTTACCAACGAGTCGGGCGCAATGGTGCGCCGGGTGAGCGCCACGGAGATCGAGGGCACGAAGTTGCTGGGGACGTTCTGCTACAATGCGCAGAAGGTTTTCCCGGTGTACTTCGTGCTGCGCGTTTCGAAGACTCCGAGTGCCGGCGGCTATTGGAAGAAGCAGCGGAAGATGACGGGCGTGGAGGCCGAGTGGACGCCGGACAACGGGAGGTATAAACTCTATACGGAGTACGGGCGCGAGCTTTCGGGCGACGACGTGGGCTACTGGTTCTCCTTCGACGGCCTTGCGGCGGGCGAGCAGGTGGAGGTGCGCATGGGCATCTCGTATGTCTCTACGGAGAACGCGCGCAAAAACCTCGATGCCGAGCAGGCCGCGGACGCGCCGTTCGACGCCATCCGGGAACAGGCCCGCAAGGGCTGGAACGAGGCTCTGGGCAGAATCCGGGTCGAGGGCGGCGCCGAGCAGCAGCAGAGGGTGTTCTACACGGCGTTGTACCATGCGCTGCTGCACCCGAACCTCGTGAGCGACGTGAACGGCGAATATCCGCTGATGGAACGTTCGGGCGAGACGGGCGTGACGGATGGCGAACGTTATACGGTCTTCTCGCTGTGGGACACCTGCCGGAACCTGCACCAGCTGCTGACGCTTGTCTACCCGGATCGTCAGCGGGAGATGCTGCGCTCGATGACGGGGATGTACGAGGAGTGGGGTTGGCTTCCGAAATGGGAGCTTTACGGCCGCGAGACCTTCACGATGGAGGGTGACCCTGCGATCCCGGTGATCGTCGACAGCTGGATGAAGGGCCTTCGGGATTTCGATGTCGCCAAGGCCTACGAGGCGATGCGCAAGTCGGCCACGACGCCCGGTGCGCAGAACCGCATGCGGCCCGACCTCGACCCCTATATCGAGAAAGGCTATATCCCGCTGGGATTCTATGCCAAGGACCTTGCGGGCGACACCTCCGTCTCGCACGCGCTGGAGTACTACATGGCCGACGCTGCGCTGTCGCTGCTGGCCGATTCGCTCGGACACGGGGACGACGCGCGTCTGTTCCGCGCCCGCTCGTTGGGCTATAAGCGCTATTACAGCCCGGAAAGCGGGACTTTGCGTCCGCTCCATCCCGACGGAACTTTTTTAAGCCCCTTCGACCCGAAGGCGGGCGAGAACTTCACGGCGGCTCCGGGCTTCCACGAGGGGAGTGCGTGGAACTATACGTTCTACGTTCCGCACGACGTGGAGGGGCTTGCGAAGCTGATGGGCGGACGACGCAAATTCATCGACAAACTGCAAATGGTCTTCGACGAGGGGTTGTACGACCCTGCGAACGAACCCGACATCGCCTATGCGTATCTTTTCAGCCGCTTCCGGGGCGAGGAGTGGCGCACGCAGCGGGAAACCCGGCGGCTGTTGGAGCGATACTTTACCACCGCCCCCGACGGCATCCCGGGCAACGACGACACGGGGACGATGTCGGCGTGGGCTGTCTTCACGATGCTGGGCCTCTACCCCGACTGCCCGGGCGAGCCGTACTACACGCTGACGTCCCCGACGTTCGACCGTGTGGAGATCGACACGGAGCGGGGAACGCTGGTGATCGAAAAACGCGGCGAAGGGTATATCGACCGGATGACGCTTGGCGATAAACCGTTGAAAAATTATCGTATCTTGCACGATGAATTGCTCAAGGGGGGAAAACTTACTTTTGAACTTCAAACTGGAAAATAGATGAAACTTACCGGATTCTTATTCGCCGCGGCCCTGCTGGGCGCGTGCACGCAGCCTGCCGCGGAGGAGAATTACACGCGCCATGTCGATCCGAAGATCGGCACAGGCGGCCACGGGCACGTCTTCGTGGGAGCCAACGTCCCCTTCGGCCTGGTGCAGGTGGGTCCGACGAGCATTCCGCAGACGTGGGACTGGTGCTCGGGCTACCATGCGAGCGATTCGACGGTGATCGGCTTCTCGCACACGCATTTGAGCGGCACGGGCATCGGCGATTTGTTCGACGTGACGGTCATGCCCGTCACGGGCGATGTGACCTACGCCCGGGGTGAGGAGGCAGACCCTGCGTCGGGATTGTGGTCCTATGCCGACCGGACCCAAGAAATTGCCCGGCCGGGCTACTATTCGGTGCCGCTGACGCGCTACGGCATTCGGGCCGAGCTGACGGCCACGGCGCGCGTGGGTCTGCACCGCTACACCTTCCCGGCGTCTGAAAAGGCCGCCGTGGTCTTCGACCTGGAAAACGGCGGCTGCTGGGACAAGGCCACGGAGACGCATCTCGCAAAGGAGGGCGACCGGACGGTGACGGGCTGGCGTCACTCGACGGGCTGGGCCAAAGACCAGCGGGTCTACTTCGCCGCGGAGTTCTCGAGACCCTTCGAAAAATTCGAAACCATCGGCGATAACTACGCCCGGGCTTCGTTCCGTACAACCGACGGGGAACAAGTGTCGCTGAAAGTCGCTTTATCGCCCGTAAGCGTCGAGGGTGCGAAAGCGAACCTTGCGGCGGAACTCTCCGGATGGGATTTCGACGCAACGGCGAAGGCCGCCGACAAGGCGTGGAACGATGAACTGTCGAAGGTGAAGATCGAGACCGCGGACGAGACGGCCCGCAGGATTTTCTATACGGCCCTTTACCATACGATGATCGCCCCGTCGCTCTTCTGCGACGTGAACGGCGACTACTACGGTTCGGACCATGCGATCCACCGCAACGCCGATTTCACGAACTATACGACCTTCTCGCTGTGGGACACCTACCGGGCCGCAATGCCGCTGATGACGGTGCTGCATCCCGAGAAGATGGCCGACATCGTGCAGACGATGCTGACGATCTCTGACGAGCAGGGCCGCCTTCCGGTGTGGCATCTGTGGGGCAACGAGACCGACTGCATGGTTGGCAACCCGGGCATCGTAGCGGTGGCGGACGCCATCGTGAAGGGCATCGGGGGCT
>OLPW01003439.1_pt1 | contig 12351 bp, 9 predicted proteins | sample 1672161 | NCBI WGS metagenome assembly OLPW01 (sample SAMEA3136654, study PRJEB25190) | human gut metagenome
CGTCCCGTTACTATTGTCTCATGCCTGTCCATGCGCGGGGTGGTTTGACGCTTACGGGGTCGTGATCGTGAATACCTCCAGAGGGGCATTGATCGGCACGGAGGCGCTCATTGACGGCCTCAAGCGCCGCAGGATCGGTGCTGCGTGTCTGGACGTTTACAAGGAAGAGAGCGACCTGTTCTACGAGGATCGTTCGGACAGCATTGTTGAGGACGATGTGCTGGTGCGGCTGATTGCCATGCCGAATGTGATCGTCACGTCTCATCAGGCGGTTTTGACCCGCGAGGCGTTAAACAACATTGCAGCGGCCACGGTGGTGAATCTTCTGAAATTCAAGCGCGGCGAAGCCGCGCCGGATACGGAGGTCTGCTACCGCTGCGCACAGTAAGGCTTCCACGATATGCAGAAACCGCGCTGGCGCTGCCAGCGCGGTCATTTTAATTTTCCCGGATTTCGAGCATTGCCCATGCGATCACGAAAAACGGCGTTGACAGGCACATGGAGATCCCGAAGAACGCCTGCACGCAGTACCCGAGCACTGCGCTGCCGCAGATGAGAGCTGCGGGCCGTTCCCCTGCCCTGCGTACAAAGCGGACAGCGGAGCAGCCAAGCGCGCCCAGCCAGCAGAGCAGGGCGAAAAGGCCCTGATTTGCAAGGATATTCAGATACTCGTTGTGCGCCGTATCGATCCCAGTACGGCGTACAATGTGTCCGGCTTCGTCGTACCGCTCAAAATACGCCGTAATACGGCGGGACAGCGTATCCGGGCCGCCGCCGAACAGCGGTCGCTCCTTTACTGCCTGCCAGACGTTTTTCCAGATATAGATCCGGCCGGAGCCAAAATCGTCCTCCGCGCGGCCATGCAGAAGCGCGTGCGCTTCACCGAGCATTCCGGGCAGTCCCGGAAGCAGGAATACCGCGAGGAACGCCGCAAGCAGGACACCTCCAATGATGATTGTCGCTGCGCGGCGCTTTTTTTCGCCCAGCGCCAGCGGAAGCGGCAGAACAAGGCCGGCTGCAGTACCGAGCAGTCCGGCGGAGACATTCATCCTGACGCTGACAGTCACGCACAGCGTCAGCGGCACAAGCAGCCAGCAGCGGCGGAGCTTCCACGCGCCATAGAAAAATGCGGGTACGGCCACGCACATCACAGCCGCCAGCAGGTCTGTATTGCCGATAGTACCGAGATATGCGCCGCTGTAGGCGGTTCCGGCATCGGAATAGGCCAGCCCCTTCGGGTACAGGCCAAGCGGGTTTCCGCCCGCCAGCTGCCAGAGCGCCAGCAGGCAGCATAGACTCATGGCCGCGCCGAAGACGTCAAGCAGCCATGCTTTCGGGCGCGCAAGCCGCCCCAGCAGCAGGAAGACCGCGCCATACAGCGCAAGCGTCAAAAGTCCCTCGCGCCGTGAAAGACCAAGCCACGCGTCAGCGCGCCACGGTGAAAGGAACGTCGAGAGCAGGCTGCACAGCACGTACCCCAGCATCAGCCATTCAGCCGGGCGGACGGCACGCAGCAGCTTGCAGAAGCAGACCGTTCTGATCTGCCGCAGTGCAGACAGCGCCGCATCGGCGCAATAGACGATCGTCAGAAGCAAAAACAGCCGGTATTTGGCCTCCAGAATCTTGGTGTAGCCGTCCGGCCCCGTCCAGAGGAGAAATGCGCTCAGCATCAGCGCAAGGTACACATCGGAGACGGTTTCCGCCGTCCGCGCGCTGCGGTTCATCTGCGTTCCAGCGCGGCCTGCAGTGCGCCGCAGAGCGGAAGGCCGGCGGACGCGTCTGAAAGAAGAAAGACTTTAGCATATGCGGGTGTCTTGGACGCGCTGGCTGTCAGCGTCAGCTCGTTTACGCCGGTATCCGACGCGGCGATTTTCTGAACGGACAGGCCTTCCATCAGACCGTCACTGTCATACAGCGCCAGCAGGCAGGTAAACTCCGTTCGCGCCTCCGGGGTCCCGGCGCGCATATCGCTCACGTCCACGTCCAGCAGATATTGCGTCTGACCGGCAGACGTGTCGGCGCGCAGCGTTCCGGCGAAGGCCGCAGCGGAAGTGGTGTAACTCAGCGTCGTGGGCCGCACGTCCGCGGCGGCGATGCGGCTGCCGCTGTCGTCGCGGAAAATCGCGTTTGACAGGTCAATTGCGCCGGGAACGGCGTTCTGAATCGTGAGTTTCAGCAGGCTGACTTGATCGGCGACGGGCGTAGCCGAGGCGAAGCTGGCGCGGAGCTTGCCCGGCTCGGCGTTGATCTGACAGCCGCCGGCAGGCTCGGCCTGCACGGAAAGCGACTGGTCGTAGGTCAGGGTGAAGCTTCCGCCGCAGACGATGCCGCGCCCCTGTAAAACAACGGATACGACCGCAGAGCCGTCCGGCTGGATCGCACCGCCGACAGCCCAGAGCTTTGGCGCACGGTCGGATGGGAGCACCACATCGACGCTGCCGTCTTCGGCGGACGCGTCAATCGATTTTCCGTCTGTGTCGTACATACGCACGTCCGTCAGCGTGACGGCGGACGTATCCCCCGCCGTTCCGACGGTGCGGAACATGGCGGCGCAAAGCTCTCCTGTAGAGAGCGGCTGCGTGCCGCTGAAGCTGACGTGCACCATACCGGGCTGCGGCTCGTTCCATGTTAGAAGCTCGACGGCCGGGTGCAGCTTCAGAACCGAGGTCAGCTGCAGGCAGTCCGGGTCATATTGCAGGGTGAAATTTCCGCCTGCCGGGGATAACTCCCCTTCCAGCCTGACCGTCATGCGGACAGAGCGGCTCTCCGCTGTCCGTTCGCGGCTGAGGGTCAGGCGGGCGGTGCTGCGGGAAATGCCTCCCTTTTCGGCAGTTGCCGGGACGGACGTGCCGGTTTCGTCATACAGGCGGATGCTTTTCAGCGTGAGGGCGCTTCCAGTTTCCGGCGTCGCCGCAGAAACGCGGAATTGCAGCGTGCAAAGGCTGGTGTTTTCCAGTGCAGTCGTCGACACGAATGTCACGAGCAGCAGACCGGGCTGTTCGTGGTTGAAGACGCACATTGCGCCGTCTGCGCCGCTCCATTGGAGCAGCTCAAGCTCAGCCGGGTCGTAGGCAAGCTCAAATCTGCCGCTGTACACGCTGCCGGTCAGGCGCACCTGCACCGAGACTGTCTCGCCTGCGCGGCCGCTGGCCGAGGTGATCGAGAGTGCGCGGCCCTCGGCCTGTGCGAAGGGCGTGCAAAGGGTGAGCAGGAGCGTCAGGACGAGGAGCAGTGGGAAAAGTCTTTTTTTCATGGCGCGGCCCCCGTCAGTTGAGGCTCGGGATGAGTCTTGCATCGTAGCGCAGGATCAGGATCGCGTCGCCCGCGTCGATCAGACCGTCGTGGTTGACGTCCGCAGCGGCTTCCTGCTCCGGCGTGAGCGTAATGAGACCCACGGAGGCGCGCAGGCAGAGCAGTGCGTCGGCCGCGTCGATATAGCCGTCGCCGTTTACGTCGCCCAGCTGGGCGGCGGCGGTGACGATGATCTTGATCTCTGCGGAATAGCCGCCGTCGACCGTTGTGGCGGTGATGGTCGTTTCGCCGACGGACAGAGCCGTTACGATACCCGTGCGGGAGACGGTCGCGGTCTGCTCGTCGCTGCTTACCCAGGTCAGGTTTTTGACGGTCGCGTCGTCCGGGGCGATGATGGGCTGGAGTGTGACGGTGCTGCCCATCATGAGCGTATGCGTCGGCTCTTCAAACCGGATGCCGGTCACGCGGACGCGTTCGGGCTGGACGGTCACGATGCAGCTGGCGCGGTAGTCCCCCGCTGCCGCCGTTACGACGGTAACGCCCGCAGCAAGCGGCGTGACCTTGCCGTCCTGACTGACGGTGGCGGCGGTCTGGTTGCTGGACGTCCAGCGGATGGTCGCTTCTGTGCCCTCGGGCTTCAGCGTCGCGGTCAGCTGTTCGGCCTCTTCTCCGGCGTAGAGCGTCAGCGTGTAGCGGTCGAGCGAGACGCCGGTCAGGCCAGACTCACTGGGCTGTTCGCCGGTGACGGTGATGGTGACGGACGAAGTGGCTTCGCCGATGCTCGCCGTGATCACCGCTTCTCCCTGTCCAACAGCGACGACCTTGCCGTTGGAGAGCACACGCAGGACGGAGGTGTCGGAGCTTTCCCAGGAAACGCGACCGATATAATCATCCGGGGTTACAGCTGCCTCCAGCTGCACAGAGCTGCCGACGGAAAGAGACTGCGGCGCATTGGAAATTGAAACGCCTGACAGCAGCTTTTCCGACCAGATAACGTGCGTAACCGCTTCGATTCGATTTTTATTGCCTTCCGGGGATCCGTTGGAGAAGACAATATCTGCACTCCCTTCCGGAGTGTTGGGTGCAGTCAGATACCCGGTTTCCCGATCATATGTCAGATTTTCGACTTCGGACTCGACCGACAAGCTTATATCCGGGCTGAACCACACATCAAGGAATACGGATTCATTTGGGCGCGTGGTTATGGTTTCCGTTACTCCGATTTTGTCGTTATGGGTATAATAACGAATGCGCGTTGTGCGTGTGGGTCCATTTTCAGAAAATTTTATGGACGCAGGTACTTCAAGATAGTAGACGCCGTCTGCTGGAATCCGGAAGCTGAAATTGGCATCAAACGAATATGTAATTCGTTTTCCATCAGCGTCATAAACATCAATGCTTCCATCTGGTTTGCTTCCGCCCTCGTCATGCTGAATCTGGACGACTTCTCCGGCCTTGTGCTCGCCGATGGAGAAATAGCCCTTCTGCCATACGTCCTGCCATACGTCCTGCCATACCTTTTCTGTCAGCGGTGCAGCAGTCGCGATTGTGTCATTGTCCAGCTGGGTGAGAATCTTGTAGCCAATGCTCAGTGTTTGTACACGCTCCGCACCAAAAGGTGCAGCTGACAGATAATAGGTCCCCGGTTCTAGATTCCAAGAGCAGCGCTTTGAAGTCGGCCCATTTGTGGTTTCTAGACGAAACTGATAGAGACTGCTATCATCCTGACCGTTAAAATATGCTTCCCGATAGAGGCTGAAATCAGCAAACGCCCTGTCAAAAGGGTCATCACCAGTGTCCGTTTTTGTGACATCCAGCAGCAATACTTTCTGGCTGCCTTCCGGCACGGTAAACCGGAACCATTCTGTATCATTCAGCACAGAAAGATCAAACGCCTGCACAAACTCCTCGTAAAGCGGTGTGGCGCGGTACCATACATCATTATCTTCGATTTCATCCGGCGGGAGCAGGGAAATCATCGTTGAGCAGATTTTTTCACTGGAGCCGCCGCTCAATCTGATGTAGTAAAGTCCCTTTTCGTCGAGTTTCCAATACAGATTGTTGGCGCTTTTGTCGATTCCGCTCCAAATTATTTTTGCAGATTCCCCATATTCTGCAAGATCTCGTCCGGTATAAACACCGGCAGACACTCCAGCGCAGTCAGAGCTGACGTGCAGCGTCATGTGATCCTCTGGGACTGTAAAGCAGTACCAATCCGTGTCGCCGCTGTTTAGGACATGGGAAATCAGCTGGCCCGGCTCGATATAGGCTGCATCGAGCCAGGTATCGTTGCTTTCATAGGGGTCATCGCCGCCCTCCTCTACACGGATACGGAGCGCTGCGCGCTGGATTGAAAAATTAAATTTCTTACTATAATAATCATATTTCTCTTTCGGATATAGTCTAACGGCATACTGCCCCTGCTGGCTGCATGAAAAGACACGCGTGTGCCGTGAACTTGTGCTGTTTCCGGCTACCACAGATCCGTCAGGTGCATAAATTTTATAGCTGACGGTCTCTGAATTTTCAGGATCAAAATCCAGCAGACGGAGCGTATAGATCTTTGATTTTCCTTCCTCCGGCACTGCTTCAAAGCTGAACCAGTCCTCATCATTGATTCCGCCAATGCTGAAAGCCGCGTCTGTGCCGATTGGCAGCGGAGTCGCAGTCTCTTTCGTGTCGTTCAGTTCGTTTTCATCGCCGTCCAGCAGATGAATCTCCATGGAACGCGATATTTCTCCGCTTCCCGACTTGGAAAGAGAAAATTGATATGTCCCCGGCTCGCCTGTATGCAGAAAAACAGTTCCATTCTTTTCAATTTCCCAACCTCTGTTGTTCCAGAACAGCGAGAATGCCGTTCTATCCGCATAATTAAACCCGCTGAAGGTCAGGGCAATATCCTGTCCGGGCTTCTCTGTTGTGATCGTAAAGCGATCCGTATCACCACTGTCCAGCACGAACTTCACGCTGTCGCCGTCGTGCAGCTCGCTCGGAATCATATCATTGGGTTCCTGTTCGTCATTTCTGTATTCATGCAGAACAAAGCGAACCGTCAGCGGAAGTTCTGCCGACGATGCAGCACTCAAATCGATGGTCTTTTCGCCGTGTTCTTCCAATTTATATATGCTCTTTTTGTTATAGGGTGGGTCTCCGTTGACTTTTAACGAGATATAATCCTTGTTTTCTGTCAGCCACTCAACCTGTACGCGCATACCGTCAATTGGCGCTGTGAGTGTGTATCGGAGCGTATTACGATCTTCAAGCGTCACCTCTACCGGCTGCTCAAGTTCGATGCTGCCGCACTCGATCGTTTTTGCAAACGCTGTGGTGCACAGCAGCAGAAGCAGCGTCAGTAGCATCCATGTCCATCTTCCAACTTGTTTCATGGTTCAGGCTCCTTTTCTTGTATCTGTCTGCTTACAGTATAGCGCGCTTTTCTCCGGAGTTCAACCGTATTTCGCTGCAAAACCGGGCAAAAACCGCCTCCGCAGCCGGGAAAGCTGCGGAGGCGGGGCGCGTTTCTAAAACGCGCAGAATCTCTGTAGGGGCCGACGACTCTGTCGGCCCGCAGAAAGCAGAGGATCTACAGAAATCTTCGGCGAATTCAGGTGCACCTCCGCGCTGGACCGTAGGGGCCGGCGGGAGGCATACTGTAAAAAAGGGAGGGCGGACAGAGTCGTCCGCCCCTACGGTGTAATATTCAGGACAGCAGCATTTTGTCGTTGGCTTCGTCGCTGCCGCTGGCGCGGGAGAACATGGCGAGAAGATCCGGGACGGTCAGCTTTTTCTTTTCTTCGCCGGACACGTCCACGACGATCTGACCGGCGTCCATCATGATGAGGCGGTTGCCATGGGCAATGGCGTCTTTCATGTTATGCGTGATCATCAGCGTGGTCAGCCCGTGCTCCTGCACGATGCGGTCAGACAGGTCAAGCACCTTGGCTGCCGTGCGCGGGTCGAGCGCGGCGGTGTGTTCGTCGAGAAGCAGCAGCTTCGGCTGCTGCAGCGCCGCCATCAGGAGCGTCAGCGCCTGCCGCTGGCCGCCGGAGAGCAGACCGACCTTCGCGGTCATGCGCTCCTCAAGGCCGAGATTGAGCGCATGGAGACGTTTCTGGTACTCGGCGCGCTCCGCCTTTGTGATACCCCATTTCAATCCCCGGTGCTGCCCGCGGCGGGCGGCGAGGGCGAGGTTTTCTTCGATCTGCATGGTGGGCGCGGTGCCCATCATGGGATCCTGAAACACGCGGCCGAGAAGCGCGGCACGCTTATGCTCCGGCAGGCCGGTGACGTCCGTGCCGTCAATGACGATCTTGCCGCTGTCGATCTGGAACGAGCCCGCAATGGCGTTCAGCATAGTCGACTTCCCTGCCCCGTTGCCGCCGATGACAGTGACGAAATCGCCGTCGTTCAGGGTCAGATTCAGGTCATTCAGCGCCGTTTTGGCGTTGACCGTACCGGGGTTGAAGGTTTTGCAGACATTGATAAGCTCAAGCATGGCGCGATTCCTCCTTTTTGGCTTTTCCATGGAACATTTTGCCCTTCCAATACGGAATGGCGAGGAAGAGTGCGACGATCAGCGCCGTGATGAGCTTGAGGTCGTTCGTGTTCAGGCCGAGCTGCAGCACGATCTGGAGCACAAAGTAATAGATCACAGCGCCGATGGACACGGCCAGAAGCTTGAGTCCGAAATTCGTGAACAGCTTGCCGAAAATGACCTCGCCGATGATAACGGCGGCAAGGCCGATGACAATCGCGCCGCGGCCCATGTTGACATCCGCCGCGCCCTGAAACTGTGCGAGCAGCGCGCCGGAGAGGGCGACAAGACCGTTCGAAAGCATGAGGCCAAATACAACGTTCGCGTTCGTATTGATGCCCTGTGCACGGGCCATGTTCTGATTCGCGCCGGTGGCGCGGATGGCGCAGCCGCGCTCCGTGCCGAAGAACCAGTACAGAAGCGCGATCACGCCGAATGTGAAAAGAAGCAGCACTGGCAGCGGATTTTTCAGACTCAGGTCACGCACAAAGCGCTGCGACACCATCAAGGGGTATTTATCCACGCCGACGGCCTGATTGGCCTTGCTGTCCATGATGCGAAGATTGATAGAGTAAAGCGCAAGCTGCGTCAGAATGCCGGACAGGATCGCGGGAATGCCGCATTTGGTGTGGAACATCCCCGTGACAAAGCCCGCGAGCATCCCACAGACAAACGCACACAGCAGCGCCAGCCACGGGTTCATGCCCGCGCGGATCAGCATGACAGCTGCCGCACCGCCGGTGGCGATGGAGCCGTCGACGGTCAGGTCGGCCACATCGAGAATGCGGAAGGTAATGTAGACGCCGATGGCCATCAGGCCCCAGATGAGGCCCTGCGCCGCTGCACCGGGCAGCGAGTTTAGTAGCGCGGAAAGGAAATTCATAGTCATTCTCCTTCTTGGTCTGCGCCTGCAATCGACCGGCAAAGAAAACCGGTTATCGGCCGATTGCAGGGGCAAACAGTGTTTCATACAGGGCCGGTCATGGGCATATGTCCATGACCGGCCGGCTGAAATCAGCCGTCAATGGCCTCGTAGCCGTCCAGCGGGGTAATGCCGAGCTGGTCGCAGATGGAGGCGTTGTACTTCGGGGTCGCGTCGGTGTATTCGACGGGCATTTCGGAGATATTGGCCTCGCCCTTCAGGATCTTCGCGGCCATCTTGCCGGTGGTCACGCCGAGATCATAGTAGCTGATGGACAGCGTCGCCACGCCGCAGCCGCGGCAGAGGCCCTCTTCGCCGCAGATCGCGGGAACACCGGCGGGGATCAGAACGTTTGCGATCGCCTCGGTGTTGGAAGCGGCGGTGTTGTCGGTCGGGATGTAGACGACGTCGGAGAAATCAGCAGCCTTCTGGGCGACGGAGGAAACGTCGTTACTGTCGGTGAAGGCGAATTCCTCGCAGGTCACGCCCTGGGCCTCGAGCGCCTTGCGCACCTCATCGATCTGGTAGCGGGAGTTCGGCTCGGCGGAGCAGAACAGCAGGCCGACCGTCTTTGTCTCGGGGAACCACTCGAGGATCATCTGGGCCTGTTTTTGCAGGTCGGCCAGATCGGACGTGCCGGAAACGTTGCCGCCGACCGTGCCGCTAAAATCGTCGATGTCGAGCGCAACGCCGTAGGCCGTGATGGACGTGCCGAGGATGGGAATATCAGCCGTGGCGGAGACGGCAGCGGTCAGGGCCGGAGTGGCGTTCGCCATGATGAGGTCGACGCCCTTGGAGACAAAGCCGTTGACGATAGTGCCGCAGTTGACGGAATCGCCAGAGGCATTCTGCACGTCGATGGTCACAGCGTCGCCGAGTTCATCCTTCAGCGCGTCGACGAAGCCCTGCGTTGCGGCATCGAGCGCCTCATGCTGCACGAGCTGGCAGACGCCGACGGTGTAGGTCTTTCCGCTCTCGGCGGGTGCGTCGGAGGAGGCCGCAGGCTCAGCTGCGGGCTGTGTGGAGGCGCAGGCAGCCAGGCTCAGGACCATCACGAGCGCCAGAAGCATTGCAAGAATCTTTTTCATGATAAATTGCTCCTTTTCTCTGATAACAGTTGATTGTTTAAAACAAAAAGGAGGCTCTGTCCGCGGAACAGAGCCTCCTTCTTACTTACGAAGAAAACACCGGTCTTATACGGACAGCTTCTCATTTTGGGTACGGTAATAGAGGCCCGCAAACAGCTCGCGGGCCATGGTAAAGCGGAAGCTCATATTCATAATGAAATCGTTGGAACGGATCTGCATCATAATGAACTCCCTTCTGCCGTACTGTCCGGCTTTTTATGTTTGCTACTATACTGCTTTAAATGCACAAAGTCAACTGTGAAAGCGACAAAATCCTGCGGCGTTTTTGAATTTGCTTTGTGCATACCGCCCGGAACGCTCCGGGCGGTTGACATAAGTTTTATTTCACAAGCGCCTTATGGAAGACCTTCTTGCCCTTGCGGATGATCGCGCCGTCGCCTGCAAAGACTGCCTTTTCAAACGCAGTCGCGAAATCCGTGACCTTCTCGTCGTTGACGCTGATGCCGCCCTGCTGCACGAGACGGCGGCCCTCGCCCTTGGATGCGGCAAGGCCGCACTTGACGAGCAGCGTCAGGGTGTCGATTTTGCCGTCAGTGAAGTCATCGTCCGTCAGCTCGGTCGACGGCATATTCTCGCTGCTGCCGCTGCCGCCGAAGAGGGCCTTTGCGCTGGCCTCCGCCTTCTTCGCCTCTTCCTCGCCGTGGACCATCTGCGTCAGCTCGTAGGCAAGAATCTCCTTGGCCTTATTGAGCTGGCTGCCCTCCCACTTGTCCATCTCATCGATCTGCTCAAGCGGCAGGAAGGTCAGCATACGGATGCACTTCATGACGTCGGCGTCGTCGACGTTGCGCCAGTACTGATAGAAGTCAAAGGGGCTAGTCTTGTTCGGATCGAGCCAGACAGCGTTGCCCGCAGTCTTGCCCATCTTCTTGCCCTGCGAATCGGTCAGGAGCGTGATGGTCATGGCATGCGCGTCCTTTCCGAGCTTGCGGCGGATCAGCTCCGTGCCGCCGAGCATGTTCGACCACTGGTCGTCGCCGCCGAACTGCATGTTGCAGCCGTAGTGCTGGAACAGATGATAGAAGTCGTAGGACTGCATAATCATATAGTTGAACTCCAGGAAGGACAGGCCCTTTTCCATGCGCTGCTTGTAGCACTCAGCACGGAGCATGTTATTGACAGAGAAGCAGGCGCCGACCTCTCGCAGGAGTTCGATATAATTGAGGTTCAGCAACCAGTCGGCATTGTTGACCATGATGGCTTTACCTTCGCCGAAATCAATGAATCGCTCCATCTGACGCTTGAAGCACTCGGCGTTGTGGTCGATATCCTCCTTGGTCAGCATTTTGCGCATATCGGTGCGGCCGGACGGATCGCCGATCATGGTCGTGCCGCCGCCGATGAGCGCGACGGGCTGGTTGCCCGCCATCTGCAGACGCTTCATGAGCGTCAGCGCCATGAAATGACCGGCAGTCAGAGAATCTGCCGTGCAGTCGAAGCCAATGTAGAATTTGGCCTTGCCCGCGTTGACCATTTCGCGGATCTCCGGCTCGTTCGTGACCTGCTTGACAAGGCCTCTGGCCTGCAGTTCTTCATAAATACCCATTGTGATTACTCCTTCTATGTTTGAAAAATTTTTATCAATTATCGGATGCTGTTTCCGGCAGCGTCCAGAAAATCGCAGCCTGTTGTGCCATACGGCGGTGCATATGGAATAACATACGGAATGTCTTCAGCCGAAAGCTCTGTCTTCTCGTCGCCGTAAGAGGTATGATACACGATCGAGCGGCAGTCGGAATTGTTGATGAGAACAATATCGCGTGCATACCGCCATACAACGTGCACGATGTCCCGCGCGTATGCGCTGGGCGTGTATGTCTTTTTCATCCAATAGCTGCCGTTATTCAGCACATGGCAGTCCACAGCCCGATAAAGCGTCATGTCCTGATTCTGTATGATAAACCAGAGCAGTGTATACGCATCCGCCGTATAATCTCCGGCGCAGATGATGACGGCGTCCTGCGGGAGGTCAAGCTTCTTCCGAAGCAGCTCCCCCACCGCCTCCTGCGTTTTGGCTATGGGCAGATTTGATATCACGATCACAGCTGCGGCTGCGGCTGCGGCCAAAAGAGCAAGTGCCAGCAGGATTTTGTGTGATTTTTTCATGGCTCCCTCCTTTTCACGCACCGCAAAACCGTCTCTGTAGGGGCGGACGACTCTGTCCGCCCGCAGAATGCAGCGTTTTTTGCGAAAAGCTGCGGCAAACACGAATGCATCTTCCCATTTCAGTGTAGGGGCCGATGCCTACATCGGCCCGTTGGGAAGCTGCGACTTCGCCGAAAATCTTCGTGAAAATGGTGCATTCTGTCGGGACGATGTGGGCATCGGCCCCTTACAAACAGGTGGGCAGCTGCGGGACGAATTCGCATTGGGCTTTCGCATCTTGCAACTGCCTGCTGCGAACCACTCAGTCAGCTTCGCTGACAGCTCCCCTTTCAGGGTAATGTCATCAACTTAAGGCGGTTCAACATCTCTTAACGTTGCTTGGGAATTTC
>OLPW01003442.1_pt1 | contig 12346 bp, 13 predicted proteins | sample 1672161 | NCBI WGS metagenome assembly OLPW01 (sample SAMEA3136654, study PRJEB25190) | human gut metagenome
AACGGAAGGCAGCCACGGCTCTCGGCATTGATCATTCAACACTGGTCAAGAAATGCCAACGATATGGTATTTAGACGTCAATTATTCTTCTTTATCGAGTTCTATACATTCCAGATCATCCGGAACATACAGATTTCCCTTGTAATATAACCGCCCTTCTGCTGTATAGAGGGCTTTTCGGCGTTCGATGTTGTCGTCCTCGGTATGGTACAGAATAAGATTTGGTACATTGAGATAAGCCGCCAGTTCACAGGCCTCACGGACGGTACTGTGGTGCTTCTCATATGGATCGTACTGGTCCCGCTGCGAATACAGACAAAAGGCTTCATGCATGAGCCAATCACTGCCTTCGGCATAACCAAAGCATTTCTCATTAAGAGGTTCATCCCCGGCACAGGTGAGTTTCTGTCCGTTTTTAAGGCGCATTGTAAAGCCGTACTGCTTAGCCTTGGTAGATAAGATATCGAAAAATGTCACATCGTAATCCAGGATATGCTTCGTATCCCCATCATGAAGGGGTACGAACTGGATACGATGATCCAAAAGTCTTGTAAATTTCTTCGGCAATGTCAGATTGGCTATGGTTCGTACTGTTTCTACCAATGCACTGTGGCAATAAATCCGAAGATTCCCTTCATACTGTTCCCTGCGCATCTTTGTTGCAATCATACGGATCATCCAGATCATACCAAGCAAATGGTCTGTATGTTCATGGGTCAGAAAAATGTGATGGATCTGCGCCATGGAAATATCTGCATCCTGAAGCTGGCGCATGATGCCGTTGCCGCCGCCTGCATCTACCAGGAAATATTCATCATCATCCTGAATTGCAAAACAAGTATTATAACATCTGGTCACAAGGGCATTGCCCGTTCCCAGCATAATCAGTCTCTCCATTTGGTTATATCCCACTCCTGTCATTCAAATTTCCTATAAATTGAAGCAATGATTCAGCGGGCCGCTTCCCTCTCCCAGGTCAAGTCCATCCTTTAAAGCACCGGTGATATAATTCTTCGCATTCTGTACGCTTGTCTTCATATCATAACCCAAAGCCAGATTGCTGGCGATGGCAGATGATAAAGTACAACCTGTGCCGTGGGTGTTCGGATTATTGACACGTTCTCCGCGATACCACATAAACTCACCGTCATGGTACAAAAGGTCATCTGCAGTCTCTGTCAAATGTCCGCCCTTAATCAGAACGCTGCCTGAAAGATTTCTTCCAATGACTTCTGCCGCTTTCTTCATGTCATCTACATTCTTAATCTCAAAACCACACAGCTTCTCTGCTTCCGGGATATTCGGTGTAATGATATCCCCCATCGGGAGCAGGACAGAAATCAGCGTGTCCATGGCATCCGGCTGCATCAGCGCGCATCCGCTTGTGGAAACCATCACCGGATCTACCACGATATTCTTCGCATTGTATTCCTTTAACTTTGCTGCGATCATCTGGATCGTCTCGATATTGGAAACCATGCCAATCTTGACAGCATCCGGAAAAATGTCCTTGAACACACAGTCCATCTGCTGACCCACAAAATCAGCACCTGCATCCAGCACCCCATAAACCCCTGTTGTGTTCTGTGCTGTCAATGCCGTAATTACACTCATTGCATAAACCTTGTGTGCTGTCATCGTCTTTATATCTGCCTGAATACCGGCACCACCGCTACAGTCGGAACCGGCAATTGTCAATACTTTCTTCATAAAAACATCCTTTCGTCAATGAAATCGCAATCTGAATTTGCTTACTCACAGTATACCATATCTTTATCTATATTGACAGATTTCTTTAAAACCATTATAAAAAAGCATTTCAGTTACTTTTTAATTGAGGACCAGCTTGTCAGCGCATTCAGCCATTCTTTTAATGATTTTCAACAACTTGACACTTTTCAACAGAATCTATATTATTGAATTATGACTTTATAAAAAGAGGTTTTATCATGAAAAAGAAACGTTTTCAGAAAATTTATATAGAAATCATCAACCGCTGCAATCTCAGCTGCAGTTTCTGTCCCACCAGTGACCGTCCGGCAAGAATGATGTCCGTGGATGAATTTGCGAAGATTGCTGCACAGGTAACCCCTTTTACAGACTACATTTGCCTTCATGTAAAAGGTGAACCGCTGATGCACCCATGGCTTGGCGATATTTTGGCCATCGCCCATCAAAACGGATTAAAAGTTAATCTAACCACCAATGCATTGCTTCTTCCCGAAAAACATCAGCTGCTTCTGGGCGAAACAGCACCCCGTCAGATTTCTCTGTCCCTGCACAGCTTTGATGCCAATACCATGCATACCCGGGATTTCCGCTCCTATCTTGAGAATGCCATTGATTTTGCCCGGACTTTTACAATGACAACACCGGGCTATATCAGCTTCCGACTCTGGAATCTGGATGGTACTGCCAAAGCTGACCAGCGCCTTCGCAACCAGTTTATTCTCGAAACCCTTGAGCAGGCCTATCATCTGGCCCAGCCCATTGACGCCTATGTGGGTAAGGTTCACGGCAACGCCATTGCACCCCATACCTATGTGAATTTTGACCAGCTTTTTGAATGGCCGGATGAACACGCACCGGATTACGGTTTCAACGGCACCTGCCATGGCCTGCGGCATCAATTGGCAATTCTGGCAGATGGCCAGGTCGTTCCATGTTGTCTGGACCACAACGGCCATCTGGCTTTGGGCAATATTTTCAAAGAATCCCTGGATACGATTCTGTGCAAAGAAAAAAGTCTCCGAATCATCGAAGACTTCCGTTCTCACCATATTCATGAAAATCTGTGCCGTCGCTGTGGCTACCGTACACGTTTCTGATATTACAATACAGGGGCAAACAGGTGCAATATCCACTGAATGATCTTTTCATACCATGGACGGCTCTGCCACTCATCGAGATAGATTTCCTGACATTGTTTCAACGTCTCATGAATATCATCCCGGATATCCGCAACAGCCGATGACTCACAAGTGAACACACCGCATTCATAGTGCAGATAAAAGCTCCTGTAGTCCATGTTGATGGTTCCACAGACCGCACACTCATCATCACAGACAACCGTCTTTGAATGGATAAAGCCGGGCATGTATTCATAGACATGGACACCGTTCGCAATCAGCGGCCCGTAATTGGCCACATTCACCATATAGACATACCATTTGTCATAGATATGCGGCACAATGATCTTCACATCCACGCCGCTTCGGGCTGTTCGGCACAAATCTTCCGTCATCTTCCTGTCAATAACCAGATACGGTGTTGTAATATAAACATAATCCCGGGCCTTATTGATCAGATGCGTATACACATCCTCCGCAGGATTATTGGGATTATTGGCCGGCCCATCACAAAACGGCTGCACAAATCCGTCACTGGGCATTTTGACCGTCGGCATGTAAACCGCATAATCCGTGGTAATCTCATACCCCATCGCCACTTCCCACATCTCAAGAAAAATTGACGTCAACCCCCACACACCTTCACCCTCCAGACGAAGCGCCGTATCCTTCCAGTGTCCAAAACGCTGGATAATATTGGCATATTCATCCGCCAGATTAATACCGCCGCAATAGCCGATGTTGCCGTCAACAATTGTAATCTTCTGATGGTTTCTGTAGTTAAAGGACAATCTGTCGACATTTTTATGGATAGGGGCAAACACCGCCAGTCGAATACCGGACTTGACAAGCTCATCACGAAATTCTGCGGTGTTGATTCCCAGGCAGCCAAAGTCATCGATCAATAAACGGATATCTATACCCGCTTTTGCCTTCTCGATCAGCACTTCTTTGACTCTCTTCCAGATCACGCCGTCACTGATAATAAAATAATCCAAAAAGATACACTTCTCTGCCTTTTTCAGATCCTCGATCATTGCATCCAGCATTTCCTCACCCAGCGGAAAATATTTCACATCGGTGTGACGATACATGTTAAAGCCTTCACTTCCCAAAAAACGAGCAATCTGAACTTTATAAGGATGCAGTTCCTGTAATTCCTCCATAACTTCCGGCTGATGCGGCACATACTGGCGCATCTTCGCCTCTGTCTCCCTGATCAGAATATGCGTCTTGCTGTTTCTTCTTCGCTGTCCCCACATATAATACAGAAACAGGCCTGTCACCGGAAAAACAAGAACGATGACACACCAGAACTGACGATAGGACTCCTGATCATTAATGAGACCAAACACAAGCAAAAAGCTTATAATTTCCAACAGGACATAAGCCCAGGAAGCATATTCATGAAGATACCGTCCCACCAGAACCATTGTAATCGCCTGCAAAACAACAGCAACCGCTACTGTCAATGCCCTTACAATCGCCTGGGAATTATTTTTTAATGCCTCCATTTTCTCACCTTTCCAAACTCCTTGTATTTCCTTCTATCTGTTATAATACTCTAGCAGTTCTTTTTTAAACCGTCAACACCCTCCTTTTCTTTTTTATCGCCTTTATGCATATTTATACATTTATGTCTTGTATTATTCATCATTTTTCTCTATTTCCTTTATTTACTGCATAGAATAAGCCTACACATTTTGAATAAACGCATTTTATATCTTGCATTTTTTACACAAATTTTTACAATCTCTTCAAAAAGCGTAAGTTTCTTTTGTATTTATCCGTGGTTTTTCTTCGATAAATCTACTTTTTTTGCGTTTTTTCTTCATTTTTATACATTTTGACATTTTTATTTTCTATAATTGCATATCAATATTTTCATCCATTCTTCTGCACTGACGCATAAAATCAAAAAAACAACTTGCAAAAACACCAATATAATGATAAAGTATTTTCATATTATAATGCAATTATGTAAATTTTTATAGAAAAGGATTGAACAATAATGGCTAAAGAAATGACAGAATTTAATAACCGTCTGGACAAGCTTGCTGAATACTGCATGAATTCAGGGCGTTTTGACCAGGATCTGTATATTGAGTACGATGTCAAACGTGGTCTGCGTGACTCCAACGGTAAAGGTATCCTTACCGGTCTGACAGAGATCTCCGATGTCGTCGCTTTCAAATCCGTACATGGCCGCAAGATTCCGATTGATGGCCAGCTCTATTATCAGGGCTATAATGTCATGAATCTTGTTGAAGGCAATAAGACAAGCCGCTTTGGTTTTGAAGAAATCACCTATCTTCTTCTCTTCGGCGAGCTGCCGAACAAGGACCAGCTTCAGGAATTTCTTGATATTCTTGGAAATTATCGTGAACTCCCGGACAATTTCGTCCGTGACATCATCATGAATGCACCGAATGCCAACATGATGAATGTACTCCAGAAGAGTGTTCTGACACTTTATTCCTACGATGACCATCCTGAAGACATTTCAGTCAATAACGTTCTGCGTCAGTCTCTTCAGCTGATCGCACGATTCCCGCTGATCGCTGTTTATGGCTACCACAGCTATCGTCATTACATATTAGACAAGAGTCTTGTCATCCGCCGTCCGAAGCCTGAACTTTCGACAGCAGAGAATATTCTCCGCCTGCTCCGTCCGGATGGCCAGTATACCGAACTTGAAGCCAAGGTTCTTGATATTGCGCTGATCATTCACGCAGAACACGGCGGCGGTAATAACTCCACATTCACCACTCATGTTGTTACTTCCACAGGCACTGATACCTATTCGGCCATCGCTGCTTCCCTCGGCTCCCTGAAAGGGCCAAAACACGGCGGTGCCAATCTGAAAGTTCAACAAATGTTCAAAGATATCGAAGAACATGTTACCAACTGGGATGATGATGATGAAGTTACTGAGTATCTGACCAAGATCCTGAACCGCGAAGCCTTTGACGGCAAGGGCCTCATCTATGGCATCGGTCATGCGGTATATACAGAATCCGATCCACGATGCGTTATTCTGAAGAAATATGCCCAGGCACTTTCCAACGAGAAAGGCCTGACCAAAGAATTCGAACTTTACAACCGTGTTGAAGGCATTGCCATCAAACTCATGCAACAGCATCGCCAGCTGTTCAAACCGATCTGTGCCAATGTGGACTTTTACAGCGGTTTTGTCTACACCATGCTTGGCCTTCCGATGGAATTGTTCACACCGATTTTTGCCATTTCCCGTATCTCCGGATGGTGTGCGCACCGTATTGAAGAACTGGCCAATGAAGGCAAGATCATCCGTCCGGCTTACAAGTATGTCGGCCACCACAAAGACTACGTTGCCATTGAAGACAGATGGTGGTAGGCTGCCAGCCTTTCCTTCTCTTTCTTCGGCAATTGCTTAATTGCATATTCACGTCGCATGGCGTCCTGTCGATTCTCAAAGACTTCATAGTAAGCCAGAGTCACAGGGCGCCTGCTTTTTGTATATTTTGCCCCTTTTCCGCTGTTGTGAGCCACTACACGCATCTCAAGATTCACCGTCCATCCTGTATACAGGGAACCATCCGAGCAGCGCACCATATACGTATAGCATCTGTCCTTTTCCGCGGCGCCGTTCTCTCCGCAGACATCAACCTTTTTCTTCTCATTATTCTGTGAGTTTGCTTTTTTCTTCTGCATACGCAAGAATCTCCTTCAACCCTTCCGGCAGTTTCGTCCATTCTGTTCTATCAAATACTGTCAAAACGGTTTCACAACTATCTATCAGCTCTTTTGCCTTCCCAATATGTTCTGCATCGGCAGCTGAAAATGTACGCACCGCAACCGTCTGAACCGCCAATGCTTTTGCTGACGGATAATCCAGGTCATTCTCCCACAGAATTCCTGTCGCAAATGGCATGCCCTGCCTCTGAAGTCTGCGAAAAACAGCCTTGCCCCTGCCGCCCCCGGCAATAACAAATACTTTCGGTACCCCTGAAACAGGCTGCAGCTCCAACTCCCCGGTGCCGGCATCATAATGACCGGCCGTCATCCCATAAAGTTCAGAAATATAGTCTCCGCAAAAAATCTCCTCCGGTGTTCCGAAGCGGTCAATCCTGTCCCCTCTGACACACAGAACTTTATCTGAAATACGTTCCGCCAGATCCAGCTCATGCAGGGACAATATCACCGTCAGCCTGTCATTTCTTGCCATCTCCTGAATGATCGAGAGAAATTCCAGTTTATAGCGGATATCCAGAAAAGATGTCGGCTCATCCAGCACAAGGATATCCGGCTGCTGACATAAAGCCCTTGCCAGCATGACACGCTGTTTCTGCCCGTCACTGGTCTTTGTAAAATCCCGTTCAGCCAGATCCTCAATGTGTACCAATCTGACTGCCTCATCGACAATTTTCCAATCTTCTTTCGACAGAACCCCGAACTTACCGGTATACGGGTATCGCCCTGTTGCCACCACTTCCTTGCAGGTCATCATCTCCGGACGAACTCTTTCCGTCAATACCACTGACAACTTTCTTGCAAAATCTCTGCCGCTCATCTCATCGGTCTTCTGTCCTTCCAGAACGATTACGCCGGCCAGTGGCTTTAACTGGCGGATAAGACTCTTTAATATGGTTGTTTTTCCCGCACCATTGGGTCCGATCAGCGTTAATATCTCACCTTTCTTCAGCTGGAACGCAATCTCTCTGATCAGGGGCACACCCTGATAACCAACAGTCAGCCCCTCTGTGTAAAAGTAATCTTCCCTCATTATCCTATGCCGCCTTTTCTCTTCTTCTGTGTATCATAATATAAATGACAACGGGTGCACCAAACACGGCTGTCACTGTGCTGATGGACAACTCTGTCGGAGAAAACATGGTTCTTGCCAGCAGATCGCAGAACAGACAGAACACGGAACCGCCCAGAAAACAGGCCGGGATCAGCAGAATAGGCCGTGCAGTGCCCAGCAGCCACTTCACCAGATGCGGCACTGCTATCCCCACAAAGGATACAGGACCCGCAAATGCCGTTACGCAGGCAGCCAGCACACTGGACAGCAATACAAGAAGGACTCTGAATCTCTTCACATTCAGTCCCATATTGGCCGCATAAGCCTCACCCATCTCATAGGCACTGATCGGCTTCGACAACAGAAACACACCGATAGAGGCAATTCCCGTCACCAGCACCATGACTTTGACATTCTCCCATGTCATACCGGAAAAACTGCCCTTGGACCAGTTATGCAGATTCACAATATCCGCATCTTCCGCAAAGGTGACGATAAAATCCGTCACTGCAGAACAGATATAGCCGATCATCACACCGCTGACGATCAGCATAGCCATCTGCTCAATCACACTTGACATCAGGATCACAAATCCCATACAGATCATTGCCCCCACAAAAGCCGCAGCAATCATCACCCATGAACTCAATCTCAGGGCATTGCCGAGAGAGGCCACCATCACAAGGGCAACCACCAGTTTTGCACCGGAAGAAATCCCCAGCGTAAAAGGTCCCGCAATGGGATTATGAAAAAACGTCTGGAGCAGATAGCCTGCCAGTGCCAAACCACCGCCCAACACAGCCGCAGCCAGTGCTCTTGGAAAACGGATGTTCATCACAATATCCGTGTAGGTGTCACTGCCGCTGTTTTTCATCAGTATATGCATAATTTCAGACAATGGTATATTCACCGATCCAATACACAAATTCATTGCCAGCAAAATCAGCAGCAAGGCTGCCAATATCGCAAAAGCTGCGCCGTATCGTCTACTCTTCATTCATCTTTCACTCCAGTTTGTAGATATATGTCAGATCCGCATCATCGCCGGTCAGCATCCGGCGGATATCCGATGTGATCGTTCCAAGCGACATTGTTGACTGATACAGATTCTTTGATGTACAGTAAACATGCCCTTCCTGCACGGCCTTGAACTTCTCAAAGAGCGGACTCTTTGCCAGCAGATCATCCACTGAAGATAATTCTCCTTCAATGGTACTGTTGTAGATAATATAATCCGCATCTTTCGCTCCGGCATAAAACTCTTCCATCTGCATGGACATGGTCGATGTGGCATCATCCTCATCCCCCAGGGAATCAAAAATATATCGTCCGCCGGCCAGCTCGATCATTTTCGGCAGATAGTCTGCACTCTTGCGGACATTTGCCTGCCCATTGCTTGTGATATAGAAAAATGCCACAGTCCTCGGTTCCTGGTCAGCTTCATCCGCCACACTGTTTTTCACTTCTTCAAAAGCAGACTTTTCTTCTGCGAAAGCCTTATCCGCCTGCGCTTCATGCCCAGTCAGTAAGCCGTAAAGTTTCACCCATTCTGTCCGGCCAAGGGGCTCCGGCTCATAACTGGAATAATCCACCAACACATGTATACCGAACTTTTCCAACTGTTCCTTCACTTCCGGTGTATGCAGAATCATGGTATTCTCAATGGCCAGACCGCAGTTCTGTTCAACGATCTTTTCATAATCCGGGGTTGAATACTTGCCAGCATAAAGAATATCTCCGGCTTCCATTGCCTGTTTGGCCTCATCTATATACCACCCATCCGCTTTCAGACTGCTGAATCGGATACTATCCAATGCATCCAGAGACACAAACATATCCATAGCCGCCGAAGCCGCCAGATAAATATTCTGTACCGGCTGCTGAATCACAACAATATCCGGATCCAGATCATCCGGTGCCGCTTTCCCTTCCGGAACAACAAGATACCGGCTGTCATCTGTAATCGTCACCAAAGCATAATCATCCTGATACCTATCGATTGAAAACTTCTGTGCATAATCCAACGTCTCACTGTGGTCGAAGGTCAGCTGCTGACTGATTTCTGTGTCATGTGTCTTCTGAGTACCGTCAGCGGCAGAACCGCAAGCGGTCACCATCCCGACCAGTATACCTGTCACTATGAATAATAAAATTATTTTCTTCATTTTCTATATCCTTCTGCTTTTACGTCTGCGCAATCTCATGGATGATACAGCTGCCACCACAAGCGCCAGTACAATCGCAATACCTGCTCCGCCCATGCCGTTTCCGCCGCTGCTCTGTACCGATGCAACAGACTCTGAGGCAAATGTCAGCGTATACTCCACCTCATGGGGCACACTCATTGCTGTGGTATCACCGATCACTGTCATAGGTTCATCAAAAACCGACACCGGAATTTCAAATGTGGAATTTCCTTCTGTATTCACCGGCAGATATTTGTCACCATTCACCATCATATAGTCATAATGAGAACTGCTCCAGACGATTTCTGCCTGTGCCTGTCCGTTTTCTATTGTCAATTCTGTCGGCGACTGTATTGAAGCCCGGCCGCTGCCGCCTTCCATGGTCACTTCAACCGTATATTCACCGTCCGCCAGATTCATTTCTGATGCTTCCATACACGCAATCCTCCCCCTCTGTTAAAATCAACTCTTTATAAATTCTGCTGCAAAATCTCCTATTACTAAAGGGCTGCTGCAAAACGCCCTATACATTCCGCAGCAGCCCCATCTTTATTATTGTCAGCTTTTATCTGTTGTTTGTCAACTGTTTTATTTGCTTTCTGTCTCTTCAACAGCAACAGGATTGGATACACTGACTTTGTGATCGTACCAGACACCCTTCTTGCCGATTAAGGCCAGATCAAATTCTTCATCGATGACCGGTACAGGCACATCAAATCCATTCACTTCTTCTGTTGTCCCGTCAGAATAAGTTACTGTATCTGTCACAGGCTGGATCAGCTCTGCGCCATCCTTCTGTGCATCTTCGGCACTTCCCAGATAAAGATTCACAATATTCTTGGACGGCATGGAAACATGGATCGTCATCTGTCCTTTCTCAACTGTCAATATGCCCTTTCCGTCATAAGCTTCATTCACATGAAACATACTGCTGTCTGTATTGAAATCTGCCGTATATGTACCATCTGCTAATGTATTCTTCTTGCCGCAGCCCGCTGCCAGTGTACAGCACAGAATAACTGCCCATAATAATACAATCACTTTCTTCTTCATCTTATGTCCAATCCTTTACTCGTAATTATTTCTCTCTATTCAGCACTCAGTCTGCTGTATCTATTTAATCGCTGCAGCTGTATGTGCTACATAAATATCCTGAATTGCAGGAATTTCACCAAGACCTGCAATCTGACAGTCTACACTGTCAAAGTTGCCGGAAGCAACAAATTGGCTCTTCCAGGAATCATCATCATCACCGGCCATATCGTTGTTGGCATGATCACCTGCAACAACCATCAGAGGACGCAGAACGACTTTCTTGTAACCTGCATTCTTCACTGCTTCAATGACTGCTTCACATGCTGTGTCTTCCGGTTCACCTTCAACGGTACCGATAAAGACATTTTCATAACCAAGTTCCTGCATCTGGGCCTGCATCTGGCTGTAAGAAACCTTCGCTGTATGAGATGTACCATGTCCCATGAATACAAATGCTGTGCCGTCTTCCTTCGCTGCTTCCAGTGAATCATAATTCGCTGTCTTAACTGCTTCTGCTGTAATGGCTTCTGCAACTGCTTTCTTGTCATCATTAACCACTGACGCATCATCACCAACTTCACCCAGTAATGGCTCTGCAATCTTCACAGATTCGAACTTGTCCTGATATTTCTCAACGGCTGCTGTTAACTCATCATATTCTGCACCATGCATCAGATGTGTCGGCTGAACAACCAGGTTCTTCACATTGTTGGCAACGGCACGTTCCAGCGCCTGATCCATATTGTCAATGCATTCGCCATCGCGGGCTTCTACGTGGTTAATAATAATCTGCGCTGTAAAGGCACGTCTGACTGACCAGTCAGGATTGGCTTCCTGAAGAGCATCTTCGATACCTTTGATATCCTTCACACGGCTGTCGTTGAAAGATGTACCAAAGCTGACTACCAGCAGCTCGTTCTCGCCGATGTCATCCTGATTACGCGGGTCATCCTTGGATGCATCACCTGTATCTCTGCCGAAATAATCAGGATCTGCATTCTCGCCTTCAACCAGTTCCTTCTGTGCATCTGTCAGTGCATCCCATGCAGCCTTTGCTTCTTTGCACTGCTCATCTGTGTTGTCATTTCTCTCCTGTACATAAATTGCATCAATAAGGTCTGCAACCTTCTTGGCTGCTTCCTTGTCTGCATCTGTACCTTCAACAGCTGCTTCTGTTGATGCTGCTGTTGTCTCTGCTGTCTTGCTGCCGCATCCTGCTAAAAGAGAGGCTGTAATGGCTGCAACACATACGAATGTTGTCATCTTCTTCATGTTGTTCTTCCTCCTAAATAGAAATATTGTGACAAATCATAAACGAAAAGGAAAAGTCGGGAGAAAAAACAAAAAATGTTCATACATTCGGTACAGCCAATCCTCGTGACCCGGAACCTATATTCCCCGTACCACAGTCTGGCAGGTCTCCTGGCTCACAGTTCAAACACCCATTGCTGCCTTCCCGATGACTCAGTGACATAATAGCAATGGACTCC
>OLPW01003447.1_pt1 | contig 12334 bp, 9 predicted proteins | sample 1672161 | NCBI WGS metagenome assembly OLPW01 (sample SAMEA3136654, study PRJEB25190) | human gut metagenome
AGTATCAGAAGCAGATTGCAAGGAATTTTCAAAAATATTTTTAGGCTAACAAAAATTTTGTTGCTCTTTTCGCGAAATTACCGCGTCAGCTGCGTGAGAATGGACTCGAAGCCCTTGCAGGACTTGAGCAGCTGGTCGATTTCAATGTACTCGTCGCGCACGTGCGCAAGGCTTTCGAGCGACGGGCCGTAGCCGATGGTCGGGATACCGGCCTCGCCGCAGAAGCTGCTGCCGTTGGTGCAGAACGAGAAGTGCGACAGCGGCGCCTCGATGCCCGCGTCCTTCAGGCCCTTCAGCGCGGCCTGCACCAGCTCGCTGTCCTCCTCCGTGACCCAGGCCGGGAAATAGCGCTTGGCGCGGATGGTGTCGCCCGTCCAACACTTTTCTTCGCCCTCGGCCAGATAGCACCGGGCCTTGAGGCCGGGGTGCGTTTCCTGCGCGCGGGCAATGGCTTCGTTCACCTGTCCGAGAATGACGGCCTCATCCTCGCCCACAAGCGTCCGGCGGTCGAACGTCGCGCGGCAAAGAGACGGCACGACCGACGCGCCGGGATACGGCTGGGAGATAATATCCGTCAACTCCAGAATACCTTTGCCGAGCAGCGGATGCTCGTTCGGGACGATCTTCCGGATCTCGTCGATCACCGCCGTCATGGCATACACGGCGTTGACGCCCTTTTCCGGATTGGAGGAATGGCAGCTGACGCCCTCCGTCTCGACAACGACCTCCGCCCGGCCGCGCTGGCCGCGCTTGACGGTCGTGCTCGTGGCCTCGCCGATGATGACAAGATCGGGCTTTGCCAGCCGCGTAATTTCGCGGGAGGACACGCCCTCGAACCGCTCCTCATGCACCGTGCACGACACGCAGACACGGCCCGCGAAGTCCCTGCCGGTCTTTTCAGCAAAGCGCGCTGCGGCCGTGATCATGGCGCAGTCGCTGCCCTTCATGTCGGACGCGCCGCGGCTGTAAATTTTCCCGTCCGCGATCTCGCCGCCGAACGGGTCATGCTCCCACTGCGGTGTGTCGATCACGTCCACGGTGTCGATGTGGCCGTCCATCAGGACGGTCTTGCCGGGCCGCTTGCCGTTGATGGTGCCGAGGACGCTGCCGAAGCGGTCGATAATGACCTCGTCGAAGCCGTATTCCTCCATTTTCCGCTTCATCAGCTCCGCCACGCCCTGCTCCTGTCCGGAATAGCTGGGAATGCGCAGCGCCTCCTGACAAAACGCGATCAACTGTTCATTTGTATCAATATCCATGCGGTAAAGATCCTTTCTCTCTCATGATTCTGCTTGAAGCATAGGGCAGCCCCGCGCCGTTGTCAAGCCGCGCACGCAAATTCTGCGTTTTACAAAAAATCCACCGCCCGTTTTGGGCAAAGCGGCGAAGGCTGGATATTGTTGGGAGGGACGGAGCGCTGCTACGCCCGGCAGGATGCACCGTTTTTTACGGAACTCTTCGGCGAATTCGCAGCTTCCCAACGGGCCGGCAGAGCCGCCGACCCCTACAGAACTCCGGCGAATCCGTACTGCCCTGCAAAGTTCGACTGCAAAGCTGATTTACCGCAGCAATTCAAACGCAATTTGCGAACGCAATTATTTGCAAATCCGTTGTACCGTAACAGGCGGCGCGTACCATAGCGGGAGCCGCCGGAGGCTCGTCGAAAACGGCCTCGACGGAACGAGTCTCCGCTGTTCGCGAAGCCTCTTTTCCTGCTTAGGGTGTATCTGAAAACTCCCAACGCACCCGGACAGCGGGCCTTTTTGCGGTGCGCCGCGTCATTTTTCCTTGAAATACGTCAGTATTCCTGCGAAAAAATGTCTTGCGCAACGCAAAAATCCCTCGCTGCCGGTCACATCATGAGTTTTCAGATACACCCTAGTGTAGGAGAAAAAGCGAAAAATCATGTCTATTATCATAGACATCCGGAAACTTTTATGTTAGGATGTCAAATAAAGTCTCGAAATTTGGAGGGACAGCTGTATGATGGACAACAGATTCGAAGCCGCGTTTTCCACGTTTCTGGACAGACACGAAAAAATCGCGGGAATCAATAAAAAAATATTGATTTCCGCTTGATTTTTTCCTCCGTACACAATACAATAGGCACAAAGGAGAACAGGAAGGACAGGAAGATGTGAGCCTGTCAATTTAACACACAGAGCATGCGTACCCGAACGTTGCATGAGTAGAAATGACGCGTCAAGTACCGGTTGGATGGGAGGTTGCCGCCGGGCGAAGGAGTCTCTCCGCGGTGTCATTTCGCATCCGCTATAGCAAACTGAAATTGTACAGCAGTTTCTTTCTTGTTTGAAAGTCCATATCACCAAACCTCCTCCCATTGACAAAATAGGAGGCTTTTTTATGTCTAATTTTACGAAAAATATGTCTGCCGCGCAGACTGCGCCGCGTCATGGGCTGCAGAATGTGCGCACGCTCGTGTCCTGCGCGCTGCTGGCTGCCGTTTCCGTCGTGCTGGCCCGGTTCATTATCCCGATGCCCAACGAAATGACCCGTTTCTCCCTCGAAGCCGTGCCCATTTTCCTGGCCGGTATGCTTTTTGGGCCCTTGCCCGGCGCGCTGGTCGGCTTTGTGGCCGATTTTGTCGGCTGTCTGTTCTCCGGCTACGGCTATAACCCGATGTTCTGCGTACCGCCCATTCTCTACGGGCTCTGCGCGGGTCTGTTCCAGCCGCTGCTGGTGAAGAAAACGTCGATTTTAACCATCGCCCTGTCGTTCCTGCCCGCCATCGCGCTCGGCTCGATCCTCTATCAGAGCTTCTCCCTCGCCTTTGTCTACGGCGGCGACGCGAAAACGGCATTTTTCCTGACAAAACTGGCAACCCGCTCGGTGCAGTTCGGCGTGACGTTCGTCATTGACGTGCTGGTGGTATGGCTGCTTTATAAATCCAAGGTGTTTACCGCCGCCAAGCTCTGGCCGCCGGTGAAATACGAATCGAAATCAAAAGAAGGTAATTGACATGACGCTTGACGAAGCGCTGCATTATATCCATTCCGTCTGCTGGAAGGGCAGCGTCCCCGGCCTGGAGCGCATCAGCGCGCTGCTTGACAAGATGGGCCACCCCGAACGCAAATTAAAGTTCATCCACGTGACCGGTACAAACGGCAAGGGCTCGACCTGCGCGATGCTGGCCAGTATGTTCACAAAGGCCGGATACAAAACGGGCCTGTACACCAGCCCCTATCTCATCCGGTTCAATGAGCGCATCCAAATTGACGGCGTGCAGATCCCGGACGAAGAGATCTGCGAGATCACGGAATATATCAAGCCTCTCGCGGATTCGATCTTCGAGCAGCCGACCGAGTTTGAGATGGTCACGGCGCTGGGCTTTGAATATTTTGCCCGCCATAACTGCGATCTTGTCGTCTGCGAGGTCGGCATGGGCGGCGAGTTTGACGCCACGAACGTGATTCTGCCGCCGGAGGTTGCAATCATCTGCAACATCGGCCTTGACCACACGGAGGTGCTGGGCGACACGCTGGAAAAGATCGCCGCGACGAAGTCCGGCATCATCAAGCCCGGCTGCGACGCGGTCATTTACCGCGAAGCGCCGTCGGTCGAGGCCGTGATCGAGGCGCGGTGCAAGGAGGTCGGTGCAAAGCTCCACAAGGCGGACTTTGCCGATATCCGGCTCATTTCCCACGATCTGACCGGTCAGGTCTTCGACTGGGAGCGCTTCCACGCGCTGAAGCTTCCGCTGCTGGGCAATCATCAGCTGCACAACGCTGCCGTCGCCCTCACCGCGGCGACCGTCATGCAGCAGCGCGGCTGGCACATCACGGACGAACAGATTCGCGAAGGACTTGCGGACGTCCGCTGGCCGGGCCGGTTCGACGTACGGCGCAAGGACCCGCTGTTCATCATCGACGGCGGACACAACCCGCAGTGCATTCAGGCGCTCGTCAAGAACATTCAGGACTATCTGGCCGGGCGGCCGCTGACCATCCTGACCGGCGTTCTGGCCGATAAGGATTATAACTGTATGTACCGGAACGTCGAGCCCTACGCGAAGGAATTCATCACCGTCACGCCGGGCAATCCCCGCGCGCTGAACGCGCACGATCTGGCGCAGTACCTGTCCCAGTTCGGCAAACCCGTCACGGCCTGCGACGCAGTCGCAGACGGCGTCCGTCTGGCCGTGGAGCACGCGGGAAAGGACGGCGTCGTCCTCTGCTACGGGTCGCTTTACATGATCGGCGAGATCGAAGCCGGTCTGCAGCGGCTCTGAGCGTGAATCTTTTCTCATAAACAGCCTGCACGAAAGCCGCCCCTTGTCATGCGCATGGAACTGCATGACAAGGGGCTTGTTTTGTCAGCGCCGGAGATTCCCGGCGAACCCAGCGAAGCGGTTCGACGAGCCTCCGGCGGCCCTATCTTTTCCGTCTTGCCGGAAAAGATAGGGGAGAAAAGGGGCGCTGGGTTACGATTTGGTGCGTGCTGCGGGTGCGGTTCAGGGAAGCACTATTTTTCGGTCTCTGCGAACACACATAGTCACCCTGCGGGCGCTTGGGTACGCGCCGCCTGTTACGGAACAGCCGAATTTGTGAATCGCTGCGTTTGAATTGCTGTGGTAAATCAGTTTTGCGTTCGAAATTTGTGAGGCAGTGCGGATTCGCCGGAGTTCTGTAGGGGCCGGCGACACTGCCGGCCCGTTGGGAAGCCGCGGATTTGCTGAAGCGTTCTGTAAAACCGGTGCGATTTGCCGGGCGGGGTCAGAACAGCGTCAGCTGGCTGGTGAGGGGGAGGTCGCCGAAGGCGCCGGCGGATTGGAGCTGGTCGATGAGTGTCTTGGACACCTTCGGGCAGGCGTCGGCAAATTCCTCGACGGACAAAAACTCCCGGCCCTCGCGGGCATTCATAAGGTCCCAGGCCGCCGTCTCGCCGAGACCGGCCACGGCCACGAAGGGCGGGCGCAGCTGCCCGGCCTCGATCTGGAACTTTGTCGCGTGGGAGTGGTAGATATCGATCGGCGCGAAGGTAAAGCCGCGCAGATAGAATTCATAGCAGACCTCAAGCGTCGTGAACAGATCGTCGTCCTTGGCGCTGGAATCCTCGTCCTCCTTGATCTCCTGCAGCTTTTTCTTGACAAGCTCGATGCCGTGGCACATCATGCCCTCGTCGAAGCCGCCCTTCTGGCTGCGGCGGTAGAAATAGGCCGCGTAGAACGCAAGCGGCTCGTGCACCTTGAACCACGCGATGCGGAAAGCCATCATGACATACGCCGTCGCGTGGGCCTTCGGGAAAAGATACTTGATCTTCTTGCACGAGCCGATGTACCATTCCGGCACGCCTGCGGCCTTCATTTCCTCCTCCGCGCCGTCGGGCAGACCGCGGCCCTTTCGGACGGCCTCCATGATCTTGAACGACCGCTTTTCGGGCATCCCGCATTTGATGAGGTACAGCATGATATCGTCGCGGCAGCCGATGGCGTCGTTGACGGAGGCGGTCTTGGACAGGATCAGATCGCGCGCGTTGCCCAGCCACACGTCCGTGCCGTGGGAGAAGCCGGACAGGCGGATGAGCGTGTCGAATTTTGTCGGCTGCGTCTCCTGCAGCATTCCGCGCGTGAAGCCCGTGCCGAATTCCGGGATGGCGACGGAGCCGACCGGCCCCAGAATGGGGTCGTTTTCATAGCCCAGCACCTTGCTGGACGTGAAGATCGACATGGTATCCTGATCGTCGAGCGGGATCTTCTGCGCGTCGACGCCGGTCATGTCCTCCAGCATACGGATCATGGTCGGGTCATCGTGGCCCAGCATATCGAGCTTCAGGAGGTTTTCCTCCATGGAGTGATATTCAAAATGCGTCGTGATCCATTCGGAGTCCTTGTCGTCCGCCGGGTGCTGCACGGGGCAGAAGTCCCAGATCTCGTTCTCCTGCGGAATGACGACGAGGCCGCCGGGGTGCTGGCCGGTCGTGCGCTTGACGTTGACGCAGCCGAGCGCCAGTCGGTTCTCCTCCGCCTTGGGGACGGTCTTATTGCGCTCCGACAGGTATTTTTTTGCGTAGCCGTAGGCCGTTTTCTCTGCGACGGTGCCGATGGTGCCCGCGCGGAAGACATGGGTCTTGCCGAACATCTGCACACAGTAGGCGTGCGCCTTGGCCTGATATTCGCCGGAGAAGTTGAGGTCGATATCTGGGACTTTATCGCCGCCGAAGCCGAGAAACGTCTCAAACGGGATATTGAACCCGTCCTTGTCGAGTTTCGCGCCGCACTTCGGGCACACCGCGTCCGGCAGATCCGCGCCGCAGGCGCAGTCGGCCGGAACCTCAAACGTCGTGAACTTGCACTGCGGACAGCGGTAGTGCGGCGGATAGGAATTGACCTCCGTGATGCCGGACATGAACGCCACGATGGACGAGCCGACCGAGCCTCGCGAGCCGACAAGATACCCGTGCTCCAGCGAGTTCTGCACCAGCTTCTGCGCCGACATATAAATGACGTCGTAGTGGCAGGAAATAATGTCGTGCATTTCCGTGTCGACGCGCTTCTGCACAAGCTCCGGCGGGGTTTCACCGTAGAGCCGGTGGAGCTTGCCGTAGACGAGGGCTTTCAGGTCCTCGACGGAATTTTCGATCTTCGGCGCGAACAGATTGTGCGGCACGGGCCGCAGCGTTTCGCACCAGTCAACGATGCGGTTCGGGTTTTCAATGACGACTTCATGCGCCTTTTCCGGGCCGAGATAGGAGAATTCCTCCATCATCTCATCTGTCGTGCGCAGATACAGCGGCAGCGGCCGGTCGGCGTCGGGCATCTGCTTGGTGGCAAGCAGGATGTGGCGGAAGATTTCGTCCTCCGGGTCGAGAAAGTGCACGTCGCCGGTCGCGACGACGGGCTTTCCCAGCTCCTCGCCGAGCTTGACGATGGTGCGGTTGAAGCCGCGCAGCTCCTCCTCGTCCTCGGCAAGCCCCTTGTCGAGCATGAAGCGGTTGTTGCAGATGGGCTGAATCTCCAAAAAGTCATAGAAGCTAGCGATACGCTTCAGCTCCGCCCAGCTCTTGTGGTTCAGAATCGCCTGGAACAGCTCGCCCGCCTCGCAGGCCGAGCCGATGATAAGTCCCTCGCGCCATTGCAGCAGCTCGGACTTCGGCATGATGGGCACGCGCTTGAAATACTTGAGATTGCCGTAGGAGATCAGCCGGTACAGATTGCGCAGGCCAATGGAATTTTTGGCAAAGACGATGATGTGCCGCGCACGGCGGTCAAGGATCTTGCTGCCGGAGCGCAGCTGCTCCATGCGCGGGTTGATCTTTTGCAGCGAGTCCAATCCCTGCTCCTGCATCATCTTGAAAAAGCGCATGAGCAGATACCCGCAGGTGATCGCGTCGTCGGAAGCGCGGTGGTGGTTGAAATCCGGCAGGCTCAGCGCATCGGCGACGATGTTGAGCTTGTACTTGCCAAGCTCCGGCATCAGGTTCTGCGCCAGAATGAGCGTGTCGACATACGTCGGGTGGAACGGCAGGCCGAGCTTTTCGCACGCCGCCGTCACGAAGCCGATGTCAAAATCCGCGTTGTGCGCGCACAGGGGGCGGCTGCCGACGTATTCCAGGAATTTCGGCATTGCCTCGGAAATATCCGGCTGCCCGGCAAGCATCTGGTCGTTGATGCCCGTCAGATCGACGATCTTCGGCTGTAGGGGCCGGTGCGGGTCGACGAAGGTCTGGAACGTGCTGAGGACTTCATTGCCCTTCATGATGGCTGCGCCGATCTCGATGATCGTATCGTGGAGCGAGGACAGACCGGTCGTTTCCAGATCGAACGCGACGTATTCCCCGTCAAAGGAGAAATCCTCCTCGCCGTGGACGGCGATGCGGTCGTCGACGTCGTTGACGTAGTAGCCCTCGCAGCCGTAGAGGATTTTGATGTTCTGGTCCGTCCCCGCGACCTTGGCCTTGGACGCGGCCTTCATCGCGTCCGGGAACGACTGCGCGCCGCCGTGGTCGGTGATGGCGATGGCGCGGTGGCCCCAGCTGGCTGCCCGCTTGACGGCAGCGCCGGTATCGGTCAGCGCGTCCATGGAGGACATGGTCGTATGCAGGTGCAGCTCGACGCGCTTTTCGGGATACGTATCGCGGCGCTTCGGGGCCTCGATCTTTTCCATGGCGTTCGGCTGGAGCACCATTTCGTTGTCATAGCGGTCAAAGCTCATCTTGCCCTGTACGCGCAGCCACATACCTGGCTGGACGTTGTCAATGATGGGCTTGGCCTTTGCGGCCTCCATGAACTGGTTCACGCGGACGGAGCTGGTATAGTCTGTCATATCGAAGCAGATGACCCACGCCCCGCGCTTTTTCAGCTCCCGGTGCTGCACGGCGAAGACCTTGCCCTCGACGATCACGCGGAACATATCGAGGTTCAGCTCCTCCATCCGCACGGGCCTGCCCGAAAACGGCCTGCCGTAGAACAGCGCGCCCGCCGGCTCTGCCGGTGTGGAGGCAGCTCCGCCGGAGGCTTTTGCGCCGCCCTGCGGCACGCTGGCCGTGATGGCAGGCGCGTTTTTAAGCGCCTCGGCGCGGATACGCGCCGTCTCTTCAAACAGCGCACGGCCCTCTAAATTGCTGTGCGCCTCGACCTCGATCTTTTTGGAAACGCCGAAGCGGTCGCGCAGGAACTGCTCGGCCTTTTTTGCGTTCTGCAAAATGCTGTCCTTGCCGTTGGCCTTGAGCCGGATGACGACGGCCTCGTCCGTGACCTCGTAGCCTGCTCCTGCCAGAATGGCGGCAGACGGCGAAAAGGCGCGGATAAACACCTGCGCCAGATCGCGGAAATCCATATTCGGAAGCTCCGAGGCGGGATAGCGCACCGAAAGCTTCAGTTCCCGCAGGCCATATTCCTTTTCAATGTCCCGGCAGAGCGCCTGCAGCTGCTTTTCTGCCAGATACTGCTCCGCCTGCGCGTCCAGACGGATGGTGCGCGTTTCCCGGTCAAGCTCCGCGTGGACGACGGCAAGGCGTCCGAGCGCCTCCACCAGCTCCTCCGGCAGCGGGAAGCCCGGAAACAGCGCGGGGAAATAAACTTCATTCATATGTTCAAGCTTCCTGTCTGAAATTCACGTTATGTCTTTGTTCGCCTGCGCTTCGGCTGCGGCTTCTCTTCCCGCGTCAGATCTGCAAGCGTGTAGCTGCACAGATACGCGGCGATGACCTGATCAAGCCCCTGCCACAGCGGGAGCGTCCGGCAGTTGACTGCGTTTTCGCACTGCTGCCCGCGCTCCAGACACGTGACCGGGGCCAGCGTCCCCTCGGTCAGGGACAATACCTCAAACGCGGTATACTCCTTCGCCGGTTTGGACAGGCGGTAGCCGCCGCCCTTGCCGCGCACGGCGTCGAGCAGCCCCGCCTTGCTCAGCACGGCCAGAATGCTCTCCAGATATTTTTCGGAAATGCCCTGCCGCTTCGCGATCGTCTGCAGCGGAATATAGCCCTCGTCTGTATGCTCGGCCAGATCGATCATCACGCGCAGTGCATAGCGGCCCCTGGTGGAAATCATCATGTTTGGTTCCTCACTTTCTTTTAACCCACTATACTATAGGGTAAAAGGATTATCAAGCGGAAAGCCGCAATTTACAAGCAATTCTTTTTGTGCTACAATAACCAAAGCATCGGTTTGGAGAGAACGCGGCATGACGAAGGATCTGACCCGGGGAACGCCCTGGAAGCTTATTTTACAGTTTGCGCTGCCGATCATGGCGGGAAACCTTTTGCAGCAGCTCTATAATACCGCCGACACCATCATTGTCGGCAATTTCAACGGCCAGCAGGCGCTTTCCGCCGTCGGGGCCTGCGCGTCGCTGACAGTTCTGTTCACGGCGCTTGCCATCGGCTTTTCCATCGGCGCAGGCGTGCTGATCTCGCAGTATTTCGGCGCTTCGCGCGAGCGGGAGCTGCGGCAGTATGCCGCGACGGCCATTGTGCTGATGCTGGCAATGGGGCTATTCATGTCGCTTGCCGGCGTTGTGAGCGCGAGATTCCTGCTGGAACGAGTGCTGGGCACGCCGGAGGCGCTGCTGCCGATGACGCTTCTGTATTTCCGCATCTACGCGGCGGGACTGGTGTTCCAGTTCGGGTACAACATCGCGGCGGCCCTTCTGCGGGCGCTGGGCGACAGCAAGGCGACGCTGTATTTTCTGCTCGTCTCGTCGATTTTGAACGTCGTGCTCGACCTTGCGTTTGTCGCGGGGCTTGGGCTGGGCGTGGCAGGCGCGGCCGTCGCCACCGTTATTTCGCAGATCGCCTCCTGCGTCATCGGCTTTGCGTATATGCACCGGAAATACGCCCTTCTGCGCTTCTCGCTCCGCGAGCTGCGGCTGGACGTGAAAACGGCGGGCCGCATTCTGCAGGTCGGCGCGCCGATGGCCATTCAGCAGTCCATCGTCTCCTGCGGCTTTCTGTTTTTGCAGCGGCTGGTCAATCTCTACGGCGAGAGCATGATCGCGTCCTATACCGTCGCCACCCGGATGGAGAACATTCTGATGATCCCGATTCTCGGCGTGCAGAACACCATGGCGACCTTCGCGGGCCAGAATATGGGCGCGCAGCGCCCCGACCGCGTCTCCAGGGGCCTTGGACAGGGCGTGCTGGTGTCGCTTTCCATGACGCTTGTGCTCTGCCTGTGCCAGATCTTCGGCATTTCGCGCATCATCCGCGCGTTCCAGCTGGACGAGGCCGCTGCGGCCATCTGCCGCCTGCATCTGTTCAGCTCCGCCGTCGCGATGCCCATTTTCGCGGTCTATTTTCCCGCCAACGGGATGTGCCAGGGCGTGGGCGAGGGCTTCCACGCCACGTTCTTCGCGCTGCTGGCGCTGGGGCTGCGCGTGATCTTTGCCTATGCGCTGCACAACACGGCTCTGTTCGGCTATACCGCCGTCTGGTGGAGCCAGGCCATGGCGTGGACCGTGACGCTCCTTGTCTGCTATGCGCACGTGTTCCGCGGCAAATGGAAGAACAAATCTCTGATCTGATAGGGAGGCATTGCGATGCAGCACCGCTTTTTTGCGCTTATTTCCCGTATGCGCTACATTGGCCGCTGGGGCCTCATGCGCAATACGTTTGAGGAAAACATTCAGGAGCACAGCCATATGGTTGCTGTGCTGGCACACGGACTGGCTGTGATCCAGCGCGACATCCTCGGCCAGCCCGCCGACCCCGACCGCTGCGCGTCTGCAGCGCTGTTCCACGACGCGTCGGAGATCCTGACAGGCGACCTGCCCACGCCGATCAAGTATTATAACCCGGAGATCAAAAAGGCCTACAAGCAGATCGAGGCCGTCAGCTGTGAAAAGCTCCTTGCTCTCCTGCCGCCGGAGGTGCAGGAGAGCTACCGCCCGCTGCTGTTTGAATCCGAACCGGAGGTTGCCCGCATCGTCAAGGCGGCGGACAAGCTTTCGGCGTATATCAAGTGCGTCGAGGAGCTGAAGGCCGGCAACTCAGAATTTGCGGCGGCGGAGAAGCAGACGCGGCAGGCGCTCGTCGACATGCAGCTGCCGTGCCTCGATTATTTTCTAGCGCATTTCCTGGACAGCTTCCGCCTCACGCTCGACGAGCTGGAGTGAATTTGACGGATCTGTCAATTTTCATGTTTTGCGGCGTCCAAAATCGCACAAAACTCACAGTTGTATTTTTGCGGCCGCGCCGCTATAATGTCCCCCAGTGAGTTTACGAAAGGAAGTGCGCGCCATGACGATCTTCAAAACGCCCGTCTGTCGATGTGCTTCCGTTTTTGTTTTTGCTGGGGAACCTGTTGTTCCGGCGTCGTATTTGTTTTTGCAGAAGGAATTGTGAAACTGGTGTTTCCAGTTTTCACAATTCTTTTTTTATGCACGCATACAGCCCGGACCGCCCGCAAAAACGCCGAAAAGAAAGGAGAACACCATGGGAAAAAACAAAATTCCGGAAACCGGCATCTATGATGCCAGACAGCTCGGCAGAGGCAGAATGCTGCTGCTCGGCTTCCAGCATATGTTCGCCATGTTCGGCGCGACCATCCTCGTCCCCATCCTGACGGGCCTCGACGTTTCGAACACGCTCCTGTTTGCGGGCCTCGGCACGCTGCTGTTCCACCTCATCACCGGCGGCAAGGTCCCGGCCTTCCTCGGCTCGTCCTTCGCCTTCCTCGGCGGCTACGCGACCATCGCGCCGATGCTCGGCGAGCAGCAGAACATCCCCAACCTTGAGATGCTGCCCTATGCCTGCTTCGGCGTGGCCTGCGCAGGTCTTGTGTATGTCATTCTGGCCGGTCTGTTCAAGGTCTTCGGCGCGAAGAAGGTCATGCGCTTCTTCCCGCCCATCGTCACCGGCCCCATCATCATCGCCA
>OLPW01003456.1_pt1 | contig 12293 bp, 8 predicted proteins | sample 1672161 | NCBI WGS metagenome assembly OLPW01 (sample SAMEA3136654, study PRJEB25190) | human gut metagenome
GATGCCGGAAGGCTGAACTTCAAGCATCTCGGCCAGTTTATTCGACGATAACGACTTCTCTTTTAAAATCCTCTCTATGCGCTCTTTCATAGTATCTGTTTTTACAAAAATATAAATTACAGGAGTAATATCAAAGCGTTTTCGTGGTTTTCCCTTGCTGATTCTGTCTGAATATACCCGGAGACAATGGGTATTCTCTGCCATATTTCTTTCCTGTTTATATGAAATTCATATTTAATTTGCGTGTAATAATTTACTGATAATGATATTGTTATATATTATATATATGTGAAGTCATGTATTTTATGGTTATTCGGGACGCATATGTCCAGAATCAATATTAATTATTAATTGATGTGTTAGTTAATTATGTCTTGATTATTAGTATTTTATGTGTTATAATTCAATGGATGTTATGGCAGGTAACTGCGAAAGTTTGGATGTTGCAAGGATATGAATATTTGTAATTTATTTTATAGAAATAGTAATTACAATTGTAATTAATAATGATGTAAAAAGAGTCACAGAGAGATGTAAAAGAGATAAAAAAAGGAGGACAAGTACCCTGTCCTCCCCTTTTCATTCGCTCTATAATATAAATAGAAGTTTTCGGGTGCCTTTTTATGCGTTGATTTTATCGGCTACGGCTTTCAATTCTTCTTGGGAAGGATGCTGTTTGTGTTTAAAATCGATATCGCTCTCCTTAGAGATAGGGAGAAGATGGATGTGGGCATGGGGGACTTCCAGTCCGATGACCGTAACGGCAATCCTTTTGCAGTCGATTTTTGTTTCCAGCTTACGGGCGACTTTCTTGGCAAATACCATCAGGTCTGCCAACTCGTCATCTTCCAAATTAAAAAGGTAATCATTCTCTTTTTTAGGCACTACCAGCGTATGACCTTCGACAACAGGATTGATGTCCAGAAATGCGTAATGCTTATCATCCTCGGCTATCTTATAGCTGGGAATCTCTCCGTTAATGATTTTTGTAAAAATAGTAGCCATATTGCAGAAATAAATTGAAGTATCAGAATTTGGGACGCAATATCTCCGAATAGACAACGGCTTTCCGTAAATCGAAATCCTCCCATACTGCGTCGGTTTGCTCCGTTTGTTCCGGTTCAAGCGGTATTTCGGAAAGCTGACAGAGCGTCGATTCGTTTTGACGGCGAGGATGTTGATAAATAGGCCGTCCGTCGACTGCCGTTGTTGTCTTTGTCTGTTCAGGCTGTTCCGGTGAGAAAGTGAGACTGATAGCAGAATCCGGTTTAATTACATTTGTAATGTCATCCGATGTGGACATCCTCTTTTTTTTCAGCTTGCTTTTCTTTTGTATTCCTTTCTGTATCGCCGGAATTGCAGATATTAGCAGTAATACTATCACGTAAACAAAATCTTCCATAAGTGTGGTAAAATATATGTTGTTACAAATGTAATTATAGTGTTCGCTTCACTTTTTCGATGCCTTTGATACTGCCTACCCTATCCAGCAAGGCATTCAAATTTTCGGTATCTTTTACGTAAACGCTTATTTTGCCCTCAAAAATACCGTCATGACTCTGTATGGCGAGTTCACGGATGTTGATGCCGAGTTCTAGGGTGATGACCTGTGAAAGGTCTACCAATATCCCTACTCTGTCTATGCCCCGGACCTCTATTTCCGCCAGGTAGGATTCGGCTTTGTAGCTCGACCATTTGATGCTGGTGACGATATTCTCCCCATGCTGGGCGGCCAGGCGGGTAATGTCTTCGCAGCCGGCTTTATGAACTACGATGGTATTCGTGCCGGGGGTTCTGTATCCTACGATATCGTCGCCCGGAATGGGATTGCACCCTTCTGCGATGACAAATTTCGGCGTATTGCCGTCTTTCGTATCCGAATTTCCGACAAGCAATGTATCCTGTTTGTCGGACTTGAAGGGCTTGGTGAGCTGAATGTCCCAAAACTTCAGCACCTTGCTCATCGAATTTTGACGCAGAACTTTATCTACACCGTCGAGATTGATGATGCCGGACCCCAGCTTGCTATAAAATTCATCCTTGTTGCTGCATTCGTAGGCAGGCAATATTTTCCGGAAAACGCGTGCGCTGGGAGTGATGCCGAACTCCTCCATGCGTCGGTCGAACAGTTCGATACCCCGTTCGATGTTGTTTTCCCGCGAACGTTTCAGGTAGGTAGTGATGGATTGTTTGGCTTTCGCCGTAGTCACATGGTCGAGCCATTCGAGATTGGGCCGCGAATTGTCGGAGGTGATAATCTCTATCTGGTCGCCGTTTTTCAGCGTCTCGAAGATGGACTCTATCTTGTGGTTCACTTTGGCGCCGATTGCCTTGTTCCCCACATTCGTATGGATATTGTAGGCGAAATCCAGTACCGTCGCACCCTGCGGCATCTTTCGGGGTTCTCCTTTGGGGGTGAAAACGACGATTTCATTGGTATATAAGGTGAGGCGTACATTGTCGAGAAACTCTACCGCATCTTCGGTAGGTCCCTTCAGTGCATTCCTCACCTCTTTAAGCCATTTGTCGAATTCGTCTTCGCTGCTGTGAGCCTGTTTGTATTTCCAATGGGCGGCGAATCCCCGTTCGGCTATCTCTTCCATGCGTTCGGAGCGTATCTGCACTTCGGCCCAGATACCGTCCGGCCCCATGACTGTAGCATGCAGCGCTTCGTAGCCGTTGGCTTTCGGAAAGTTTACCCAGTCGCGGATGCGGTCCGGCTTCGGAGCGTAGATGTCCGTGATGAGGGAGTAGATGTGCCAGCACTGCGATTTTTCGGGAATGAGTTCCGTGGGCTTGAATACGATGCGGATGGCGAAGAGGTCGTAAACGTCTTCGAAGGCGATTCCTTTCCGCTGCATCTTCGACCAGATGGAGAAGATGCTTTTGACGCGTCCTGCTATCGTAAAGTCGATGCCGCTCTCGGTGAGGCGCTGCCTGATGGGGGCGATGAAACGGTTTATGAATTCGTTTCTGTCTGGCTCTGTCTCGTCCAGTTTCCGGACAATCTCGAAGTATTGTTCCGGATACCGGTAGCGCAGGCTCAAGTCTTCCAACTCGGTTTTGATGGCATACAGACCAAGTCGGTAGGCCAGCGGAGCGAACAGATAGAGGGTTTCGCTCGATATCTTCACCTGCTTGTCGCGCGGCATGGAGGCCATTGTCCGCATGTTATGTAGCCGGTCGGCTATCTTGATGAGGATGACCCTCACATCGTCCGACAGCGTCAGCAGCACTTTGCGGAAATAGGCGGCCTGTTTGGAGGTGTCCGTGTTCACTACCCCGGCCATTTTGGTCAGGCCGTCCACCATGTAGGCAATCTTCTCCCCGAAAATGGTATCGATTTCCTCCACCGTGTAGGCCGTATCCTCCACTACGTCGTGCAGAAGAGCGGCCGCCACGGATTTTACGCCCAGCCCTATCTCCTCCACTACGATTTTGGCGACGGCGAGGGGGTGCAGTATATAGGGTTCCCCGCTGCGGCGCAATACCCCCTTATGGGCCTCCTTTGCGAGGAAGAAAGCCTTGCGTATCAACTCCCAGTCCTCCTCCTTCTTGACTATTTTCGAGCAGGATGAGAGAAGGTCGTTGAAACGGTCCGTAATGATTATTTCGTGTTCTTCGGAGTAGCCAGCTGTTGCCATAGGCAGATACGGTTTGATTGGTTCGGAAGCCAGCGGAACGCATGGGGCGTTTGCCGGAAGCGGCAACCTATTTCTTCGGGGCGTTGCGTGCTTCTTTCATGGCTTCGCGCACTTTGCCCTCGATTTCTTCCATCAACGGTTCGTCGGCCGTCAGCAAATCCTTGACGGCGTCACGGCCCTGTGCGAGTCGCCTGTCGCCGTAAGAATACCACGAACCGCTTTTTTTGATTACGTCGAAATCAACGCCGAGGTCCACTATCTCCCCTACTTTGGAGATACCTTCGCCGTACATGATGTCGAATTCGGCGCGGCGGAAAGGCGGAGCCACCTTGTTCTTGACGACTTTGACTTTGGCTCTTGCACCGAGCTGCTCTTCACCGTCCTTGATGCTGGAGGCTTTGCGGATATCGATGCGGACACTGGCATAGAATTTCAGTGCATTGCCGCCGGTGGTCGTTTCCGGATTGCCATATACCACGCCTATCTTGTCGCGGAGCTGGTTGATGAAGATGCAGACCGTTTTGGTCTTGCTGATGCTCGCGGTCAGTTTTCGGAGTGCCTGCGACATCAACCGGGCCTGGAGTCCCATTTTGGATTCTCCCATGTCGCCCTCTATCTCCGCTTTGGGTGTCAGGGCCGCTACCGAGTCTATCACGATGATATCTATCGCGCTGGAACGGATAAGGCTGTCGGCTATCTCCAATGCCTGTTCGCCGTTGTCCGGCTGGGAAATCAACAGATTGTCCACGTCTACTCCGAGCGCCTGGGCATAGCTTCTGTCGAAAGCGTGTTCGGCATCGATGAAGGCAGCCAGTCCGCCCGCTTTCTGGGCTTCTGCTATGGCGTGCAGCGCCAGGGTCGTCTTACCCGACGATTCGGGGCCGAATATCTCCACGACTCGGCCTTTGGGATAGCCTCCCACTCCGAGGGCCATATCCAGCGTAATCGAACCGGAGGGGATAACGGCCACCTCCTCGACCTTGTCGCTGCTCATTCTCATAACGGCTCCTTTGCCGAAATCCTTCTCTATTTTGTCGAGCACTGCATTGAGTACTTTCAGCTTGTCTGCGCTCACTTCTTTTTTTTCTGCCATATCTGTTTTGTTATCAAAATATTAACTCGTTTTATTTCAAGTTTCCCACCCTGTCGGTTCGGAATGGTTGTTAATAAAGGTAAAAGTACGAAAAATATATCAATAATGAAGCGATAAGGCCGGAAACATCGCTGTTCCGGCCGCGTTAAAAGACAAGGTGCCGTATTATTTGGCCAGCACCTTGCGTTCTATCTCCTCTATCATTTGATTGAAGGCTTTGTCGGTCTCTATGAGGTTGGAGACGGTTTTGCACGCATGCAATACCGTTGCGTGGTTCTTGCCGCCTATCGCCGCACCGATGGTTGTCAAAGGGGCCTTCGTGTGCTGTTTGCAGAGGTACATGGCTATCTGGCGGGCCTGTGCTACTTCACGCGTGCGTTTGGTCGAATCGAAAACCGCCTGGTCTATCTTCAGGTGGTCGCACACGATATTACGGATGTGTTCTATCGTTATCTCCTTTTGGTTGAATTTGACATACACTTTCAAAATTTCTTTGGCCAGCGTGATGGTTATCTTCCTGCCGAGGAATGTCGCGTTGGCGACCAGTGAAGAGAGGGCACCCTCTATCTCCCGGATATTGGCATTGATATTCTCGGCGAAAAAATGGATGACTTCATCCGGAATATCCGCATTGAGCCGGGCCGCCTTGTGTTTGATGATTTTGACCTTGGTGTCGAAATCGGGCGGCAGCAACTCTGCAGCCAGCCCCCAGCGGAAGCGGGTGAGTAGCCGGTCGTTGATGTCTTTCAACTCGACCGGCCGTTTATCCGATGTAAGGATAAGCTGCTTGCCGGATAGCTGCAGGTGGTTGAAAATGTTGAAAAAGGCGTTCTGCGTACTCTCCTTGTTGCCGGAGAGCTCCTGTATGTCGTCGATTATCAGCACGTCTATCATCTGGTAGAAGTGGATGAAATCGTTCACCTCCTTGTTCAGAACGGCCGATGTGTATTGTGCCTGGAATTTGTTCATGGAGACGTAGAGCACCTGCAGATTCGGGTGGCGCTGTTTTATCTCCATTCCTATCGCTTGGGCCACATGCGTTTTACCTAACCCGGAGTCGCCGAATACGTACAGCGGATTGTAGGCCGTACTGCCCGGATTGACCGCTATGGACATTCCCGCCGAACGGGCCAGCCGGTTGCAGTCGCCTTCGATGAATGTATCGAACGTGTAGTTGGGGTTGAGCTGCGAGTCGATGACTATCCTCTTTATACCCGGTATGACGAACGGATTCTTTATATTTGCCGTATCGGTCTGTTCCACATATTTTGAAATCGGCGTAGTATTTGCTTCCTGCGGATAGGCGGCCGGTTGCTGTGTGTGATGTTCGTGGTTGGGTATCGAATAGCGGAGTTTGGTCTTCTGTCCGAAAGTCTGGTAGATTATCGGGCGGAGGAACGGGATGTAGTGTTTCTCTATGTGATAGACGTACGCTTCGTTGGGTACCCGCAACTGCAGCGTGGTGCCGTCGAAGTTGACCGGCACGATGGGCTTGAACCACTTGATGAACTCCTCCTGGGAGGTCTTCTCCCGGATACGGGACAAGCAGTTCTGCCACATATCGCTGTATGTCGGATTGTTGATAACCATAAGTGCGGGGTGGTTTTTCCGAGTACAAAAGTGTGTTATAAAAATGTTTAAAAAAACCGTACCCCATGTTGCGTTTTCAGATTTAATTTTTATAGAAAAATGGGGGTTCTCGGAGGGGGCGGATTTAAAGGTTTGATAGCGAGAAATTCTAAAAAAACGCCTAATTTTGTATATAGAAAATATCATTGAGCGGCATACGAATCATAAATAAAATCAATGACGATTATGGGTATGAAAGCAGACGAACAAGTGCTGCTGCGGGCCGAAAAATGGCTTGCAGGGGATTTTGACGAAGCGACTAAAAGGCAAGTCAAGCATCTGATTGACAATAATCAAAAGGAGCTTACCGAAAGTTTTTACAGAGATTTGGAATTTGGTACAGGAGGTCTGCGCGGCATCATGGGTGTGGGAACGAACCGGATGAATGTCTACACGGTAGGCATGGCCACGCAGGGGCTTGCCAATTACCTCGCCAAGACATTTGCCGGAGAGGAGATAAAGGTGGCTGTCAGTCACGACTGTCGCAACCACAGCCGCGAGTTCGCCGAACGCGTGGCCGACATCTTCGCATCGAATGGTTTCAGGGTATTCCTGTTCGACTCGCTCCGTCCTACTCCGGAGCTCAGCTTCGCTATCCGGGAGCTCGGCTGCAAAAGCGGCGTGATGGTGACCGCGTCGCACAATCCCCGCGAATACAACGGTTATAAGGCTTACTGGACGGACGGTTCGCAGGTGGTCGCGCCTCACGACCGGAATATTATCGCCGAGGTCGCGGCGATTACCGACATCGACCGGATAAAATCCGGCCTGCATCCGGAGAACATTACCGTACTGGACGAGGCTTTCGACCGGGTGTATCTCCAGCGCATCAAATCGCTCTCTCTGTCGCCGGAGGCAGTGGCCGCCAACCGGGATATGAAGATAGTCTATACGCCCATTCACGGATGTGGTTACAGGCTGGTGCCTCAAGCACTGCGTGAGTTCGGCTTTACCGACGTGAGTACCGTCGCGGAGCAGATGGTGATTGACGGCAACTTCCCGACGGTGGAATCTCCCAACCCGGAGGAGCGTACGACGATGCGTATGGCCATCGAACAAGGGATGCGGGAGAGGGCCGATATCGTTCTCGCCACCGACCCCGATGCCGACCGCATCGGTATCGCGGTACCGGACGAGGAAGGAAATTACGTATTGCTGAACGGCAATCAGACCTGCGTCCTGCTTACCTATTATATTTGCCGCCGCTGGAGCGAGACGGGAAGACTCGACGGACACCAGTTCGTCGTGAAGACCATCGTGACCTCCGAGATGGTTGCCGAAGTGGCCCGAAGTTTCGGGGTGAAAGTATTCGACTGCCTAACCGGGTTCAAGTATATTGCAGGTATCATCCGTCGGCAGGAGCCGCTCGGAGAGAAGTATATCGGCGGCGGCGAGGAGAGCTTCGGGTACCTGCCTGAGGATTTCGTGCGGGACAAGGACGGCGTCAGCTCGTGTGCGCTGGCTGCGGAGGCTGCGGCCTGGGCCAAGAGTATCGGAACGACGCTTTATCAGTTAATTAAGGAGCTTTATGTAAAATACGGCTTCTATAAAGAAGGGTTGGTGTCGATAGTGCGCAAGGGCCAGGAGGGCCAGGAGGAGATACATCGTATGATGGTCGATTGGCGTACTGCGCCGCCTAAGGTCATCGCCGGTTCTTCCGTCGCAGTCATCAGAGATTATCTGACAGGAGAGAGTCGCGACCTGACGACAGGCAAGGTAACCCCGATTGATATGGAAAAGAGTGACGTCCTGCAATTTATTACGGCCGACCGAAGCATGGTCTCCGTGCGTCCTTCCGGGACGGAACCCAAGATAAAGTATTATTTCAGCGTTCGGGAACCGCTCGATGCCATCGACCGGTATGATGCCGTCGGCAGCGAACTCGATGCGAAGCTCGAAAGGATAAAGAAAGACCTTCGGTTGGAATAGGGAAAAGTTCGGTTTGATGGATGCGGCAGGGGAAAAGGAGGAGTTTCTTTTCCCCTGCCGGCATTTTCGGAAGCATACTTTCCGGTATAAGGGGTTTGCTTTACGGAAGATGGGATGGTGTGTCGCTGTCGAGAAAAATCTCCTCCGGGTAACGGACGGCGGTCAGGAAAAGTCCCTGTGCCGGGGCGGAGGAGCCCGCCCGCGAAAGGTCGCGGGCGGCGATGATGCTGCGGAATTCGTCCGGCGTCATTTTGCCCCGGCCTACTCCCACCAGTGTGCCCGTAATGGCTCTGACCATATTGCGCAGGAAGCGGTTGGCGCGGATGGTGAAGATGAGTTCCGTTCCCTCCTGCCTCCATCGGGCATATGTGACTTTGCAGATGTTGGTCTTGTTGGCGGAGTTGAGTTTGGCGAAGGTCGTGAAGTCGTCGAATGCGAGCAGATGCGCGGCGGCTTCGTTCATGGCGGCGGTGTCCAGAGCGCCGCGATACTGCCACGATGTTTCGCGGCTGAAGGGGTCTTTCTCGCTGCGCATGTAATAGGTATATTCCCGTTCGGCGGCATCGAAACGGGCGTGCGCATCGTCCCGGACGCGGCGGATGCGGTGGACGGCGATGTCGTTCGGCAGCATCGCATTCAAGTGGTAGCGGAGCGCTTCCGCCTCCGCGACGGGAGCGGCGTCGAAATGGGCCGTATAGTCGCGGGCATGTACGCCCGTGTCCGTCCGTCCCGCACCCGTCACCGGCGTGGGGAGACGCAGGACGGTGGACAGGGCGCGTTCGAGTTCCGCCTGGACGGAGGGAGCATTCCGCTGTATCTGCCAGCCGTGATAATTCGTCCCCTTATAGGATAGGTTCATGAAGTAGCGCATGCGTCTTGTTTTAGCACAAAGATAGGCATCGGTACGCATATCGCGTGCGGAGGCAGCCATAAAATTGCCGGAACCGCCGGTAGGATACAGTAGTGTGCGGATGAAGTGTCCGCTCCGGTTTTGCCGGGTGTCCCCGTGCCTGTGGCGGGACGGGAGGATTTCGCAGCGGCCGGTCGCTTTTTTGTAACCTGAGAGGCGGAGTATTCAGGGATTATATGTTACTTTTGCAAAAAAATTTCGGGCGGTACCCTTTGATATGGCCGACATTAACCGACGGTGCCGACTGCTGATTATTCCGATACTGCCGATGAAAAAAGTCCTTACTTTTTCCCTGCTCCTGATTCTCGGCCTTGCGGCCTCTCAAATGTTGCCCGGTTTGCTCGGCGAAGGGTATGCCGCTTTCCGGAACATCTCCACTACCCTCCTCTATGTCTGCCTGTCGTTCATCATGATAAATGTGGGGCGGGAATTTGAGATAGATAAAACCCGCTGGCGCTCCTATGCGGCGGATTATTTTATCGCCATGGCGACGGCTGCCGTTCCGTGGCTGCTCATCGCACTCTACTATGTCTTCGTTCTGCTGCCTCCGGGGTATTGGGGCGATGCCGGCGCATGGAAGGAGAACCTGTTGCTCAGCCGTTTTGCCGCTCCCACTTCCGCTGGTATCCTGTTCACCATGCTGGCGGCGCTGAATCTCAAGCAGAGCTGGATGTACAGGAAGATTCAGGTGTTGGCCATTTTCGATGATTTGGATACCATTCTGCTGATGATTCCACTGCAAATCATGATGATAGGCCTTCGATGGCAGTTGTTTGCGGTCGTGCTTATCGTGTTCCTGCTCCTGTGGCTCGGATGGAAAAAGCTGAATGCCTATAACCTGCGGCAGGAGTGGTGGGCCATCCTCCTCTATTCGGTTGCAGTTTTCGGAATAACCCAGGTGATTTATTTGGTCTCCAAACATTTTTACGGCGAACAAGGGAGTATCCATATCGAGGTGCTGCTGCCGGCCTTCGTACTCGGTATGGTCATGAAGACCCGCCATATGGATTCCCCCCGCGAACGCGCTGCCTCGTCCGGTATCTCGTTCCTGTTCATGTTTCTCGTCGGACTCAGCATGCCGCTGTTCATCGGGCTCGATACATCGTCGGCTGCGGGTGCCGCTTCCGTAACTGGTTCGCAGCCCATGATGTCCTGGGGTGTCATCGCCCTCCATGTCGTCGCCGTATCTTTTTTGTCCAATATCGGCAAGCTGGTGCCCATGTTTTTCTACCGCGACCGGAAATGGAGCGAACGCCTGGCACTCTCCATCGGTATGTTCACTCGCGGAGAGGTGGGGGCCGGCGTCATTTTCATCGCCATCGGTTACAATCTCGGCGGACCGGCGCTGGTCATTTCAGTGCTGACGCTTGTACTGAACCTGATTCTCACGGGTATTTTCGTCGTATGGGTGAAAAAACTCGCTTTGCGTACCTATACGCCCGACGTTCTTTCCGTAGCCGAATAGCGGAGAGAACCGTGATGTTGCCGGACGGTAGGAAAAATACCGTTTGGATATGCTGTGCATCGGGACGTTTTGAGTACCTTTGCACAATACCGGTCTTTTCCGGAACTCGATAAGGAAGGCATGAAAACAGTCATCATAGGATACGGCACGATGGGGCACGAGATAGAACGTGTGCTTATCGACCGGGGCCATACGGTACTTTTTACGGTGGATGCGGGGGAAGAGGCGAAACTTGCAACGGAGCGTTTGGCGCAGGCCGATGTCGCCATCGAGTTCACGGCTCCGTCGGTCGCCGTCGACAATTATCGGCGGGCTTTCGCGGCCGGTGTACCCGTAGTATCGGGCACTACGGGCTGGTTGGAACACTTACCGGAAATACGCGAGGCCTGCGAGAAAGGCCAGACTTTTTTCTATGCCTCGAATTTCAGTTTGGGAGTTAATATCTTCTTTGCCGTTAACAAATATCTGGCAGGTATCATGAACCATTTCCCCCAATATTCGGTAGAAATAGAAGAGATACACCACATTCATAAACTCGATCACCCCAGCGGGACTGCTATTACTTTGGCCGAAGATATTATCGGCCAACTCGATGCGAAACATTCGTGGAGCGAAAATATGCCGGTCGCCGATGACAGTATTCATATCACCGCCCGACGCGAAGGAGAAATACCCGGTACACACACCGTCGTCTACGACAGTGCCGTGGATACGATACGTATCACCCATGAGGCGAAAAACAGAAAAGGGTTTGCCCTCGGAGCCGTCGTCGCCGCCGAATTTACCGTCGGGAAAAAGGGATTTCTCACCATGCAAGATTTATTCTCATTCCTCAAATAACATATAACCGTTATGAATCAAACGACAACCAACGACAAATACAGTCTGGCAGAACGATTGAAACGTGTGAAAAAAACTCGCTGGATACGTTTCTCCATCGTAGCTTTGTTATATATAGGGTGGACTATTTGGCTAAACAATTACTATGTATTGTTCGGCCTGTTGCTACTTATCGACATCTATCTCACCCAATATATTCCGTGGGGGTGGTGGAAAACCAGTAAAAATCCGGTCGTTCGAACGGTGATGGAATGGGTCGATGCCATCGTCTATGCCTTAGTGTTGGTTTATTTCATCTTTATATTCGTCTTTCAGAACTATCAGATACCCTCTTCTTCTCTCGAAAAATCGCTATTGGTAGGCGATTTCCTATTGGTCAGCAAGATGAGTTACGGCCCTCGTGTCCCCAACACACCGTTACACTTCCCGCTCGCCCAGCATACCATACCCCTTCTCAACACGAAATCTTACATCGAATGGCCCCAATGGGACTACCATCGTCTCAAAGGATTCGGCCCGGTGAAACGCAACGACATTGTTGTCTTCAACTTTCCTGCCGGTGATACGGTAGCGCTCAACAATCAGCAAACAGATTTCTACTCTATAGCTTACGGTGAAGGTCAGCGCCTGTATCCCAAGCAGATAGAGATGGACAGTCTGACACGCCAGCAGCAACGTGCTGTTTACGATCTGTACTATAATGCCGGTCGCCAGCAGATTCTATCGAATCCGCGTGTTTACGGAGAGGTCGTTTATCGTCCGGTAGACCGCCGTGAAAACTAT
>OLPW01003461.1_pt1 | contig 12283 bp, 9 predicted proteins | sample 1672161 | NCBI WGS metagenome assembly OLPW01 (sample SAMEA3136654, study PRJEB25190) | human gut metagenome
GCAGTATCCGTAGGGTTACTCTTGCTTAGATCATCCTTAGGAATCGTCGTTGCATTCCCGTCACGGACAGCCATGTAATGCGGAGACATAATCTCAATTCCTGCCTCATTAAACTTATCCTGAATAGTCTGATGCAAATCAGAATAAATCTGAGACATCTTATGCGCCTCCTTGATATAAGCATTGATCTGATACACCGGATACCAGTCACTCAACGAAGTCTCCAGCACAAACGGGCGCGGATCATCCACTACTCCGGGCGTATTCAACGCAGCATCAATCAGTATCTGATTGACCTGGCGCCAGGGAACATCATAACCGATGGATACCTCCGAATGGATAATCAAGCCATACTCCCGTGCCGATGTACTATAATTCACGGTATGCGAAGACATGATAAAAGAGTTGGGCACCGTCACCACCTCATTTTTCGGAGTGCGGATACGGGTGACAAGCGGCGTCTTCTCTATGATATCGCCGGTAGTATCGTTCAGCTTAATCCGGTCGCCCATCTTGAACGGGCGCATATAAGTAATCACCAGTCCGGCAATAATATTTCCGATAACGGTACTTGATCCGAGCGAGACTATCAATCCGACAAAGACCGAAATTCCCTGGAACACACCGGATTTGGAACCCGGCAGATAAGGGTAAATCATTGCAATCATAAACGCGTAGAGCAGGAACCGGACGATGTGGAAGGTCGGCATTGCCCAATCCGGGTAAAAACCGTTGAATTTAAGACGCCCCGCTTCTATCTCACGAGCCAAATAAAGCACCATACGTACCAGATACTTCACCGCATACCAGATAACAACAATTGTAAACTTGTAAGTGTTGATTCATCTATAATAAGAGATAAGGAGCCTATTCCTGTAAAGATACCAGAAGGTGTATTTATAGATAAATACAATAATGTTAATCAAGAAAATACGATTAATTTTCTTAATCCTTTGCCAGATAAGAATTCACATATGAACAATTTTAATGAATGCAGACTTTATGCCTATATATCAAAAACTAATGGTGAAAATGGATTTTTACTAACTCCAGAGTTTAAAAATGAAACATTAAAATATCAGGTGAGGTACAAAATAAATTCACTAAATGGTAGGTTAGATAATGATAGACAATATTATATTGAGGCATTACAATCAAGGTGTAAAGAAATAAAGCGAAATGAAGAAAAATTAAAAATAAAATATGGAAATGAAAATCTGTCTGTTTCAAGTAACAGTTGCACTGGAGATAATGGAGAATATGTATTTACGTACAATATAAAGCGTAGTATGTTAGAGGAAGTAAAAAAGATGAATTCAGGCTATAGTAGTAGATTATACTTAAGATATCCGGTTACAACTTATAATAGGAGTAAAAATAAAATATGTGAATACTTAAATACACGGAATAATGGATATTATATAGATACAGGCCTAGATTATTAGAAAACTAAACTAATTAGCACTTTGGTATTGACAAGTGCTAATTTTTTGTCATATAATACAATTAGCACTCGTAAAATAATAGTGCTAGGAGGTGTAGAATGTTAACTAAAAGACAAGAAGATATTCTAAAGTTGATAGTTGAACATTATATTAAACTAGCAAAACCAATTGGTTCAAAATTAATTTGTAAAAAATTAAAGTGTTCAAGTGCCACAGTGAGAAATGAAATGGCAACACTTGAAAATGTTGGACTTTTGGAAAAAACACATACTTCCTCTGGTAGAATTCCTAGTGAAGAAGGTTACAGATATTATGTTGATAATCTAATGGAATTAAAGAAAATGAATGCTGAAGATATGTTAAAACTTCAAATGATATTTAGAAATCAGCAATTACCATTAGCAGATTGTATTACCAAAAGTTTACAAATAATATCTGATATGACTAGTTATGCAACTATAGCTTTAGGAACAAATTCACATGAAAATTTACTTAAACAAATTGCATTTTGGACAAGATTATTATAGAATGAAAAAGACTATTTAAATCACAATCTGGTAGTTCACAGAAAAATAAATTTTAAATAGGTAGAATGAAAGAGAAAGAGACAGAAAAGATGAAGAATCAAAACAACACAGCACAAAGTGCGGGAAAGAAGAGCTTTCTACAAAAAAAGAATGTAGAGATTTCTTTTAAGAGATATGCGATTGATGCGATGGGAGCGATGGCTCTTGGATTATTTGCGTCTCTCTTAATTGGAACGATTATTAAGACACTGGCAGAGAATGTCGGAACAACTGGCCTGATGGCAGCGCTGGCAGCGATTACGGATACAGGAGAATTGGCAGCGAAGGTTGCCGGACTTAGTATGCTGAATCGGTTCTGCTGGATTTTATGGCAGATTGGTAACTATGCAACGATGGTAACCGGTGTTGCGATGGCGGCAGCGATTGGTTATGCGTTAGATGCACCTCCACTGGTACTATTTTCTTTATGTGCGGTCGGTCAGGCAACGAATACTTTAGGCGGCTCCGGTGGGCCGCTGGCTGTATTATTTGTAGCGATTATTGCCTGCGAGGCAGGGAAGCTTGTCTCTAAAGAGACGAAGATTGATATTTTAGTAACTCCGGCGGTAACGATTATTGTTGGTGTAGGATGTGCGATGGTACTGGCACCGATTTTTAAGACAATTTGTGATTCACTTGGAACATTTATCGGATGGGCAACGAATTTACAGCCATTCTTCATGGGAATCATTATTTCTGTTATTGTTGGTGTTGTCCTCACCCTGCCGATTAGTTCTGCGGCAATCTGTGCGGCAGTTGGTATCAGCGGCGGTGCTGTCATTGCGGGAGTCTTAGACGGCAGTATTTCTATGGAAGTGTGGAATGGTCTTGCGCTTGCAGGAGGGGCAGCAACAGTAGGCTGCTGCTGTAATATGCTTGGATTTGCTGTAATCAGCTACCCGGATAACGGAGTAGGAGGGCTTGTAGCACAGGGGCTTGGAACATCCATGCTACAGGTGCCAAACCTGATGCGTAAACCTGTTTTATGGATACCGCCAGTACTTACTTCTGCAATCTTAGGCCCCGTTGCAACCTGTATTTTTCAGCTTCGTAATAACGGAGCAGCGATTTCTTCCGGTATGGGAACTGCCGGTTTAGTAGGTCCGATCGGAATCATCACAGGCTGGTCAAATATGCCAAAGGGATATGCCCCTGGAGCCTTTGACTGGGTCGGTATGATTTTAGTCTGCTTTATACTCCCTGTCGTTTTAAGCTGGGCGATTGGAAAGTTCATGCGAAAGAAAGGCTGGATTAAAGAAGGAGACTTGAAGGTTGATTTAGGTTAGAAAGTTTGAAAAAATAGCTTATCGTCCATATACTATATTTGCCTTCGAAAGGAGAAAAGTTCTGATACTTGGTAAATCTAATTTGTTGTATTAGAAATAGGCGGCCGCTGTAGATATAGATATTCTATCGAATTGCTCAAAAAATGTGGAAAAGAACCCCTAAAAAATTTGTTGAATTTTGTGACTTTGTGCTGTGGAATTTTGACCATAGAAACTTCGCATTCGTTTTTGCTGCCTTAGCAGGTCGAAAAAAGCTCCAGTGGAGGTTTTGAGAGCAAGCTTCTGCTTGATTGGGCAAAATGGAGCATTTAGCACAACGGAACAAAATCAATAAATTTTTTAGGGATTCTTGTTGATAATTCTTCTGGCAATCCGGCTACTATTCTTCTCAGCAGCGTCTCCCTTGCCTGCGGCAACTCAGAAGTTCCTAAAGTGTTTTTCCAAGCGATTAAGAACTCCATACAATAACGCTGCAATCAGGCAAAGCAATACAATAGAGAGCATCACCCAGTCCATTTTAAAAACCTGTGATCCATATATGATAAGATAGCCAAGACCTTCTTTGGCGGCGAGAAATTCTCCAATAACAACACCGATTAGGCAAAGGCCAATATCAACTTTCAGAATGCTTAAAATCGTTGGCAGGTTCATCGGCAAGATCACTTTCGTCAGGCAGTCTGCCTGACTGCCATGAAGTGTTCGAATCAGCTTTAATTTATCCGGGTCGGTAGACATAAAGCTTGTAAAAAGGTTTAAGATACTTCCGAATATGGCAACGGATATTGCTGTTACAATAATTGTTTTCATATTGTTGCCAAGCCATACGATAAAGATAGGAGCCATAGCGGATTTTGGCAGGCTGTTTAAGATGACAAAGTAAGGCTCTAATATCTCACTTAGCGTATTGTTCCACCAAAGGAGAATGGCAGTGAAAAGACTTACTGCGGTAACGAGAAAAAAGCTTGCAAAAGTTTCTGCAAGAGTGATTCCTAAGTGTTTTAAAAGCTGGCCGTTAAGAAGAAGTTCTTTGCCAGAAGCAAGCATTCGTGAAGGGCTGCTAAAGATGAACGCATTGATTATTCCGGCACGAGAAGTGATTTCCCAGAGAATAATAAAAAATATAAATAAAAAAAGCTGAAAGAACAGGACAAACTGCTTATGTTGTCTTGTTCTTTTCATATATAGAAGCTGTTCTTTTGAGATTTCATTCATCGACTTTTAACTCCTTCCATATCTGGTTAAAATACTCCTGAAACTTTGGGTGGATGCGTGCTTCTTTTGAAGAAAGTTTTTTGTTTGTTTTAAAGTCAATTGTGACAATCTTACGAATGTGGCCTGGACGTTTTCCGAGAACGATAATACGGTCAGCGATACTGATGGCTTCGGATAAATCATGCGTGACAAGCAGCGTGGTAACGCCGCTTTGACGGATAATTTTTGCGATGTCATCGGATACATCAAGGCGGGTCTGGTAATCTAGCGCACTGAAAGGTTCATCAAGGAGAAGAAACTCTGGTTTTAAGGCGAGAGTTCGAATTAGAGCAGCTCGCTGGCGCATACCTCCGGAAAGTTCTCTTGGATAGGAGGATGCAAAGTCAGCAATTCCATATTGACGCATCAGTTTTTGTACATATTCGAGATTTTTTTCGGTAAGCCGGTGTTGTATTTCAAGGCCTAAAATGATATTTTTATATATAGTTCTATGCTCTAATAAATGGTCTTTTTGCAGCATGTAGCCGATAGCGGGTGTTTTATTACAGGCTGGATAGAGGAGACTGCCGGTTTCAATGGGAATCAGTCCGGCAATCAGCTCTAAAAGTGTAGATTTTCCACAGCCGGATGGGCCTACAATTGCTGCAAATTCACCAGGGAAAAGGTCAAAATGAATGTCTCTTAATGCCGGTGTTTCACCACTATTTGTATGGTAAGTGTGTGAAAGACTGCGGACGGACAGAAAAGGTTTTGTTTGTGGCAAAGCTGTTCATTCCTTTTTTCGCGAGGTATAATTTAACATATGCAAAGGAGGAACCAAAGTGATATATTTCATGATCATAGCATCAATAATTGTGGCAGATAAGATATTAAAAGAATATTTTAAAAGTTCATTTCAGGGAAAACATCGGGAAGTACGGACAAAAGGTAATGGATTTGGAGTAAGAAAGGAAGTAGGAAAGCAAAAGGTAAAGGAAAATTTGTTTAGAAAGAAAGAACAAAATAAAGCAGAATTGAAACAGAGGAGAAATAATAAAGAGAAAAATGATGGGAAAAATATTGGAGAAGGGAATTGGAGAGAGTATTTATCTCCAACGATTGAATTGTTAGAGAATAAGGGGGCGGCAAGTGGCATCATGGCGAAACATCCAAAAATATTAAAAATAATATCTGCCGCCATGCTCTGCTTTTGTGCGTTAGCGTTAGGAAAGGAACGACAAAAAGGAAAGACTACAATGACAGGAATCGGCTATGCGTTACTTCTTGGAGGAGGTATCAGTAATTTTATAGACAGGATGAAAAAGGGTTCGGTAACGGACTATGTACGTTTTCCTAAATTTCCAGTAAAAAAGATTAGTGAGCTGGTATTTAATCTCAGTGATTTTGGCATATTTGCAGGAGTATTTTGTCTGTTGTTTCGAAAAAAATAGGGGAAAAGGGAGGGTTATTCTGAAGCTTCAGGCAGGTATGATTCTGTCTATTATTCAAAAGATAGAGAAAAAATAGAAAGTTATTGCAAAAGTTTAGAACGGCATGATTTTATATATTATTTCTCCAAAAGCAGAGAAAAGGAACTGCAAAAAGAAAAGTAAAAGAAGCATAAAAAGTGAGAATAAGCACGAAGTTATCGGATAATAAAAAATATTTTCAGAAAATAGGAAGAAACAGAGGAAAGAGCAGAATATGGCCGGAAATTGTGCAGAATAGCCAATGAAATATACATAAATTTACAAACAATAGAAGGGTGAAAAATACAGGTGGATAAGAAAATACAGTTATCCACGGGAGAAAAAACTGAAAAATGTCGATGAACAGACTTATCCACTAAGTTATCCACATTATCCACAGTGGAAAAACAAAGGGAAAGAATGGAAAAACATCGTCAATATAAAACATCTGTTTTGTGCGATTTTTTAAAATAATACATTGCCAGAATGCAGAATTGTTGGTATAATAATTGTAATATAAGAAAAAGGAGTGTGATCGTATGCGTTACATTATTTACGGCAAAAATCTGGAGGTAACAGAAGGATTAAAGCAGGCTGTACACGATAAGTTCAGTAAGCTGGAGAAGTTCTTCACACCAGAGACAGAAGTTCAGGTCACATTAAGCGTGCAGAAAGATAACCAGATCGTAGAAGCTACGATTCCTATGAAGGGAACTATTTTAAGAGTAGAACCTAACAGCACAGATATGTATGTTTCTATTGATATGGCAGTTGATTTACTCGAACGCATGATTCGTAAGTATAAAACAAAGATTTCCAAGTACGGAAAGGGAGAGTTAAAGTTTAATGATGAGTTCATGGAAGAAGATGTGGACAATCATGAGACAGTAACTATCACAAAGAGTAAGAGATTTGCAATCAAGCCGATGGATGTTGAAGAAGCCTGCGTACAGATGGAACTGTTAGGACATAATTTCTTCGTATTCCGTAATGCAGAGACTTTCGAAGTGAATGTTGTTTATAAGAGGAAAGACAAAACATATGGTCTGATTGAACCAGAATTTTAGAAAATTAAGCGGAAATTCCTGGTGCTTAATTGCCGGGTATGTCGCAAGACAGTTCCATTATTAAGATTCGACAGGATAAGGGAATGTATTTTTTAGATTCTGGATATGAGATACTATTGAAGAAATACATGGAATTATTAACGAAGGAAGAAGGCAGATATTTTCTATCTGCCTTTCCTTTTTCTGTATATTATTCTGTATATTAATGTATATTAAGGGGATTAAAGCTTGAAAAGAGTTTCTATCAATGTTACAATATAAGCTGTATGTTTAAAATGAGCGTACAGTATCTATTAAGATAATCATACCATATAGGAGGTAAATATGGGTTTAGTTGATAAACTTTTTGGAAATAAAAGTGAAAAAGAGATCAAGAGAATCGAAAAGTATGTAGATGCCATCGAAGCTCTTGACGAGAAGATGCAGGCATTAAGTGATGAAGAACTTCGTGCAAAGACACAGGAATTTAAAGACCGTCTGGCAGCAGGCGAAACACTCGATGACCTTTTAGTGGAAGCGTTTGCTGTAGTAAGAGAGGCAGCAGACCGTACCATCCACCTGAAACACTATCGTGTACAGCTTATGGGTGGTATTATTCTGCATCAGGGACGTATCGCTGAGATGAAGACTGGTGAAGGTAAGACATTAGTTTCTACACTTCCAGCATACTTGAATGCTCTTGAAGGCAAGGGCGTTCATATCGTTACAGTTAACGATTACTTAGCAAAGCGTGATGCAAACTGGATGGGACAGGTTCACCAGTTCTTAGGTTTAAGTGTTGGTGTTATCTTAAATAGCTATGATAATGCAGAGCGTCAGGCAGCTTATAACTGTGATATTACTTATATTACTAATAATGAATTAGGTTTCGATTATCTTCGTGACAACATGGTTATTTACAAGAAAGATCTTGTACAGAGAGAACTGAATTATGCCATTGTCGATGAGGTCGATTCCGTATTGATTGATGAGGCAAGAACCCCGCTTATCATTTCCGGTCAGAGTGGTAAGTCCACAGACCTTTACAAAGCATGTGACGTACTTGCAAGACAGATGCAGCGTGGTACTTCTGATGGTGAACTTTCTAAGATTGATGCCATCATGGGTATTGATATCGAAGAAGATGGAGACTTCCTCGTTAACGAGAAAGATAAGCAGGTTATGCTTACGACAGAAGGTGTGAAGAAAGTAGAACAGTTCTTCCACATTAAGAACCTTGCAGATGCAGAGAACTTAGAGATTCAGCATAACATTATCCTTGCTCTTCGTGCACATAATCTTATGTTCCGTGACAGAGATTACGTAGTAAAAGATAACGAAGTGCTTATCGTTGATGAGTTTACCGGACGTATCATGCCAGGCCGTCGTTATTCTGATGGTTTACATCAGGCAATCGAGGCAAAGGAACATGTAAAGGTTAACAGAGAGTCTAAGACACTTGCTACGATCACATTCCAGAACTTCTTTAATAAGTATAAGAAGAAAGCCGGTATGACTGGTACAGCCATGACAGAGGACAAGGAGTTCATGGATATTTATGGAATGGATGTAGTTGAGATTCCTACAAATAAGCCAATGATTCGTGTGGATCATGAAGATGCCATCTACATGACAAAGAAAGAAAAGTTAAATGCTGTTATCAATGATATTGTAGAATCCCACAAGAAGGGGCAGCCAGTCTTGGTTGGTACCATTAATATCGATACATCTGAAGAAGTAAGCGAACTCTTAAGCAAGAGGGGAATCAAGCATAATGTACTGAATGCGAAGTTCCATGAATTAGAGGCGGAGATTGTTTCCCATGCCGGTGAAAGAGGAGCTGTTACAATCGCAACAAACATGGCTGGCCGTGGTACCGACATCAAGCTTGAAGATGGTGTTGCAGAACTTGGCGGTTTAAAGATTATCGGTACAGAAAGACATGAGAGTAGACGAATTGATAACCAGTTACGTGGTCGTGCCGGTCGTCAGGGTGACCCAGGTGAATCTAAGTTCTACTTATCTCTTGAAGATGATTTAATGCGTCTGTTCGGTTCTGAGAGAATGATGGGTGTCTATAAGGCATTAAAGATTCCGGAAGGTGAAGAGATTCAGCATAAGACAATCACAAAACAGATTGAAAAGGCACAGAAGAAGATTGAGAACAACAACTTCGGTATCCGTCGTAATCTTCTCGATTATGACCAGGTGAACAATGATCAGAGAGAGGTTATTTACGCAGAAAGACGCCGTGTATTGAATGGTGAGAGCATGCGTGATGTTGTTTACAAGATGATTAAAGACGTTGTTGCTGACGATGTGAACATGGTCGCAGGCGAGCAGCCATTAAAAGAGTTAAATCTTGTAGAACTGAACGAGTCTTTAAGAAGAAAGATTCCATTAGAGCCAATCACTCTTACAGATGAAGAAAAAGAGAAGAACGACAAAGAAGCTCTGATCTCTCGTCTGCAGGATGAAGCAATGAAGGTTTACCATAAGAAAGAAAAAGACTTCAACGAATTTGCCAAAGTTAATGTGCCAGAGGAAGGTGTAGAACTTGGCGAAGAAGATGCAGCAATCTTTAACGATGGTATCCGTGAGGTAGAGAGGGTTATCCTTCTTAAAGTTATTGACAGTAAGTGGATGAACCACATTGATGATATGGATCAGCTCCGTGAGAGTATCGGACTTCAGTCCTACGCACAGAAAGACCCAGTTGTTCAGTATAAATTCCTCGGATACGATATGTTTGAGGAGATGACAAAGAACATTCGTCACGATACTGTTGGTGCATTAATGCACGTTCAGATTGAGCAGAAGGTTGAGAGAAAACAGGTTGCAAAAGCAACAGGTACAAACAAGGATGAGCTTGTGGAAAGAGGACCTTACCGCAGAAAAGAAGCAAAAATCGGACGTAATGCACCATGTCCATGCGGCAGCGGAAAGAAATATAAAAACTGCTGCGGAAGATTTGCAAATTAGTGTGCGCTTGGAAAGACATTTTTAAAACGCGCTCCGCGCAGGAAAAGTTTTGCACAGTGAATATTTTGCAGCAGATGCAGAGAATGCACCTGCGAAGGAATAGGCACTGTGCCTTTCTTTATCATATACATGGAACTATTCAAATATACAGATAACTACAGGTAATCGTTCTAAAAGATTTCAGGATGAATAAACGTCCTTGAGAAGTTATACTGAATGATTGCAGGTTTTTATATTTTGTCTACATTTTATATAATAGAGAGGGTTTTATAATTGGTTGAATTAGAACAATACAAATTTACGGTAAATCAATATAAAGAGCCGATGAAAGAGCTTGGCGTTTCTCTGGCACTTTCTCATAAGCATGAGCAGATTAAAGAATTAGAAAGTGAGATGCGGGAAGAGGGGTTCTGGAATGACCCGGACAAGGCACAGGAAGTTACCAGAAAAGTTAAAAATCTCAAAGATACCGTTTCTGCCTATCATGCATTAGAATTAACGCTGGATGATGTTTCTACCATGATTGAACTTGGTAATGAAGAAAATGATGCCAGTGTGATTCCAGATATTGAAGAATTACTTGGAGAATTTGAGATAGAATTTGATAATTTAAAGATTCAGACACTTTTATCTGGTGAGTATGATAAAAATAATGCGATTGTTACCCTTCATGCAGGTGCAGGAGGAACGGAATCCTGTGACTGGGCAGGAATGCTTTACCGAATGTATAGCAAATGGGCGGATAGTCACGGCTTTAAGACAGAAGTTCTTGATTATCTCGATGGAGATGAGGCAGGAATCAAATCCATTACATTTGAAGTAAATGGGGAGAATGCTTACGGATACTTAAAGTCTGAGAGAGGAGTACACCGTCTTGTGAGAATTTCCCCATTTAATGCGGCAGGAAAGAGACAGACTTCTTTTGCATCCTGTGATGTTATGCCGGATATTGAAGAAGATTTATCAGTAGAGATTGCTGATGAAGATATCCGTATTGATACCTACCGTGCCAGTGGAGCAGGTGGACAGCACATTAACAAGACGGATTCGGCTATCCGTATTACCCATATTCCTACTGGTGTTGTCGTACAGTGCCAGAATGAGCGTTCCCAGCACAAGAACAAGGATAAGGCGATGCAGATGTTAAAGGCAAAGCTGTATCTGATTAAGGAGCAGGAAAACCGGGAAAAATTATCAGATATCCGTGGTGAAGTGTCCGATAATGGCTGGGGTAACCAGATTCGTTCCTACGTTATGCAGCCATATACGATGGTAAAAGACCACAGAACCGGAGAAGAGACCGGTAATGTGCAGAGCGTGATGGACGGCAACCTGGATGCATTTATGAATGCATACCTTCGCTGGATCACAACCCCAAAGAAGGCTTAAAATGAAAATTACAGACATAAGGAGCAGACAGAATAATGGATATTATAAAAAAACTGGCGCAGGAACTTGCGATTAAAGAAGAACAGGCGAAAGCAGCAGTACAGCTTATTGACGAGGGCAATACGATTCCGTTTATTGCCAGATACCGTAAAGAAGCGCATGGCTCATTGGACGACCAAGCGTTACGCCAAATTGCAGACCGATTAGAGTATTTACGTTCTTTGGAAAAGAAAAAAGAGGAAGTGGCTCGACTGATTGAGGAGAGCGGGTCTATGACTTCGGAAGTGTCGCAGGCATTGGAAAAAGCAGAGACACTCTCGGAAATTGACGATATTTACCGTCCGTTTCGTCCAAAGAGAAAAACGCGTGCATCAGTGGCAAAAGCAAAAGGATTGCAGCCGCTGGCAGATTGCATCTTGGAACAAAATCCACAAATCAATCCGGAACAGGAGGCTCTGGCCTATCTTAGTGAAGAATTGGAGGTCACCTCAGCAGAAGAGGCACTGCAAGGAGCGAACGATATTATTGCAGAACTCATTTCTGATGATGCGAGCATTCGTAAAAGGCTGCGGGTTGTGACAATGGAACATGCCTTGTTAACATCCAAAGCGTCAAATCCGGAAGAAGATTCTGTATATGCGCAGTATTATGAATTCTCTCAGCCTGTAAAACAGATTGCAGGACACCGCGTACTTGCAATTGACCGCGGAGAGAGAGAAGGTTTTTTAAAAGCTGCAGTGGATTTGGATAAAGAAAAGGGACTGCATATTTTATATAGTACCTATGTAAAAGGAGACTCTTTATGTGCGGAATTGGTACGTCAAGCTGCAGAGGACAGTTATTCCCGTTTGATTTTCCCTTCCATTGAGCGTGAAATTCGTGCAGAACTGACAGAACAAGCAGCGGAAC
>OLPW01003473.1_pt1 | contig 12264 bp, 13 predicted proteins | sample 1672161 | NCBI WGS metagenome assembly OLPW01 (sample SAMEA3136654, study PRJEB25190) | human gut metagenome
ATACCGTGAGCCGGGCAGCCCTGCGGTCCATCCGGCCGTAGTCGAAAGTGCGGAAGGTGTCTTTTACCGTTGTGTGTCGTTTCATAGGCTGTCCGTCTCTTTCCCGTCCCCCGCATGCCGCAGGATACGTGCTATGAGGAGGTCTGCGGGCGAGGTTATCTTGATGTTGGTGCGTTCGCCCTCGCAGAGCGTTACCTGTTCTCCGTTCGCCTCCACCACCGAAGCGTCGTCGGTGAATTCCGGGCGGTAGTCGGCCTTGTAGGCCCTGCGCAGCAGGTCGGCGCGGAAGACCTGCGGCGTCTGTACCGCCCGCAGCGTCTCGCGGTCTACCGGCCTGCTCTTCCCCGTCGTCGCATCGACCCTCCGGAACGAATCGGCGGGGCGTATGGCAGGGACGGCCGTCCCGTACCGTTCCGCCGTTGCGACGCATGTATGGATGAGGCGTTCCGTGACGAGCGGTCTTACGCCGTCGTGCACGGCGATATAGTCGCACGGACCGAGCGCTGCGATTCCGTTCCGGACCGATTCGAAGCGCGTTGCCCCGCCGGAGCATAACCGGTGGGTCTCCGATATGCCCCGCTGCCGGCATATCTCCCGCCAGCGTTCCGTTTCGGCGGCGGGAAGTACGACGACGATTTCGCTGTCCGGCAGCGCCGCGAGAAATCTCCGCAGCGTCGCTTCCAGTATGGTCTCCTCTTCCTCCAGAGGGAGAAACTGTTTCGGTACGGCGGCTCCCATTCGTGTGCCCGAACCGCCAGCCACGATGATGACCGAGATGTTCGTCATGCCTCTCTCTTCTTTTTTCTGTTTCGGGAGGCTGCGACCACCCGTTCCACCGTTTCGGGGAGCGGCGTATAGGCGAAGTCGCAGTACCTCGTTATCTTTGAACCGTCGTAACGTGTCGTCCGCAGGACGCTGCCGAGGTTCTCCCGTGTGACGCCCCGGTCGCGTATCAGATGCAGTGCGATGCCTGTTCGCATACAGCCGTATGCGAAATCGACGGCCCCTTTCCCGATGCGGATGAAAGGACGCGGCCGATGGGCGGCCCTGGCGCCGAGGGTGATGAGTTCCCGATAGCTCAGGTCGCCGGCCGAGAGGATGAACCGCTCTCCGACGGCCTGCGGGGCTGCGTCGAGCAGCACCATGGCCCTCGCTACGTCGCGTACATCGACGTAGGACATCAGCCCTTCGGTATAAAAGGGCTGTCCGCAGCTGATGGCGGGGATGAGCGCCGCGCTGTTGTTGCTTGTTGTATCGCCCTCGCCGAGTATGACGCCCGGCGAAACGATAACGGTCGGGAGTCCTGCCGCCGCACCCCGGCGTACTTCCTGTTCGGAGTAGTATTTGCTCTGTCCGTAAGCCGCATAATCCGTCACGCTTTCGGGGTCGCACTCCTCCGTGACAGGGAGGCCGGGGCCCGTCGGATTGCCGAGGGCGGAGATGGAACTCACGTGTATCAGTTTGCGTACGCCGGTGGTCAGGCACCAGTTGGTGACGGAACGGGCGATGGCCACGTTGTTGGCGATGAGCTGTTCCGTGGTCATGTCGCCCGACATGATACGCGCCGCACAGTTGAATACCGTATCGATGTCCCGTACCTTTTCGTCCAGCCGGACGGGGTCGGTCAGCGGTGTTTCGATGATTTTCAGCGCGCCTTCGGGGGCGTGTACGCCGAGCCTTCGGAGGGCGGCCTCCGTGACGGCGATGCGGGCCGTATCGCGTACCGGAAGCGTGATGTCGGTGTAACCGGCACGGAGCAGTTCTGCCACGAGATGGCTGCCAAGCATGCCCGTCGCCCCGGTGACTGCGATGCGTCGGCCGTGAAATTTTCCAAGGTCGGGGGCGGTGTTCCGTGCGTTATTCATGCCACAGGAGTTTTTTGCCGAAACCGAGCCGGTTGTCGGTGAATTTCATGGAGGTCGGACGCATCGTCCACAGCGTGAGGTCGGCCACGACGGCGTAAGGAAATCTCCGCAGGTAGGCACTGCGGGCCTCTCCTGCAACTTCTCCTTCGGCGAGGGCGGCGCGGCCGAGTATCTGGAGACCCTGCACCTGACCGACGGTGCGCGTTTCGAGGACGATGGTGGCCGCTACGCGTCCGTTCAGGTACATTTCGCGGTAGTGCCTCGTGCGGTCGTCGGAGGTGAATACGAAAAGGTTGCGTTCCGGAATGTAGGCATAGAAGAGGTTGGCGCAGTAGGGCCCGCATTCGGTTGCCGCCGACGCGATTGTCATGACGTGGTGGCGGCCGATGAACTTGACGATGCGTTGGTCTACCCCGTTGTCCGTATGTTTCCCGTTTGCCATGTACGTAATCGTGCTCTTTCCTGCCGGATATTCTGACCGAAGACCCGGAGCGAATCGGTTCAGGCCGGGATTTTCTTCCCGCTGTTTTCGGCTTCTTGCCGGTTCGTTGTTGCCTCCTGCTTTTTATCTGCCGCCCGGTGCAGCAGTTGCGGTTTTGTGCAGGGGGCGCTGACGTAATCGGCCTCTGGCTTCCAGTGCTGCGGAGCGCTCATCCCGCGGGCTCTCCTCGGGAAAGGAGGTACCGGCCCCCGGTGGGGCTATTCGTCGCTGCCGGCGAGGTCTTCTATCCGGTGCTGCTGCACGGGCGTATAGTCGAGGCTGACGATTTTTTCATCGTCGGGAACCTCTCCCTCCAGTTCGGCGATTATGTTGGTTTTGAAATATTCGAAGGCTTCCCGATTCGCCGGGCTTATCGGTTCCACCGGGTCGGAGGGAATTTTGAGCGGGTCGATGGCCGTCCCGTTCTTCCAGATGCGGAAATCGAGGTGCGGGCCGGTCGATGCTCCGGTACTTCCGACGTAAGCTATCGGTTCGCCTTGCGATACCCGTTTGCCAACGGTTATTCCTCTGGCGTATCCCTTCAGGTGCAGGTAGCCTGAAATGTAGTTGTTGGCGTGTTTTATCTTGAGGATATTGCCGCCGCCCTTGCTGTCCCACCGTTTTTCGGTTACCACGCCGTCGGCGATGGCTACCACTTCCGTCCCCGCAGGAGCGGCGTAGTCGACGCCGAGGTGCGGTCGGCGCACTTTGTATATCGGGTGCAGGCGCGAGGGGGAGAAACGCGAACTGATGCGCGTGTATTTCAGCGGGGCCTTCAGGAACTGTCGGCGCAGGCTGTTGCCGTTCTCGTCCCAATAAGCCACCCGTCCGTCCTGCCGGAAGGGGATGGCACGGTAAAGTTTGCCGTTGTGCCGGAACTCTGCTCCCCACACCATGCCGGTACCTACCCGAACGGTGTCAATCCACCGCTCGTCGAAGATGACCGTGAATTCGTCGCCCTCCTGAAGCCCGAAGAAATCCACGCTCCAGCCGAATATGTCCTCCATTTCGCATGGGATGCTTGCCGGCATGCCGGCAGCAATCGTGGCGTTCCACAGCGAATTGTTCGTCTTGTCTATCTTCGCCGTCTCCTTGCGGCGTACCAGTTTCACCTCCTTGCTCTCCTGCCTGACCGTTACGGAGTCGCCTGCGAGCGATACCACGATGTAATCCGTGGGATTCTTCTCGTAAACGAAGTGGCGCAGCCTCCGTCCGAGCGAATCGTGTTCCATGAAGGCCGTGTAGGGCTGTCCCGCCCGCATACCGCGCATGTCGAATACCGACCTGCTTTCGCGGTCGATGCGGTCCACCGTGGCCGGGCCTACGCCGAGGCCGTCGAGGATGTGCGACAGGGTTTGTCCGCTGCCGACCTTCTCCGTGATGACGTCGTAGTTTTCATATTCGATGCCGTACATGAGATTGGGGGCCGACATCTCTTCCTCTTCGGAGAGGAGGCTTCTCTCCGCCGGGTGTGAGCACCGTTTCGTCCCGAAGAGGAGGAGCAGGACGATGGCCGCGGCAACGGCAGCCCCGCCGGCGATGATGCCCGCCCGCTTCAGTGTTTCTTTTTTTATCTTCATCTTTTTCATAGGGTCCGTATACTCAATCGCCCGCTGAGGCGACAAGGGTTGTCTCCGTAAGAACGCGGGAATACCTTCCGGGGTATGCCGGCATTCGAAAAAACGTACCCCGCGTCAGTTCACCGAAGGGAGGAAAGAGTACCTCGACGAGTAGTCCAGCATCTGTTCCGTGTAACTTTTCGGGTACTCGTAGATGATGTCCACGATTTCGCCGCCCTCCATGACAGGAGTGTATATCGGGTTCACGAAGCCGCTGTAAGGCTGGATACCGAGTTTGCCGTAGCGTTCGAGCACCTCTTCGTGCAGTTTGCGGTCCACCTTGACGCCGTACCGTTCCACCAGGTCGCGTCCCGCCACGAAATCGCCCTCCGACTTGATGCGCTGCACTTCGCGGAGCATCTTTCCGAAGAGGGTACGCAGCTTGTCGAAGTCGTTGACGACGATATAGGTCTTCCCGTCGCTGACAACCTTCTCGATGACATTCTCCCTGCGCCCCAGTTCGTAAGCCCATTCGCTTATCATTTTGCGGTTGCGCATGTGCGTCTGTTCGATGTCTTTGCCCAGTTCCACGCGTGCGAGCTGCGTCATCATGCCGTTCGAGATGTAGGAGGCGTACTGTGCCTTAGCCACCTCCGCGTCCGGCAGCAGCCCCAGCTCCTCCATCTTCGGGTCGGCCATGTAGTAGAGGCTGAAAAGGTCGGCACGCGCCTCCTCCAGCACCGAGCCGTACTGTTTCAGCTCGTCGCCCTTCACGCCCGGTGCGAGCTGCCCCGAACCGTGGCCGAGGCATTCGTGCAGGTCGGTGTGCATGTTGTCGCCGATGGTTCCGTACAATGTGATGCGTTCGCGGTCTTCGGGCCGGAAGATGAACTCCTCGATGAACCCGTTGCCCTTGCTGCTCTCGGCGTATGCCTGCGTGATGTTTTGTATCGTGACGGATTTGGAACCGTAGTCCTTCCTTATCCAGTCGGCGTTGGGGAGGTTGATGCCTATCGGCGTGGCAGGATAGCAGTCGCCGCCGAGTATCGCGGCATTGATGACTTTCGCCGATACCCCTTTCACCTCCTTTTTCCTGTATTTCTCCTGTATGGGCGAGTGGTCTTCGAACCACTGTGCATTGGCGCTGATGATTTCTGTGCGACGGGTGGCATCCATATCTTTGAAGTTCACCATGGCTTCCCACGATGCCTTGTACCCCAGGGGGTCGCCATACACTTCCGTAAAGCCGTTCACGAAATCCACCATGCTGGCCGTATCCTGCACCCAGAGGATGTTGAACCGGTCGTACTCTTTCAGGTCGCCGGTATTATAGAACGAGATGAGCGCCTCTATCGTTTCCTTTTGGACGGGGGAGGCCACTTCGGCGGCCTTTTCGAGCCAATAGACTATCTTCTCGAGGGCGGGCGCATACATGCCGTCTGTCTTCCAGACACGTTCCGTAAGTTTTCCGTTCTGCTTGACGAGCTGTGAGTTGAGACCGTAAGAAATCGGCTGCGGGTCGCCCGGTTTGGCCATGCGTGCGTAGAATGCCTCCGCCTCGCGTTGCGATACCCCGTCGTAGTAATTCATCGCCGAACTCTTCAGCAGGTCGGCTCCGGCTGCTTGATTCACCCGTACCGGATAGAGAGCGGGGTCGAAGATGACCGGCTTGATGATTGCCGTCAGCTGTTCCGCGGAACCGAAGTCGTGCGGCAGCTTCTCTGCCGGAACCGATGCCACGAGCGTATCGAAATAGGCTTCGCTGAATTCCGGAGTGAACTTGTCGCTCGAATAGTGGTGATGGATGCCGTTGGCGAACCACACCTTCTTGAGATACTTCTCGAAGGCCTTCCATTCGGCTGTAGTGCGGTCGCCGCGGTAGTTCGTGTAAATCGCCTCCAGTGTCCGGCGTATGGGAAGATTGTATTTGAAATTCTGGTCGAAGATGATATCCCGTCCGCTCAGGGCGGCCTGGTTGAGGTAGTAGATGAGTTTCTTCTGGTCAAGGGAGAGGTTCTCGAAGCCGGGTACTTTGTACTGCAATACTTTGATGTCGTCGAACGTATCCACTACCCATTTGAACTCCTCCGTCTGTACCTGCTCCTGAGGTTGTTTCAGTTCGATGCAGGAGGGTGCCCCTAATGAAACGATTGCCATAGCTAAAACGGTTAATCCTTTTCTCATGACTCTGCCTTGGAAATTTACCCCGTAAAAATAGTGATAAAAACCGGATAATGGCAAACCGATTTCCGTTCGGGCGCAATCTTGTTTTTTGAACGGCACGAAAAGGCCGGCGTTCGGCGGCGGATACGGAAATGCGGGACAGGGGAGGCCTTCCCCGCTCGTCGGGATTACCGTTTTTCCGGCACGGCGGCGAACCACGCTTCGATGCGGTCGGCGATGCGTGCCGCGGCGGCGGTTTTTGCCTCCAGCGGGTATTCGTCGGTGTGTCCCTGCCTGTCTATGACGGTGATTTTGTTCGTGTCGCCGGAGAATCCGGCTCCTTTGTCGCGTAGGGAGTTGAGCACGATGAAGTCGAAGTTCTTGCGGCGCATCTTGTCGAGGGCGTTGTTCCGCTCGTTGTCCGTTTCGAGTGCGAAACCGACCAGCAGCCGGTGCCCCTTCATCCGGCCTGCTTCCGCTGCGATATCCTTCGTGCGTTTCAGGCGGACGACCATTTCGCCGTCCCCTTTCTTGATTTTTGTCGGACTGACCTCCGCAGGAGTATAGTCGGCCACTGCTGCGCACATCACGGCGCCGTCCGCCTGCGGGAAACGTTCCATCACTGCACGGTACATCTCTTCGGCGGAGAGTACGTCGATGCGTTCGGTGCCGGCCGGAGTCGGAAGGCAGGTACGGCCGCTCACGAGTGCGACATGCGCTCCGCGGGCGGCGAGTGCGCCGGCTATCGCATAGCCCATCTTCCCGGAGGAGTGGTTGGAGAGAAAGCGTACGGGGTCCAGCGGCTCGATGGTCGGGCCTGCCGTAACGATGAGGTATCTGCCTTGGAGCGACATGGTCAGGGAAGGAGCCCGCGCACCTGTTCGATGATTTCTTCCGGTTCGGCCATGCGGCCCTTTCCCGTCAGGCCGCTCGCCAGCTCTCCGGAGCCCGGTTCGATGATGCGTACGCCGAGGTTCCGCAGTTTTTCGATGTTCTCCTGCGTTGTGGGGTGGGCGTACATGTCGAGGTCCATGGCCGGAGCGAGAGCGACGGGGCAGCGTGCCGACAGATAGCATGTCAACAGCAGGTTGTCGGCGATTCCGTGGGCCATTTTCCCGATGGTGTTGGCCGTGGCGGGCGCGATTAGGTAGAGGTCGGCCCACGTTCCCAGGCTCACATGACTGTTCCACTCCCCGTTCTCCGGATTGAAGAAATCCACGAGGATGGGGTGGCGGGAGAGCGTGGCCATCGTGAGGGGGGTGATGAACTGTTTGGCCAGCGGCGTCATGACAACCTTGACCTCGGCTCCCTCTTTGACGAGGCTGCGCGTGAGCACGGCGGCCTTGTAGGCTGCGATGCTGCCCGTTACGCCCAACAGTATGTGTTTTCCTGAAAACATGGGTTCATGGGACTGTGCCGAACGGACGGCGGAGTGTACATTCCGTGCTTTCTGCCGCACGACGGCAGAGGGTCCGTTCTTCCGCAGGCTCCCGAAGCCGGCGGTTACTGCTGCTCTGTCTCGGGCGTCGCGTTGCGGAAATAGACTTCTCCTTCGAGGAACTCCTCCGTTGCGATGAGGGTAGGCTTCGGAAGCCTTTCGTAGTAGCGGGATATCTCTATCTGTTCCCTGTTCTCGAAAGTCTCCTCCAGCGTGTCGGTGGTGCTTGAAAAATCGGCGAGCTTCCGGTTGAGTTCCTGTTTGAGCTGCGTGGCTATCTGGTTGGCGCGGCGCGATATGACCACGACGGATTCGTATATGTTGCCTGTCTGTGCGTCGATGTCGGTGAGTTTTCGCGTCACCGTGTTGTTGGGCACGTTATTTTTCTTGATGTCCATGGTATACTTGTTCTTATTCTGTTGCTTCGCTCTGGTGTTTGTCGAGGTATTCCCTCGCGGTTTTCTGCAACCGGTCGAGTTCGCGGCGGTATCCGCTCTCCGGAAATTCGGAAATGAACGTGTAATATGCGTCCAGCATATCGAGGTAACGGTCCGTTTGCAGCGCATGGACCGAGTTGGCCGCCAGTTCGTAGCACGATTTCACGGTGAGGTAGAGTATCTCCTCCCGGTGCGGTGTTTCGGGGTACTCCCTGAGCGCATTCCGCAGGGCGACGACCGCCGATTTGTAACGGCCTATCTTGTAATACGTCCGTGCGTTGATGAACGATTTGTCGTACAGCGTCTGCTGCAGTTCGTCGAGACGTATGAGGCACAGTTGCTTCTTCAGCGAGTTGGGATAGCGTTGCAGGTATTCGTTGATGCTGGTTATCGCCATGTAGGTCGATGTCTGGTCGCGGTTGGCCGGCGGCGACATGTAATAGAAGCCCATGGCGTATTTGTATTCCGCCTCCTCCACGAAAGGACTCCGTCCGAAGCGGCGCCTGAAGTCGTCGAACTCCATGGAGCTGAGCTGGTAATCACGCGACCGGAAGTGTGCGTCGGCCGTGTAGAACAGGATGGTGTCTTCGCGGACGGTACCCTGATAGTAGGGCGCTATCTCCTCGAAGAGCTGCAGCGTTTTGTCGAATTTCCCCTTCTCGAAGTAGTCGAGCGCTGCCTTGTACATCTGCTCCCTGTCGTTGCTTTTCAGCAGTTTGTTATAACCGCTGCAGCCTGCTGCCAAAAGCAGGACTGCGGAACAGACCGTTATTTTCAGGACCGGTTTTGTCATGGCTGTGATGGTTTGCAGGCGCGCACGGTACAAATGCGCACAAAGTTACGTAACTTTAACGAGATGCAAAAAAGTTTATTGCATTTTCTCTTACTTTCGGTAATAATGGCTAAATTTGTCCGGTCTCTTCGGCGATTCGCCGAACGGTTTGATATATAACCTCAAAAACATAATTCAAGTGAACATCTTAGAGAGAATCAGGAATAATTCCGGCGGCCCGATTGGGCAGTATATCGATTATGCACACGGCTATTTCGCATTCCCCAAGCTGGAGGGCGACATAGGGCCCCGCATGAAGTTCCGCGGCAAGGAGGTTCTCAACTGGAGCCTCAACAACTACCTCGGACTGGCCAACCATCCGGAGGTACGCAAGGCCGACGCCATCGGCGCCGTGGAGTTCGGCATGGCCGCTCCCATGGGCGCACGCATGATGAGCGGGCAGACCAAATACCATGAGGAGCTGGAGCGCCGTCTGGCGAAATTCGTGGGCAAGAAGGATGCGTTCCTGCTCAACTTCGGCTATCAGGGGATGATATCCATTATCGACTGCCTGCTGACGCGCCGCGACGCCGTAGTTTACGATTCCGAGGCGCACGCCTGCATCATCGACGGACTGCGCATGCACATGGGCAAACGTTTCGTCTATCCGCACAACGACATGGAGCGGCTCCGCGTGGAGCTCGCCCGGGCGTCGGAACTGGTGAAGGAGACCGGCGGCGGCATTCTCGTCATTACGGAGGGTGTGTTCGGCATGAAGGGCGACCTCGGCAAGCTGGACGAAATCGTGGCGATGAAGAAGGATTTCGATTTCACCTTCCTCGTGGACGATGCCCACGGTTTCGGGACGATGGGCCCCGACGGACGCGGTACCGCCCACCATTTCAACTGCGTGGACGGGGTGGATGTCCTCTTCAACACTTTCGCCAAGTCGATGGCCGGTATCGGTGCCTTCGTCTGCGGTGACAAATATCTGATAGATTTCTTCCGTTACAACATGCGTTCGCAGCAGTTTGCCAAAAGCCTTCCGATGCCGATGGTAATCGGTGCGCTCAAGCGCCTCGAGCTTATCGAAACGCATCCCGAATACCGCGAGCGGCTCTGGACGATAACCCGTGCCCTGCAGCAGGGATTCCGCGACAAGGGATTCGATATCGGCGGTACGCTCTCGCCCGTGACGCCCGTCTATATGAAAGGAGGCGTGAACGAGGCCACGAACCTCGTGTACGACCTGCGCGAGCGGTTCAACCTCTTCTGCTCCGTCGTGACCTATCCGGTGATACCCAAGGGCGAAATCATCCTGCGCATCATTCCGACGGCGGTGCATACCCTCGAGGATGTGGAGTACACGCTCAACTGTTTCGAAGCCTGCCGCGAGAAGCTCCTCAAGGGCGAGTACCAGAAGGAGATGCCGCGTGTGGCGGACAAGTATTTCGAAGAACAGGCGAAATGACAGCATAAAGTCATGTCCGGTCAGAACGGCCGACAGCGTCATTCGGGGGGAAGCGATACCGCTTTCCCCCGTTTGTTTCGTCCTTGCGTCCGCCGCTCCTGCTGCGCACGACGCACCCGAATGCAAAAGGCCGGCTGTCTGCCGGCCTTTTGCATATCCCGTACCGATGCGAGTTGGATTTACGGTTGTTCGCTGAGCAGTATCCGGGCCCCGTAATTCGGGAAATCCAGCCATTGTTCCGGATTCTCGAAATAGAGCATGGAGCTTTCTCCGCAATGCTTGTCCGTGTGCGGGAAATGCAGCGTGATTTGTGCTGCTACCCCTAACTCGATGACTTCTTTGTATTTGTATCCGGCCTTGACGTTGATGGATGTGTCGAATGTCGCGCTCGGTACGTCATATTCCACGAGGCTGAAAGTCAGGGCGGGATAAAGAGACTGATCGTTGAAATAAGACCAGCTGTAAAGCAACGCGTGATTGAGTATCTGTGAGTTGCCGCTGCGCGAGGCGAACTGTACATCACACATAGCACCCAAGGGTGTCTCGATAAGCCTTTTATCGTCTAGCGACATGGTAACTCCGACCGCTTGTATGTAAAATTCCGGTTTGCCCGCGAGCCACCTTTCAACGGCCTGCAGGTCGCACGAAATCTGCTTCAATGTAAAGATAAATTCGTCACCCCGACTTAATGTCGGGGTATTTTTTACTATTTTTTATATTTGTATGCAACGAATCCGTTCGGAAATGCGTCTGTATTATAAATCCATAATCTTATAGCCTATGAAAAGGATTGTTAGTTTTTTTGGAAGCATTGCAGTTATGCTGATTGTCAGCAGTATATTGATTTCTTGTGATCCTACCTTGCAGACCACATATTGGATACAAGAATGGTATTTGTTGAACGATACGCCCCAACCAATTTTTTATCAATTCGATGATGAAAATATTGAGCCCATGTTGCCGGATGAGCGAATAGAATTATATTATAAGCATCTGTCATATGACAGTAAAAAAGATTTCTCAATTTTCTTTTCGGATGTAAAGTATCAAACTCTAAAAATGTATTCGGACCAAAAGGGTGCTCCGGTCAAGATATGGAATCGTACTGAAGCAAACGCCTCGGGAAAACAGTTCTGGAATGAAAAAGATTGGCTGGAGGTAGATCTTAATGAGCCGGCCGATGCACAGGATGCGACATGGGTATTCAAGATAACGGCGAGCGACCTGTCCGAATAGATTTCTTTGGTTTTTTTTATGGATGACTATGAAAACGGCAATGGGGATAAACGCCCTATTGCCGTTTCTGTATTTTCGGTATTTTGCCGATTATACGGCAATTCTTTCCTGTTGCGGACTTTCAACAAAATCAGTTCCAGATATCGTGGTCGACGGTCATAACGTACTCGGCCGTCCATTGACCGGTACGCGTATAGTACCAATGTTCGTAAGACCATATATTTTTATGACGCCAATCCCAATCTCCTTTCGGATATACTTGGCATATTCCATGGAACGTGATGATATCGGAGTAGTAGAAACAGTTGAACGGTTCGGTATTGTCCGGGCTTTCAAATACTTTTACGAGCGTTTTGGTATGTGCAGGTAAAAGTATTTTACGGTATAAATTGACTTGGAACCTTTTCGGGAGGTCAGGCGTTCCCGGTCTAAAATATCCTTCCAGAACGATATTAGTTCCCGGCTCTTGATAATGAGGCCCTGAAAACTCAAGGTCTATATCCAGATTGTTCTGTACATAAAAGTAGCTCAGTCCCCGCGGAAGCGGTTCCGGCGGTTCAGCATGGCCGCTTTTGCTGCAGGCCGTCGGTATCATCAGCATCGCTGCCAATACCGGCAATAGGAAATTTTTCATTTTAAAAGCTGTTTAGAGTATTTGTGTATAAGTGTGGTATTTCTTTAGACTAAAGTTAGGTAAAATATAAGAATAGACAAAGCGATGCGTCGTTTTTTGATGTGTATTCATGGAAAATATACGCCCGCATCAGGTGATGGCGGGAATCGGGAGGAAGCAAGGCAGAGGTTCCCGTATTGTCGTATACACCGTCGGTCGGCAGTAAGCT
>OLPW01003475.1_pt1 | contig 12254 bp, 10 predicted proteins | sample 1672161 | NCBI WGS metagenome assembly OLPW01 (sample SAMEA3136654, study PRJEB25190) | human gut metagenome
TGGGGTTTGGGGCAAAGCCCCAACGCATCCTTTACTGATGCACTTTCCGGAACAGGCCCCTGTTCGTCGTGCGCCGCGCCAGCGCGTTGCCAAGGCTCTGCAAAATGAACACGACAATCAGCAGCACAACCACGCAGACGTTGACGATATCCTGATGGTTCTGGTTTTGGCCGTAGTTAATCGCGAAACTGCCGATGCCGCCCGCGCCGACCGCGCCCGCCATCGTCGTCAGGCCAATCAAGCTGATGGCGGTGACTGTTGTCACGCGGATCAGTTCCGGCACGGCTTCATGCAGATACACGCGGAAAATCAGCCCCAGCGTGCCGGAACCCATGCTGCGCGCGGCTTCCACCTTGCCCTCGTTCACGCCCGTCAGCGCAACTTCCACCTGGCGCGTGTAAAACGGCACCGTGCCGAACACCAGCGGCAAAATCGCGCCCTTCACGCCGATGGCCGAGCCGACCACCGCGCGCGTCAGCGGGATGAGGAAAATCAGCAGAATGATAAACGGAATCGAGCGGAACACGTTGATGACGATGTTCACAATCTGGTAAACGACGAGATTCTGACGCACGCCGCCCTTGCGCGTGATCACCAGCAGCACGCCGAAGAACAGGCCGACGACAAACGCGATGATGCCCGCCTTGGCGAACATCTCAAACGTCGCCGCGAAGCTGGTGAAGAAACGATCCCTGTATGCGTACAGATTCGGCGCAATCTGCTCAATCAGCTGCTCAAATGCTTCCATCGGCGATGACCTCCGTATACACATGGTTTTCATTCAGATAGTTCAGCGCGGCGGCCACCTGCTTTTCCTCGCCGCCGAGCAGGGCGATCATGCCGCCCAGCGGGTTATCCTCGATGACCTCGACATTGGCCAGCACGATGTTGATATCCACGCCGAAATCGCGGGAGACGGTGGAAATCACGTGTTCGCCGACGCAGTCCTTGTGGAACGTCAGGCGCACAAGCTTCTGATTCGCGGTGGGACGCACGAGCGTGCTCCCCTCTTCCATCAGCTTATCCACCTTGCTCAGCGCGGACGCGGAGGAAACGAATTTGCGCGTAATCGCCGCGCGCGGATGCGCGAAGATGTCGTATACGTCGCCCTCCTCAACCACGCGGCCATTTTCCATCACGGCCACGCGCTGGCAGATGGACTTGATGACCGCCATCTCGTGCGTGATGAGCACGATGGTCAATCCGAGTTTGCGGTTCAGGTCGCGAAGCAGGTTCAGAATGGCTTCCGTCGCGTCCGGATCGAGCGCGCTGGTCGCCTCGTCGGAGAGCAGCACCTGCGGCTTGTTCGCCAAGGCGCGGGCAATCGCGACGCGCTGCTTCTGGCCGCCGGAAAGCTGGGAGGGATAGACGTCCGCCTTGTCGCGCAGATCGACCAGATCCAGCAGTTCAAACACGCGCGCTTCGATATCGGCCTTCTTCATGCCCGTGTAGCGCAGCGGATAGGCGATGTTTTCAAACACGGTCGAGCGATCCAGCAGGTTGAAGTGCTGGAAGATCATGCCGATACCGCGGCGCATTGCGCCGAGCTTCTTTTCGGTCATCTTTCTGCCCTGCGCGTCGTAGGCCTTGCCGTCTTTGAGCGTAATCACGCCGGAATCGCCGACGCTGAGCGTGCCGCTGTCCGGCGTTTCCAGCAGGTTTAGGCAGCGCACCAGCGTCGACTTGCCCGCGCCGGAATAGCCGATGACGCCGTAAATCATGCCGTCGCCGATATTCAGCGTCACGTTATCCAGCGCGGTCACGTCGCCGCTCTTGAGGTGGAACACCTTATTCATCTTCTCGATTTGAATCATGGGGATACCTCGCTTCTTCTGTTATAGACAGGAAAAGCCGGTACGGCCTTTTTGAGGCCGTACCGGTTGAAAAGTGCTTACTTCGCGCCAGCGGCTTCCTTGATCGCGTCGATGGAATCATACTTCTCGGAGTAGATGCACAGCGGAGCGATCAGCGTGTCGCCGATGACGGTCAGGTCATAGCCGTTCGCGGAGCAGTCCTTGGCGAGATAAGCCTTGTGCTGGAACGCGTTCAGGTCGATGTCGCCGCTGTTGAGCGCTTCGTTCGGCAGGTTGTACGCGTCAAACTCCACAAGGTCGATGTAGATGTTCGCGCCCTCGTCGTCGAGCACCTTCTGGGTCGCGATCCACTGCTCGTTGTTGCCCACGCCGCCGCACACGCCGACCTTGACGACGGTCTTGCCATCCTTGGAGGACTTGTAGCCGGAGATTTCGGCAACGTTTTCCTCGGTGACGGAGAATGCGGCGTCCGCGTCATACGCAAAGGCCGGGTAGAACGTCTCGTGATAATTCACCAACAGGAACTCGGCAACCAGCTGGGTCTGATAGGCTTCGACAACCTTCTGATAGACTTCGTTGTCCTTGTCCGCGGTGCGGGCGACGACGACGTTCACATACGGGTTCTCGCCGTTCTCATCCTGCTTTTCGATGAGCAGCGCGTCGCGGGAAGGAATCAGGCCGTAAGGCACGGCGTAGGTGCCGTTGATGGTGGAAGCGGCGAAATCGCCCAGCGTAGAGGGCAGCGTGTTGGCCGCAACCGGGGTCACCTCGACGTTGTAGAGGTAGTCGGTGATATCCTTGATTTCCGGCGTGTAGCCCGCAGCCGGGTCAACCTTGATGAAGCCCGCCGCCTCCAGCAGCTTGATGCCGCGGGAGAGGTTCGTGCCGTCGTCCGGCACGCCGAGCTGAAGCGGAGCGGCCGCCAGCGCGGCGGCAGAGGACAGGGTGAGCGCGGCCGGCGCGGCCACGGTGACGATTTTCTTGACGAAGCTATTCATAAAATGCAATCTCCTTTGATCTGTTCGATAGGTTATATTGAAATGTTGCTTTGCGGCTGGAATCGGCAGTCAGCGCATTCGGCTGTTGCTCCCGCCCGGATGAAACAGCATGTTCAAATCCTCCCGTTTTGTTTTGGTGAACGTTTTTTCTTTCGATGGATGTATTATACGAGAGAACAAGGGAAAGATCAAATCCCTGTTTCCTACGGCATGCCATAGGATAAAGCTATGGAAGCACAGTTTCATTTGTCTGAACCGATAAAAAGGGCATGCCCAACCTTTGCGGACATGCCCCGTTTCAATCGTAGACTGCTTCGCAGTCTGCTCTGAAACTACATTTTTTTTCATTTTATGGGTTACGATGGGCTGCCGCCCATACCCGACTGAGGGGATTATCCCCTCAGACTCCCTTCTTCGCTTCGCGGCAGCTTTAACCCGCTTTTCCTTCGGCTCACAAAGTGAACCGATATGGGAGGTGCAGGGACCTCAGGTTCCTGCCGGGGTTTGGTGCGGCGCCCCAACGTCTCCCCTTACTCCGCGAACAGCGGCGTGGACAGATAGCGGTCGCCTGTGTCCGGCAGAAGCACAACGATGTTCTTGCCCGCGTTCTCCGGCCGCTTCGCCAGCTGAATCGCCGCATACACCGCCGCGCCGGAAGAAATGCCCACCAGCACGCCTTCGCTGCGGCCAATCTCGCGGCCCGTCGCAAACGCGTCCTCGTTCTTCACGGCGATGATTTCGTCGTAAACCTTCGTGTTCAAAACGTCCGGCACAAAGCCCGCGCCGATTCCCTGAATCTTGTGCGCGCCCGCAACGCCCTTGCTCAGCACCGGGGAGGTCGCCGGCTCAACCGCAACCACTTTCACGTTCGGGTTCTGCTCCTTCAGATACTCGCCCACGCCGGTGATCGTTCCGCCCGTGCCGACGCCCGCCACAAAGAGATCCACAGCGCCGTCGGTATCCTCCCAGATTTCCGGGCCGGTGCTCGCCTTGTGCACAGCCGGGTTCGCCGGGTTCACAAACTGCCCCGGAATAAAGCTGTTCGGAATTTCCGCCGCCAGCTCGTTCGCCTTGGCAATCGCGCCCTTCATGCCCTTCGCGCCTTCGCTGAGCACCAGCTCCGCGCCGTAGGCCTTCATCAGCTGGCGGCGCTCGACGCTCATCGTCTCCGGCATCACAATGATGATGCGATAGCCGCGTGCCGCCGCGACGGACGCCAGGCCGATGCCCGTGTTGCCGGAGGTCGGCTCGATGATGACGCTGCCCGGCTTGAGCGCGCCCTTGGCTTCCGCATCGTCAATCATGCCCTTCGCAATACGATCCTTGACGGAACCGGCGGGATTGAAATACTCCAGCTTGGCCAGAATATGTGCGTTCAAGTTTTCCTTCTTCTCGATGTGGGTCAGCTCCAGCAGCGGGGTATGGCCGATCAGCTGGTCGGCGCTCGTATAAATCTTGCTCATGGTGAAATCCTCCCGTTTATGTTTTCATTCAATATGGTGAAGAACTTTTTCTGTAAACGCACGCCCGTCGCTTCAACATCGTCTGCTCTGCGTTTTGCAAAATCCGACGCATGGGCGGCGGAACGGTTCGGCATGGCTCCTCATCATGATTCAGTCCCTCTTATCCGTTCGATATCCGCCCGGCATTAAACCCATCTTTCCGGTCGGTAAATGGATTATATCGCTATGAACGGATTCTGTCAAGCGGTTTTCGCAAAATTTTCTTGAACTCTTCATTTACCCCATGGTATAATAGGTAATAAGGATTCACCCTTCCACCGCTCACATTTCTTCTCCCCGACGGCGGGGAGATTGGGCCATCATGATCGGGAGGGCGCAAAGGAGGCAATACCGATGATGATCTCGACCAAAGGCCGCTACGCGCTGCGCATGCTGGTGGATATGGCTGAACACGAGCGGGGAAACACCTATGTACCGCTCAAGGAAATCGCCGCGCGGCAGGAGATTTCCGAAAAATATCTGGAAAGCATCGTCAAGCTGCTCGTGCAGAACAACGTGCTCATCGGCGTGCGCGGCAAGGGCGGCGGCTATCGGCTCAACGGCACGCCGGATCAGTTTACCGTCCGCAAAATTCTGGAAATCACGGAAGGCCAGCTTGCGCCCGTCGCCTGCCTCTGCGAACCGCATGAGCCGTGCGCCCGCATGGTGAACTGCCGCACTTACCCGATGTGGCAGGGGCTCAGCAAGCTGATTTATGATTATCTGGAAAGCTATACCCTGGCCGATTTGATGAAAAACGACGACGCGGGGTTTGACTATATCATTTAAACAAGAACGGACGCACATGTTCCTGTGCGTCCGTCTTTTTAGGCGTTCAATCCGCCCTTCCACGGGCGAACCGGCAGGCTCTCGCTCCGCTTGAGCGACGCGCGGATGTTGCCGTCAAAGAGCTGGCCAATACGGGTGATCATTTCCAGCCCGTCTTCCTTCATCCCCTGTCCGATCCAGTTGAGCACCATTTCGGTCAGCGCGCTCTGGTAGAACTGCGCGATGATGTCCTTGTCCCCCTGGCTTGCGTGGATGCCCGCGCTCTGCCGCTCGACATAGCGGCGCATGACTTCGCCCGCAACATTGTAAAGATATTTTTCCAGCGTCTCGCGCTGCATCGAGTGATACACGTGATAGATTGCGCGCTTATGTTGCAAGGCAATCTGCACCGTCTGCGCGATGCCTTCTTCCCACGTGACATGCTCCTTTACGCCGCCGAGCACCGCTTCCAGCTCAGATTCAAAAATCTCCGTCAGAACGGCGTACAAATCCTGATAATAATAGTAAAACGTCTTGCGGTTGATTTCGCACCGCGTCACCAGATCGGTCACGGTGATTTCGTCAAACGGCCGTTCGTCGAGCATCTCGATAAACACGTTTCGGATCATGTTTCGGGTATACTTCTGCGCCATGTTCTCCTCCGCGCTCACTTTTTTCTGTTATTATACCCATTTTGCCCGCCAAAAGCAAGCAAATCGCCTGCCGGGTCAGGCGATTCCATACAGATTTTGCCATTTGATGCAAAAAACTTCAAAAAAGGGATTGACGCATTCTCCATTCTGCGCTATAATACGCAATGTTGACGGGGCATTAGCGCAGTTGGTAGCGCACAACACTGGCAGTGTTGGGGTCAGGAGTTCGAATCTCCTATGCTCCACCAAACCCAAGAAATCCGAACATCATCCCGATTGGGGATGGGTTCGGATTTTTTCTTTTTGTCTCAAGTATTGTGGTGTGAAGCACGCCAAAGGGCTTTCCGAACATTTACGGCGCCTGTTTGGCGCATCGCCCATTGAAAACCTTTGGGCAAAAATACGTAGTTTTTCTTGAAATATCAGGTTTGTCAGCTCCCTGTTTTCAGACACAAAAACAGTGACAACGGAGAAGAAACCCTCATCCGTCGTCACTGCCCGGAGATATTGGATTGATTGTCGTTTCGTCGCGCCCCTATACGGAAGCGCTTTTCTTCCTTATTTACAGCCCAAACAGCACTTCCTGATCCTCAGGCGAGAGCACGCCGTCCTGTGTCAGGCCATGGTCTTTTTCAAACTTTTTGACGTAATCCACCATGCTGTCGGTATACTCGGTCTGGGTGGGCTTTTTCTTGAAATAGCCAAGCTCATAGAGCTTCATGCGCGCGTCGAGCACCTCCTGGCCGTTGCTGCCGGGCTTGAGCGTCGCATATGTCTTTTCGGGTTCTTTTTGGGCTTCTTCAATCAGTTGATTCATGCGCTCCCGATGTTCGGCAAGGCCCTCTTCGGTGCGAACCCTTTCCGTGCCATAATATACATAAGTGTAGGTATCTGTCTGCAAACTTTGTCCCAGATAATTAAAATATTCAATTTGTTTCAACAGCCCATCGCTATTATATGAATACTCCGATTTACCAACAAATTCATTATTTTTAAATTTCTCCCTCGTTTCTATACGTCCATACACATCATACGCATATTTATATTCATATTCCTCTTCTGTTTTTCCATCCTTTATTATTTTTTCCATTATCTTGTTACCACGTTCATCATACTCATATTCATAAAATCTGGTAACTACTCCACCATTACGAAACGTCGATTTCCAGAATACAGCACCCTCAAATTCATTGTAAACGATATCCGAATCATAGTCATAGCTTCCCTTTGAGTCCCACGCTTGGCCTTTATATTCAGTTTCGCGCTTACCTGCAAGAATATATCCTTCTGAATCAAGCGTATAACTTTCAATATAAGAAAAAGTTCCGCTGTCATCCACACATTGAGGAAGTCCTTGTTCATCATAGCTATAAACCGTCGCCATGTTCGTAGCAAAGTCAACCCTAATCAACCTGTTCAACGCCTGATACTTCTTGACGCAGAAACTAGCGCGGGCAATGCTATCCTTATAGTCTCCCAATTCCTCATAAGCTTGGAATGCGCCCGAATAGTCCCCATCTTCTTCTTTTTGCGCGGCGGTTTGATATTTTGTCTTTTTCTCATTCTTTTCATTGCAGGCCATAATCCTTTCCGCGCAATCCTTATAGTCGCCCAACCCTTCGTAAATCGAAATCGCCTGCTCGTAATCTTCGGCTTCCTCCAGCGCAACGGCCTTCTGATAGTTTTCTGCCCTTTCCTGCTCAGCTTTTTCCGCCGCTTCCCTCTGTACCTTTTCAGCCTCTTTATATTTGGTCTCAGCCTCATCGTATTTTTCCTGAGCGTTCGGATAGCCGATGGTATTCAGTGCGGAAAAAATCTTCTCAGCGTCGCTAAACTCTCCGGCTTCCATCAGTTCCTCGCCCTTTTGGAAAGAAGCAAGATTGGCCGCGTCGGCTTTTTCTCGTTCCACAATCAAATAGCCGGATACCTGTTTCACGAAGGTCGTTTCCAAGGCTGCTGATGTCGCTTTATCGCTGATATAATCAACAAATGCAGAATCTGATTTGTGATAGGTATACGAATAGCTTCCATTTGCCGGCATATCAACCGTATATGCCACACCCCAAAATCCACAGCGTTCCTGATCCGCTTCGGATAGAAATCCATACAGGGTAAAAGTAACGTTTTCAATTTCAAAAGCAGAGCGCGCGTTGCACGTCACTACATAATCCACTTCTACGCTATTGCAAAACGCGTCGGGATATTTGCTCTGTGTGGCTTGAAAATTTCGATCTTCAAGACTGTAAGAAAAATAGTCGTCAAGATTATATTCCGTCAGCGCAATCTTCCCCGTCTGCGCTTTCGTTTCGGCGGCGGGCTGTTCCGCCTTTTTGCGGGTAACGGAAAAGCCGCCGTTTTCCTCCGCAATCTGAATGCCGAGCGCGTTGCAGAAGGGCGCAAGCGGCACATAATCCACGCCGTCCATCTGCACGGGCGTGAGGAAATTGCCCGCCTCGTCGAACATGCCGATGCGCGTGCCGTCCACCGCGACGGACTGCCCCTGCACCTCGGCGCTCAGACCCATGTTTTCGCAAAACGCCTGCAACGGCACATAGAGCAGGCCATTTTCCGCTTTGGACGTGAGCAGATTGCCGTCCGCGTCGAAGAACGCAACGCGCACGCCGTCAATCAAAATGGGAATCTGCGCATTTTCAGCGACAGCCGCCGTCAAAAACAGCAGCATCGTCAGAAGGATAATACTTCCCCTCCGAATCCAAGCCGACATCGATTCTCTCATCCGTTTTTTCCGTCCTTCCGTAAGCAAAATGGGGATTTTATCTTCATTTCGACGTCAACCCGCCGAAACCTTGCCGTTTACGCCCGAAGAGGTTATTTCTTCGCCTTTTTTCTCAGTTTCGCGACAAAGAATCCCTCGTACCATTCATCCGGGCAGACGCACATCACGCCTTCCAGCTTTGTCGGCAGCAGCGGCACACCCTCAAACGCGCCCGTATCGATCGGCACAAGCTCCACGCCGCCCTTTTTGAGCGCGGCGGCAACAACATCTTCGTTTTCCTCTCGCAGCACGGAACAGGTGGAATAAACCATCTCATGGCCGGGTTTCAGCAGACGGATGGCCTTATCCAGCAGGGTTTTCTGCATCTTCACCGTGCGGTCGAGATATTCCCGGCTGAACTGCCCGCGCGAGCCTTCCGTCACTGTGCCGCTCCCGCTGCAAGGCGCGTCGAGCAGCACACGGTCAAAGGCAAACAGATCGTCGAGCTGGCGCGCGTCCATGTTCATCACGGTGACGCGGTTTGCTCCCTGCTTTTTCACGTTGTATTCGAGCCGCTCGGCGCGCATCTTGTTGCGCTCGCACGCGGTAATCATCGCGCGCCCGCCCGTCAGCGCGGCGATCTGCGTCGTCTTGCCGCCCGGCGCGGCCGCCATATCCAGAATATTTTCCTCCGGCTGCGCGCCCAGCACGAGCGGCGGAATCATCGACGAAAGACTCTGCATGTAGATTTCGCCGCTTTCAAACATCGGCAGGGCGGCCACGGCGCCCTCGTCAGCATGATCCAGAATCAGCGCGTCCCCGCTCCACGGCACGCGCTGCACCGAAAGGCCCGCGTCCGCCAACGCTTTGAGAATCTGCATCGGTTCAGCTTTGAGGCGATTCACGCGCAGGGTCGTCTTTCGTTTCGCCTCAAAACCCGCAAAAATGCGCCGGGCCGTCTCTTCGCCGACCTGCGCCGTGAGCTTTTCCGTCAAAAAAGCGGGAATATTCATCGTTTTTCCTCCTTGATGGTTCGTCATATGCGGGCGTGTTCGTCGCTGAGCACATGCCCGATGCAGAGCTTATACACAATCGCCGACACCAGCGGGCCGACAATATCGCTGACCGGTTCGGCATAAAACGCCGCCCTCGCGCCGAAGCATGCGGGCAGAATAAACAGCGCGGCGAAATACACGCTTTTTCGGAAAAAGGACAGCGGAAACGAAATTTTCACCTGTCCCAGCGCCGTGAACCCGTCCACGATTTCATACTGCGCGCCCAGCGGCACCGCCGCCAGCGTACACACGCGGATCGCCCAGACGGAAAGCGCGGCCACCTCGTCGTCCTGCGTAAACAGCCGCACGAACAGCGGCCCGGCCACGCGCGCCAGCACAAACATGATCGCCGTGAAGCCCATGCACAGCGCGAGAATCTTTTTCTGCGCCGCCCGCACGCGTTCAAACTGCCGCGCGCCGTAATTATAAGAAAGAATCGACTGCGTGCCGCCGGAAATGCCGCCCAGCGGCATGGTCATCACCAGCATGAAACTCTGAGCGATGACCGCGCAGGTGACCAGCCTGTCGCCCATCTGTGCGCCGCCGTAACGCTGCAAAACCGCGTTCATCGCAATCACCATCACATTGTCGATGGCGATGATGGCAAAGGGCGTGAATCCCAGCGCCAGTATTTTTTTCGCCGCCGCCATGCTCAGGCCGCCGCGTTCCAGCCTCACCGCCGCCCGCCTGCCGCAGAGGAAAAGCATCGCGCCCGCCGCGCTCGCCAGTTGGGAGAGCACGGTCGCCAGCGCCGCGCCGCGAACGCCCATGTTCAGCGCAAAGATGAACACCGGATCGAGCGCAATGTTCAGCGCCGCGCCGAGCACCACCAGCCGCATGGCCTGCGCCGCAAAGCCCTGCGCAATAATCATCTGGTTCAGCCCCGTCGCCAGCAGGGCAAACACCGTGCCCATCAAATACGTGGTGAAATAGGCGTCGGCGTAAGGGTACGTCGCGTCGCTCGCGCCGAAAAATCGCAGCATGGGTTCGCGCAGCGGGATGACCAGCGCCATCATCGCCAGCGAAAACGCCAGCAGCATGACAAAGCCCGTCCGCAGAATGCGCTTTGCCTCCTCCGGCCTGCCTTCGCCCATGCGGATACCCATCAGCGGGGACGCGCCCCACGATATCCACACCGCCGCCGAGCCGACCATGGTCACCACCGGCCCGCAGACGCCCACGCCCGCCAGCGCCGTTTCGCCCGCGCCCGCGATGTGGCCGATGTACATTCTGTCCACAATGCTGTACAGCACGCTCACAAACTGCGCCAGCATGCTCGGCAGCGCCGTGCGCCAAACCAGCGCGCCAACGTCGTCGCGGCCGAGGTCATTTTCTCTTTTCATCTATCCCGTTTCCTTTTTTATCCGCTGCGGACGGCGCTCAACACGCCCGCAGGCTTCATCGTTTTCAAATTCACGGATGAAGCCATCCGGTTTTTTCTGGTTTTTTATTATATCTTCTTTCCCCGCAAACATCAACCGCGCGGGCCTGCTTTTCCTTTCCGTGCGGTTTTTTTGAATTGTTTTTCACATGTTGCATGATTTGTTTCACCCGATTTTTACAATCCGTCAAAAAGCCGAAAAAAAAGCCGAACTTTTGCTGTTTTTCCTCTTTTTTCATTTGAGCACCTGTGATATACTGTATGTGTCAACCAAAGAACCGCGCGAAACATCAAGGAGGATTTAGCTATGAAAAAGCTCCTGACCCTTGCCCTGGCCGTGCTGATGTGCGTTTTCGCCATCTCCGCTCTGGCCGACACTGTTTCCATCGACCGGACTCTTGAACTCCAGTTCGTCCCCTCCAAGGACGCTGACGTCATCATCACCGGCACCAAGAACCTGCCGGAGCTGCTCAAGGCCGCGCTGCTGGAGCAGGGTTATGACGTGAAGGACATCAACATCACCGTCGGCACCAACTACGAGGCGACCGGCGAGGCCATGGCCGCCGGCACCGTTGATCTGGGCTGGCTGCCGGGCGGCACCTATGCGCTGTTCAGCGACGACGTGGACGTCATTCTGACGGCTACCCGCGCCGGCCTGTCCAACGACAGCGAGGACCCGACCACCTGGAACGGCGAGGCCAACAAGACCCTGAAGAACGGCCCGCAGGTCACCTTCTACCGCTCCCTGATCTACGCCACGCCTTCCGCTTACGGCAAGGAGCTGGCCGCCAAGGTCAACGCGGGCGAAGCGCTCACGTGGGATGATCTCTCCAAGGCCAACTGGGCCGTGCTGAAGAATTCCTCTTCCGCCGGTTACATCTACCCGACCCTGTGGCTCCAGGATCACTACGAGAAGAAGATCACCGATCTGCCGAACGTCATCACGCTGGCCGGCTACGGCGACGCGTTCGCTCAGGCTGCCGCCGAGGCGGTTGACATCATCGTCTGCTATGCCGACGGCCGCAACGATTACGAGGCCGCTTGGACTCTGCCCACCGGTCAGTCCGACGAAACCGGCAAGGCCGGCATGGGCCGCACCGATTCCATCTGGAACGAGCTGAATGTCATCGGCGTGACGCCGGGCATCTACAACGACACCGTTTCCATCACCAAGGCGAACGCGGACGTTTACAATCCGGAGTTCATCGCCGCGATGCAGCAGGCGCTCATCAACGTCATCAACACGCCGGAAGGCCAGGAGATCTTCAGCGTGTACAGCCACACCGGCTATGCCGTTGCGACCGACGCTGATTACGACGGCGCTCGCGCCGCGCTCAAGGTTGCGCAGTAATTTCGCACCCACAACG
>OLPW01003477.1_pt1 | contig 12243 bp, 10 predicted proteins | sample 1672161 | NCBI WGS metagenome assembly OLPW01 (sample SAMEA3136654, study PRJEB25190) | human gut metagenome
GAAGCGGTGCCAGGAGTCCTGCTTTTTTCAGTTGTTCTTCGATCAGATCCAGTCTCTCTTCGCTTGCTGCTTCAACCAGATGATAGTGATAACCGGATGTTGCATTACTCAGTGCACTGGAATTACTGTTGTTCAATGCGGTAATAAATTCATTTACATCCTGTCTTGACCTAATATCCATTTCTGCACTGACTCTTCCATAGACTCTGTGGCTGATACTGATATTGCAGATCCTGCCGCCACAGTCCACGATCAGATTCATTTCTTCTGCTGTCTGATCCGATTCATGACGAACTTTAAATTCACGGACGCAGCTGCTGTCCTGCTGTATCACATATCCTCTTGTTGTTGATAAAATTCCCGGAGTCGCTGCACGAATCACTGCCATATCCTGCACGATCACCTGGCGGCTGACTCCAAACTGGCTCGCCAGTTTTCTTGCAGCAACCGGTTCATCTGCATTCTGAAGAAAATTTAAAATTTCATTTCGTCTTTCCGCAGTATTCATAGTCCCAGCTCCTTTCAGACTGCATGAAGGTTCTTCATGGAAATGTCCAGAATCGGAGCAGAGTGTGTCAACGCTCCGCTGGATACGAAATCAACTCCGATTTCACGGATGCGTGCAATATTTTCTTTTGTAATGTTTCCGGAACATTCCGTCTGTGCTCTTCCATCGATCAGTTCCACAGCCTGTTTCATCGCTTCCGGTGTCATGTTGTCGAGCATGATAATATCTGCTCCGGCCTCCACCGCTTCTTTTACCTGCTCCAGGGTTTCTACTTCAATCTCGATTTTGCGTACAAACGGAGCATATTCTTTTGCCATTGTGATTGCTTTTGTGATGCTTCCAGCTGCACCGATGTGATTATCTTTCAGAAGTACACCGTCTGATAAGTTGTATCTGTGGTTGCATCCTCCGCCCACACGCACTGCATATTTTTCAAATACACGGCAGTTTGGCGTCGTTTTTCTGGTATCCAGAAGTGTTACTTTGCTTCCTTCCAGAAGTTTTGCAACCTGTCTCGTATAAGTGGCAATTCCGCTCATTCTCTGCAGATAATTCAGTGCCACACGCTCGCCGGAAAGAAGCACGCGGATATCTCCGGTAACTTTTCCCATTTTCTGGCCTTTTTTTACTTCATCACCGTCTTTACAGAACAGCTCTACTTTTGTATCAGCATCCAGAAGCGTAAATACACGGCTGAAGATTTCCAGTCCCGCAATGATTCCATCCTCTTTACAGATCAGGTCTACCTCTCCCGGAACTGCTTCTTTCATAACAGAGTTTGTGGTAACGTCTTCGCTTGAAATATCTTCTTTTAAAGCCTCCAGGATCAGATGATCTACCTGGAGTGTCATTGTAATTTTATTCATTTTACAATACCTTCTCTTTCTTAATTATCATAGCAGCCCTGTTCTCCGAAGCAAGGCTGCTCCCTTCTTTCATAATACGGATATTTATATTGCAGGCTGCATTCACGCCGCACCTGCAGCGCTTTTCTTTTCTGCGGAGATTGCTTTCGCCGCGCGTTTTGCAAACACAAGACTTTCCAACAGGGAATTACTTGCCAGCCTGTTAGCTCCATGTACACCGTTGCAGCTGGTCTCTCCCACTGCATAAAGCCGGTCCATGCTGGTCTTGCTGTCAGAATCCACCCAGATTCCTCCCATGAAATAATGCTGAGCAGGAACAACAGGGATACATTCCTTTGTCACATCATAGCCTTCTTCCAGACATCTCTGATAAATATTCGGAAAATGATTCAGGATCGTATCTTTATCAATATTTTCCATGGAAAGCCATACGTGATCTGTTCCTTCTTTTTTCATTTCTTCCCGGATCGCATTTGTTACTACATCTCTTGGAAGAAGTTCATTGACAAAGCGCTCTTTTTTGCTGTTATAAAGTACTGCGCCTTCTCCGCGGACTGACTCTGAGATCAGAAATCTTCGACCTGGTCTTTTGGAGTACAGCGTTGTCGGATGGATCTGCACATAATCCAGATGTTCCAGACGCACATTATGTTTTTTCGCAATATCAAGGGCGTCACCTGTGAGATGTGGATAGTTGGTGGAATGCTCATATCTTCCTCCGATTCCGCCGCTTGCCAGGATCGTATCCTGTGCATAGATTTCTACCTGGATCTCTCCACCTGGCTGGATTTCCTCCTGGATCTTCACAGCATTTCCAGCTTCCATTGCTTTCAGACGATCTCTGTTACCTTCCGCGGAAATAGCCTTTAAGCCCGCACATTTGTCGTTTTCCACAAGAATATCCTGCATGGTAGTATATTCCAGAATTGTTACATTATCAAGCTTTAACACCTGCTGGAGAAGCTTTTCAGAAATTTCTTTTCCTGTGATATCTTCATGATAAAGGATCCTCGGCCTGGAATGTGCGCCTTCTCTTGTATAGGCAAAATCATCTCCATCCATCTTGAAATCCACACCATATCCAACAAGGTCATTAATGATGTCCCTGGAACCTCGGATCATAATGTCAACGGATTCTTTTCTGTTTTCGTAATGTCCTGCCTTCATGGTATCTTCAAAATAACTGTCGTAATCATTTTCATCACGGAGCACGCAGATTCCACCCTGCGCCAGGAAAGAATCGCTGCTTCTCATATCCTCTTTTGTGATGATCACGATCTTTTTATCCCGCGGAAGTTTCAGCGCGCTGAACATTCCTGCAACACCTGTTCCGACGATCACTACATCTGTTTTAATTTTCATTGCATTTCGCCTCTCTGTCTCTGTTTATTTTGCCAGTTCCAGCATCCGTTCCAGCGGTTTCTTTGCTTTTTCACGAGTCTCATCTGTTACATGCACTTCATTCTCTCCTGTTTTCAGAACATGGAGAACTTTTTCCAGAAATACTTTTTTCATGTTTTTGCAGACCGGAACCGTTTCTGTGAAGTAGAATTTTTTATCCGGGCAGGTGGTTTCCAGCTTGTACTGAACGCCGCATTCTGTGCAGATGATAAATTCTTCGTTATCGCTTTCCTGCGCATATTTAATGATCCCGGATGTGCTTCCGATATAATCAGCCTGTTTCAAAACTGTCTGCGGACATTCCGGATGAGCCAGAACCAGTGCATCCGGATGGTCCTCTTTCGCTTTTTTTACTTCTTCCGGATCCATAAATTCGTGGACAATGCAGAATCCTTCATTATAAATAAAATTTTTCTCAGGAACCTGCTCCGCAATAAAGTGTGCAAGATTTCTGTCCGGAATAAAAAAGATATTTTTGTTCGGAAGTGCCTTCACGATCTTTACTGCATTTGCGGAAGTAACACATACATCTGAAAGCTCCTTCAATGCTGCTGTGGAATTAATGTAACAGACAACTGCTACATCGTCATATTCTTCACGTACTTTGCGGATGCCTTCCTCTGTTGCCATATGGGCCATCGGACAGTCTGCATCCATTGCAGGCATCAGAACAGTTTTGTCCGGACTTAATATCTTTGCGCTCTCTCCCATAAATCCTACGCCGCAGAACACGATGGTCTTCTCTTTCGCGCTGGCTGCGATCTTGCTCAGATAAAAGGAATCTCCTATATAATCAGCTACATCCTGTACTTCGGGACGCACGTAGTAGTGTGCAAGGATGATGGCATCTTTTTCTTTTTTTAATTTCTGGATTTCTTCTGCAACTGTCATTATCTTTCACCTTTCCTGCAGGTTTTTTTCGAATTCCTGCTTTTGCTTTCTGGTCTTTATTATGCAGATGCTTCTGATCTGCTTTTTTTATTATCATGTAGCTTTTTCAAAACATCTTACACATAATAACACAGTCCTTTACATGTGACAAGACAGTTGTTTGATATATGTAAAGTTTTTGTAAAAAAGGCAGCAAAAAACACGGTTTCCACAATGAAACTTTCATCCTGGAAACCGTGTTCCTGTACGCATTCATTATTTACCCAGCAGTTCTCTTTCAATCCGCTCTCTTGCTTCCGGTGCCTGTTTATCCATCTTCTCAGGGAATCCAAACATGGAAACGCAGGCAATATTATCGCCGCCGGCTTTCGGCGCATCTGGTTTCAACTGCTTGTTGGCGAAATCCATTTTTCTCAATGTCTCAAAAATTCCATCAAAATCCACATCTCCTTCACCCATAGCCAAATGCTGATGTACAGTCACATCTGCTTTTCCACGTCCATTAAGCCACGGTGGATTCAGAATATATCTGCAGTCCATAGTCTGGTTAAAAGTATCTGCAAAGAGCACATGTGTCAGCTCATCGCCTGCATATTTCAGCATGGAACGCACATCACCTTTTCCTTCATCATAGAAGAATCCATGCGGAGAAGAATATACGTATCCAAGGTTCGGAGAACGGAACGATTTCACCATATCACAGGTCTCATTATTCAGCTCGCAAAAATCATACGGATGGGACTGGATTTCCACGCGGATGCCCTCACGCTCAATCAGCGGAAGCAGCTCTTCCATGGATTTAAACCACATACCATTGCAGATCTCCTGCTGGTTCGGATCACCGGAAAGCTCTGTATTGATAACTTTTACGCCCATATCTCCTGCGATCTGTATCATACGCTTCCAGTTTGCAACCGCAAACTGCCTCTGTTCCTCTGTCGGACCGGACCAACGGTATACTACGATAAAAGAAGAAATCTCTACACCGGTTTCCCTCAAAGCCTGTCTGTATTCCTGCTCACACTCTTTCGAAAACAGCGGATGTTTATAGAATGGATTGATTCTCGGATGAGGAGACTGTTCAATATATTTGTACCCCCAATCTGCAACCTGATGAACCATACGGTTGATATCCATCTGCTTTGCAAGAACATCTACGTCAAATGCGATCTTCATGATGCATTCCCTCCTTTTTCCTCTTCTTTATTCCGGATATAATCCAGGATCAGACCGGCAGCTCCGGCCGCTCCTGTTTTAGATACATTGATCACCATATCATAATAATGGGGATCGTCTCTGCGGATTCCGGTAAACTTCTCATAGTATTCATTTCGGATCTGATCACGTTTTTTCAGCTCTCCAAGAGACTGACCTTTATAATATTCCTGTCCCTCTTTTTCCCGGTAATCATCATCTGCATAAACGAAAAAGCTGTATGTATGCGGCTCTCCACGAAGCACATAGTTGGCACATCTTCCCAGGAATACACCTGGCCTTCTCTCAGAAAGCTCACGGATGATCCGACTCTGCACTTCAAACATCTGAACACCTGTATAATCTGCTGCCGCACCTGCCGATGAATGTCCATACGGGGAAAACGTAAGCTCACAATCCTCATAATTGTAAGAATCCAGATACTGCTTTACGCTTTCCAGATCTGCTTTCTCCATACCGAACTTTTCTGCCATAAGACAGATGATCTGGCGGTCATAAACCTTGCAGTCCAATGCTTTTGCAACATCCTCGGCAATCTTTCTTCCACTGCTGCCATACAGTCTTCCGATTGCCACGTTGATCCGGTTTCCGGAAGCTTCCGGTAATGGCATGGACTGGATCTCGCCCTGTACAGATGCAGTTTTTTCTCCGGCTTCTCTCTGGATCAGCTCTCTCATCATCCTGTCATAAACTTTATCCAACTGATAGCAGGCTGCGATCACAAACATCACCATCCAGATTGCTATCGGAACATACAGATAAAATCCCTTGATCACACGGATGGCTTCAGCCGACTGCTCCGCTGCTGTTGCCTTTGTTCCATCAAAATATGCTGCAGAAAGAATTCCTCCCATAATAGCAGAAGTCAGTCCTGAACCTGCTTTCTGGCCCATGCTCATAGACGAGAACATCAGACCCTCCACACGCTTGCCTGTTTTCCACTGGCCATACTCAATGGCATCACTTGGAAGAGAATACTGCACGCCATAAAACGGTGCGATTCCGATTCCTCTCATAATACAGGTTACAACGCCAAGAGAAACGCTGGTAATATTCATCAGAAACAGAAGCTGTCCTGCAACCCCCAGGATACAGCCAGCACAGATGAGATTTCTTTTTCCATAGCGCGGAAGCACCTTCGGCAGAAGGGCAATTCCTGCCACAGTTGCCAGTTTCTCCGCTGCGGAAAGAGGCATGACGAGGTCTACATTTCCAAGTACATACTGACAATAATAGGTAAGATCCGTTCCGATAATGATCTGATATGCGGTATAAAAGATCATCAGCCCCAGAGCAATGAGAAAATACCGGTTAGTAACAGTTGCTTTAAATGCTTCCGCAAAAGGAATATCTTCCTTTTCCTGTTTTGCTGCTGAAACACGCTCTGTACAGACCATGTAAGTATTCACAAGTACACCGACAGAAATGATCGCATAGCCAGCAGTTACCAGGATCCAGGCCATCTGCTGATTGCCTGTAATATTTGCCACGATATTGATCAGCGGCAGCGTAAACGCAGTAATGATCATACTTGCCGTAATAGACAATACCATGCGAATATTGCAGATCACATCACGCTCACGACGATCACGGCTCATCAGAGATCCCAGTGCATGGAATGGCTGGCTGATGGCAGTGTATACAACCGTATTCATGATATTATAAGTAACAAAAGCATAAATGATCTTTCCCATATTTCCTATCGGCGGCATGGTGAACAGAAGCACCGCTGCCAGCGCATAGGGAACCGCAAGTCTTAAGATCCAGATCCTGGCTTTTCCATACCTGGAATGAGTCCGGTCGATAATAGTTCCCATCAGCACATCTGAAAATCCGTCAAAAATACGGGACAAAAGCATGATCATTCCTACTGCACCTGCTGATATTCCAACAACATTGGTATAAAAATAGATCAGCAGTGTTGTAGTCATGGTATACATCAAGGTCAGTGCCGGATCGCCAAAGCAATATGCCAGTTTTTCCGACAACGGAACCTTGATGAATTCATTCAAGTCTTTCCCCTTCTGCTTATAATTCAACAATTCAGGGATTCCCTTACCAGCCATAGTATCTACCTCCTATCGGTTTAAGGTCGGACCTTTCTGAATGAATTATCCGAAATATTTCTGTACAAAATCTCTGGTGACTTCTGCAGCTTTTTTCACATTATCCTCATGGCTCATTGCGTAGTACTCCGGACGGAACTCTTCGATAGTGCATACACCGTCAAAGCCGATCTCCTTCAGTGCAGCTGCGATTCCTGCATGATCTACAACACCCTCACCCGGCCACAGTCTCTTGTCGTCTCCGCAGGAGCCAAGCGGAAGATCCTCACAGTCATTTAAATGGTATGCAAAAATCTTCTTGCCATCCGCAGCTCTCAGGTCCTCAAGGCGGGAGCACATCTCATGGAAATGGAAAGTGTCCACGGTAACGCCTACATTATCTCTGTCTACTGCTTTTACCACATCATAGGCTGTTCCAAACTGGTTGATGGAGCAGTTCGGTGCACCACAGAACTCCAAGGAGATCTTCATATCCGCGCCAACCTTATCGGAAAGATAACGAAGACGTGCAACTGCTTCTTCTTTGATCTCACTGACAGATTTGTCTTTTACATCAAAGCTTGGAACGGTGATCAGCATTTTCATTCCGATAGCTTCGGAAACCTTCAGAATAAAATCAACTTCGTCGTCAATCTCTTTTTCCCCTGCCTCATCTCTCTGGTTAAAGAAGATCAGAGTGTTATATGCCCATGGTTTCAGATGATGGTTCTTAAACCAGTCTGCCAGTTCCTCTAGTGTATGCTCTTTAAGATAATCCTTTACACAATCAAAGCGGATCTCAATATAATCAAAGCCATATTTCTCACACATCTCCAGGTCTGCCATAAGAGACTGTCCTTTACATTCCAGTGCAGTTGCTTCATTAAATCCTAATTTCATCTTCAATACCCTCCATATATTTTTACTTTTCAGTCGATTATTCTGATCGATCTCACCGGAAGATTTCCGCTGCAGCTTCTGTAAAACCGTAGCGGAATCGGACTCTGCCGGTGACTGCCGCCGCAGGCACATTGGGAAAGCCTGCGACAATAAGCTGGTATGATAACTCACACTTGATGAGGTGGAGTTCGTAATATATATTTATTTATAAAATTCCGGCTTCTCAACTGCTGTGACGATCTTCTCGATCTGACCGGTTTCCTGTGCTTTTACAAGAGCATCTGCAGTGATCGCTGCCAGGTATCCATCCCATGCATTCGGTCCTGTGATTACTCCTGCCTCTGCGTTGTCAACCCAGTCCTGAACTTCTTTATCATAAGCGTCTTTAAATCTTACGAAGCAGTCTGTGTCAATGGCACTGGATACTGCTGCATTTTTACGGATAGACGGATAAGCCGGCTGTGCCATTTTCAGCGCGCCATCCTCACATACAACTTCACAGTTGATGTCATATCCGAATTTGCAGTTTACAAATACTTCCACATCAATGCAAACGCCTTTTTTTGTACGGAGCATCATGATCTGCGGATCTTTCAGTTCGGAGTGAGAATATTTTGTCACTCTTGGCATTACTACCTGTGCGGATTCATACTCGTCATCTACAAGCCAGTGAAGAACATCAATCTCATGTATTGCGGTATCGTGCACAGCCATCGGTGTATTATAATTGGTTCCTACCTCCGGATTTCTGTGTGTACAGTGAAGGATCAGCGGCTCGCCGTATTCACCGGTTGCAAGTGCCTCCTTGATCTGCTGATATCCCTTATCATAACGTCTCATAAATCCGAGCTGGATAAGGTGTTTGCCGGCTGCCTCCTCTGCCTTTACCACTTTCAGACAGTCCTCAGCAGTTGTACATAATGGTTTCTCACAGAAAATTCTCTTGCCGGCCTCGATTGCCTGAAGAAGGGAATCTACATGTGCAAAGCCCGGAGATACGATAAATACTGCATCTACGTTCTCTGCATTGATGAGTTCCTTACTGTCTGCATAAACTTTTGCTCCGCAGATCTGGGCTGCTTTCCTTGCGCTTTCCTCAAATACATCTGAGACAGCTACCACTTCCGCTCCCTGGATCTTCTCTGTCAGTCTTCTGATATGATCTCTTCCCATTCCGCCGCATCCGATAACTCCAACTCTTAACATTTTAAATTCCTCCGTTCATTTTATTATTTTGTTTGTTTTTCGTTTCTGTTCTGTTCTTGATGATGCTATATTATCATTTTGTGCACGTGAACGCAATATCCTTTTTATACAAATTTTCTGATTCAATTTTATGCGTTTTCACAATTCGTTACTTAATTTACAATTTTCTGTTGACTTTTCAAGAGTTTTTAGATGTTTTTTAATTATACAGCTAACAGCAAGTGCTATCTTCCCTGTTCTTTGTGTTAATTATGTAACGTTTTGATGTGTGCACCAGAACGCATTTCTTTCTTTTCCCTTATACTCCACTATAGTTTATGGAGAATATTGTTGTGTTTTCACACATAAAGAGTTATAATCGTAGATAGATTTATAAAAAATGAACAAGAGCATTTCATTTTCTACGGAAATATGATGTTTCAGAAAGGAATTACCCCTATGAGCGATTATAATTTAGAAACCAAATGTATCCATTCCGGCTACACTCCTTCCAAAGGTGAGCCGTGTGCACTACCAGTTTATCAGAGCACTACCTATAAGTATGATACAACAGATGAAATGGGACAGTTATTTGACCTGAAAGCTGACGGATATTTCTACACCCGTCTCCAGAATCCAACCAATGATGCAGTCGCTGCGAAGATTGCTGATCTTGAAGGCGGTGTTGCTGCGATCCTGACTTCTTCCGGGCAGGCAGCTAACTTCTATGCAGTATTTAACATCTGTGAAGCAGGCGACCATGTTGTTGCAGCTTCCACAATTTACGGTGGAACGTTCAATCTTCTTGCTGTTACCTTTAAGAAGCTGGGAATTGACTGCACATTCGTTGATACAGATGCCAGCGAGGAAGAGATCGCAGCTGCATTTAAGCCGAATACGAAGGTTCTTTTTGCAGAGACTATTGCCAACCCTGCCCTTGTTGTTCTTGATATTGAGAAATTTGCACGCGTTGCACATCAGAACGGCGTGCCGCTTATTGTAGACAACACTTTTGCCACGCCGGTAAACTGCCGTCCATTCGAGTGGGGTGCTGATATCGTTACTCACTCTACCACCAAATATATGGACGGACATGCTGTTCAGGTTGGCGGTGCCATTGTTGACAGCGGAAACTTTGACTGGGATGCTTACGGACATAAGTATCATGGTCTGACAGAGCCGGATGAATCCTACCACGGTGTAATATACACCAAACAGTTTGGTAAAAAAGCCTATATCACCAAGGCTACATCTCAGCTGATGCGTGATCTTGGCTCTATTCCGTCTCCAATGAACTGTTTTCTTCTGAATCTTGGACTGGAGACACTTCCGCTCCGTATGGAACGTCACTGTTCCAATGCACAGAAGATTGCCGAGTACCTGAATGCCCACAAAAAAGTTTCTCACGTAAACTATGCCGGTCTTCCAGATGACAAATATCATGCACTGGCACAGAAATATATGAAAAACGGTCAAACCTGCGGTGTTATCTCCTTTGAGCTGACCGGCGGCCGTGATGCAGCAGTCCGTTTTATGGACAGCCTGAAGCTTGCCACAATTGCTACCCATGTTGCCGCTTCTATTACCATGGTCCTTCATCCGGCCAGCCATACTCATCGTCAGATGAACGACGAACAGCTGGTTGAAGCAGGGGTTTCTCCTGGAATGATCCGTCTTTCCATTGGTATTGAAAATGCGGATGATATTATCAAAGATCTGGATCAGGCACTTGAGAATGCCTGATAAAACATATTCAGGGAAGTGTCCGTAATTGCGGATACTTCCCTGTTGTTTCTGATATAGGCTCTGTTTATTTTTACTTTGTATTTGCTTTCATGTGTTCGATCACTTTTTTCCAGGTTGATGCTCCGCAAATACCATCTGCTGAAATTTTCACATTTTTCTGGAATGTTTTTAATGAAGCTTCGGTTTTCGCACCAAAAGATCCATCAACAGTCACTCCTAACATAGCCTGCAGCATGGATACGGAAGTTCCTTTGCTTCCTTTCCTGATAACAGGGAGCTGTATGCTGATTTTTTCTGTAAGTACAGACGTTTTTGCTGCTGATCTTATTGTTTTCGGGTTCTTCTGTGTGTCTTTTTTCTGTCCTGTTTCTATTTTTCCCATACTCTGCCCTGTCTTCATATATGCATCTGTTTTTTTCAAAAATTCCGACCACTTCCCTTCATCCATTAATCTTCTGGGACAATGTTTTCCTGAAGCATCGTAATGCCTTTTCAGCCTGTCAGTCTTCCATCCATACTGTTTCAGCAAAAGAGCCGCCAGCTGTTCTGTCTTGTCTACAGCTGTGTAATAATCAGTTTCCGGATTCACACATATCTCGATGCTGATAGAATTTCTGTTCGTGATACCGTATTTTCCTTTTCCGTCACCTACAGCCCAGGCTCCGTCGCTGTGATCCAGAGTCTGATATATGGATTTAGAATCTACATAATAATGCACAGTACCGGCCAGATTACCATTTTTCATCGCTGTTGCATGGGCTTTGGCATCTGCCCCCTTACTCCAGTTATCCGTTTCGTGGATCACAATATATGCCGGCCTATTCTGGCCGATATAACAATTCTTTTTGCTGATCATTTTTATGATATTCATATAATTCTCTTTTTTCATCTTTCTCTTTATCATATGCAGTTATTCATCTTTTTCTAACTGTTTGATCAGCTGATTTACATATGTAGAAAGTCCTGCTACCAGGATTCCCTGTGTTACAGATGTAAATACCGCCATGGCAATGTCCTGGCCACCAACACAGGAGCAGGTGGCAAATACATAAATCCCACATATAAGAATCCCTGCACTTCCCAGTATCAGCGGAATATATTTATCCTTCACAGTCTGGGCTTCCTTCAGTGCGATTCCCATAAAATACAAAGCAACTGCTGTAATCAGCAATTCCGGTTTAATATAATTCACAAGTGCTTCCATAAATAACCTGCCACTGCAGCTTTATTTTATTTTATGAACTTTTCTGAAATTTGTTTCACAAATTCTTCAAAATCGCATCACGCTTTGCATAAAAAAAAGGCTGCAAACCCTAGAGTTTACAGCCTTTTCCACTATTTTTCGTTATCCGAAATCAGAACTTGCCAGCGTCAGCAGCTTCCTGTACGGAAACAGCTACAGCAACTGTCATACCAACCATCGGGTTGTTTCCAGCGCCGATGAGACCCATCATCTCTACGTGAGCCGGTACGGAAGAAGATCCTG
>OLPW01003481.1_pt1 | contig 12234 bp, 10 predicted proteins | sample 1672161 | NCBI WGS metagenome assembly OLPW01 (sample SAMEA3136654, study PRJEB25190) | human gut metagenome
CTGTTGCTCTCGCGTATCGCGGAGACCGCGGGAATGCTGCGGAACTTCTGGACTGCGTCGGTGACGCGGCTGATACCGGTGAAAAGATCCTGCTGAAGCTCGGTTTCCTGGTTGCAGGTGTTTCCGGTGCGCCATTCCTCGATTATCTCGCCGTAGCGGCGGTATGCGTTCTCAACCGAGGTCTGCCAGGACATGTACACCTCGTTCATTGCGTGGTCGCCCATCTGGCGAACCTCGTCAATGTGAGAAGCCGCGAACTCCAGCTCGGCGGCGATCGCCTGCGGGTCGTCCTCGGTGAGGATTCCGGTGCGCATGTGGGTGATCCCCTCTGCGGCGCAGCTTCCCTTTATCATCACGGAGGCAACTCCGCAGGCTGCCGCCTCCCGGACTACGATTCCGTTCGTGTCGTAAAGCGACGGGAAGATGAACAGGTCGCCGGCGGTATAGTACACGCGAAGTTCCTCGCGGTCGTATATCGCGCCGGTGAATATCACCTTTTCTCGGAGCTTCAGTTCGTCTACGCAGGTTTCGATTTCGGCGCGGTCGGCGCCGTCGCCTACGAACATCATGCGGAAGTCGATGTTCTTTTCATCGAGTATTTTGAGGCTGTCGAGAATGTGACGTATCCCCTTGTACCACAGCAGGCGTCCCACGAAGATGAACACCGGGCCGTGACCTTCCACGCCAAGCTCTGCGCGGAGTTCCGCCGCGTCTTCGGGGTCTGCTCTTCCGCGGGGGAAGTCAACGCCGTTTTCCATGATTCGGATACGGTGGTGCTCGTTCTCCTCGTAGCCGAGGTCGATAAGGTTCTGACGCGCGCCTTCGCTTACCGTCCAGACCTCGTCAGCGCAGGAGATGTTCGAGATGAGCATTTTTATCGCCTGGTCCTGCATGAGCTTTGTCGGCAGGGCGCGGCGTATGTCGATATCGAATTTGGTGTGATAGGTCAGCACCATCGGCACGCCGGTCTTGATCCTGAGGACTCTCGCCATCAGCATTGACGCAAACGGGCAGTGGGTGTGGATAATATCAAATCCGCTGCTTGTGAGGGAATCCAGCTTGCTTGCGGAAAACGGATATCCCATGCGGTAGCTGCATATCTTCTCAGTGATGGACATGCTGGTATAGCGCACCACCGGGAACGGGAAATCGTCCTTTGCGCCGGGATATTCCGGGGTAACTACGGTTGCCTTGCCAAGTCCGTTGTTGATTATTTCAGCGTAATTAAGTATCGTCGTTGCAACTCCATCAATAACAGGAGGGAACGAGTCGTTCATCAGGCAGACATTCAGTCCGTCCAGTTTGTCTGACATTGGTTTTTACTCCTTCGATTTAACAGAGACCGTATCGGCGCCGGAATAAGGCGCCTGATTTTGAGAATATATAAATATATTATATAGCACGGCGAGAAATAAATCAAGTATTTTTTTAGGAATTTGCCACCCAATCATGCGGCATTTGTGGAATAAACTGCATTTATTGGGAAAAATACTGCTGAACCTGCGCTCAGACCATAGGGCGGCCGGGGAACTCAGGCGGGTCGGGGATACCGTCGCCGTCCCTGTCCTCCATGTGCGCGGAGGCTCCCATCATGTCCCTGCCGCGGACGCTGTACTTGTCGCGCTGCTCCTGTATTGCGGAGTCGAGCAGCCTCTTTACATCGCGGGGGTGCTTTACGGATTGCATAACCTTTGTGGAGGTGTCGGAGTCCTTGGAAAGCAGCGTGATTGTTCCGCAGCCTACTATCCGCTGACCGAACGGCAGCTTCATCGACTTGTCGTAAACGCGGTAGAGCTCGATCTCGTCTTCCTTTAGGTTCAGCAGACCCACGCGGGTTATCAGCTTGCTGTCGGTGAGAATGTATCGTGTAAACGAAATAGGCATACCCATTATGCATTTCTTGCCGGTCCAGATGATCTCACCGTAGTCGCGGGTGAGCTTTTTCATATTTGCCATGGTGATTTCCTTTCTGTCAGCTAAGTGTTTTCAGCTTTTCTTCGATACGGCGGTACTCCGATGAGATAGGACTGGCGCCGGGCTGTTTGAGGTAAATTTCAAGGTAGAGCCGATTAAAGAACGCGCTTCCGCTGAAGAACCGCTCCATGCGGCGTATCTGCCCGAAGGAGTACACCCCGGTGAGGAACATCAGCTTTTCGCGCTGTGTGGAGGCAGGCTCCAGCGCACGCATGAGCAGCAGGTCGCAGCCGGCGTCGAGCGCGGCTTTCCTGTCCTCGGTGGAGTAGCTCCCGGAGAACATCTGCTCGAGGAAGTCGAGAACGTCGTCGATACGCGCGTTGTCGTGGTTCCTGAGCCACACCGCGCGGTCGTATACATACACGGCGCGTATCAGCGTGTGCTTCGCGCGCTCGTCCGGGTGGTACTTCATTATAAGAAGCAAATGCCGCGCGAGGTTCTTGTCAGGCTCCGGAGGGTAGCTGCCCACCGCAAAACGGGAGGTCTCGTGATCCAGCCGCGCCGCGTCGGTGTAGGGCGCGTTGTCGACATTCACGCAGTGCGCAAGTATCACAGCCGCCTGGGTACGCAGCGCGGGGAAGCTGTCGCACAGCTCCTTGAAAAATCCGTAGGTGTACGCCGGGGAAACGAACCTTCCGCCCTTCGAAAGGAAGCGCTTCAGGATATCAAGCGAGTATTCAAGCGACTTCTGCGCCATGTTCCAGTCGGGCTGGGAGCGTATCAGCGCGGTGCAGTCCCTGAGGTAGGACTCCCAGTTTTCCACGTCGTTGAGTTTTAGAATTCCGGCGGTGAGCTTTCCGCAGCACGCCTCGAAGTCCTTCGGGAGCCACTCCAGCGCGGCGGTGTAGTGCTTGAATGCGTTGGCGAAATCCCATTTTCCCATGTATTCCTGCGCCTTTGAGCATTCCATGCGGCATTCGTCAGTGCCGTAGACGTCGGTGTAGGCGTCGTCCTCGTCGATGAGTTCGCTGAGGTCGGCCTCTATTTTCATGTCGTCCGGAACGGCGCTTTTCAGCCCTTCCAGCAGGAACTCCCGGGAGTCCTGATAGGAAATGTGCGTGCCGCAGTACAGGCAGAATCCCGTTTCAAAGTCGGAATCCAGCATTATCATGCGCTCGCATTTCGGGCACATGCAGTAATCCAGCATGGTATCACCACCTATTATTTTTAAGTAAGGTACTATCATTAGGTAACCTCTAAAAACCTCTCGTGTCCCGGTTTTTAGAGGTTAACATTATTATAGCACACACTATTATAAAAATCAACAAATTTTTCCCCGCCGCTTGACAATTGCAAAACAGTATGCTATAATATGAAACTGAAAGTGAAAATCAAAATCAAATTCGCAGGAGTTGATCACTTTGGACAGAAACAATTACAATACAAAACAGCGTGACGAGATAGTGGAGTTTTTCAGCCGCCACCGCGGAAGCTGCTTCACCGCAAAGGATATAATCACGAGCGGCGAGGTGACGGTGGGCGAGGCGACGGTATACAGGACTCTCACCAAGCTTGCAAATCAGGGGGTGCTCAAGCGCTTTACCGGGGACGGCTCGGGTGCGTGCTACCAGCTAATGGACGAGCAGAAATGCTCCAGCCACTTCCATCTGAAATGCGACCGCTGCCAGAAGCTGATACACATGGACTGCGGCTTCATGAAGGAAATGCAGCAGCACATAGAGAAAAACCACGGCTTTGCGGTGGATGTCGGGAGAACCGTTATCTACGGACTTTGCAGCGACTGCCAGCGCGCCATTGAGTCAGAGGAACAGAAGAACAAGGAGAATAAATGAGATTCAGAAAGATAATTGCAGTTATTGCCGCCGCTGCGCTGGGAGTTTCCCTGTGCGGCTGCACCAGCCCGGAAAAATCAGAAAGCAGCGGGAAGCTGAAGGTCATCGCGACGATATTTCCGGCGTATGACTTTGCGCGGCAGGTTTTCGGAGATACGGCGGACGTAAAAATGCTGCTCAAGCCCGGTCAGGAGAGCCACAGCTACGACCCCTCCGCAAAGGACATCGTAGAGATAAGCGGCTGCGACCTTTTCGTCTACAACGGCGGCGAGTCCGACCAGTGGGTCGAGAGCGTGCTGAAATCCGCGCCGGAGGTGGAGACCTTCCGCATGACGGACGCGGTTTCGCTTCTTGACGAGGAAGTCACCGAGGGAATGCAGAACGCCGGGGAGCACGACCATGACGAGGAAGAACACGAGGACGAATACGACGAGCATGTGTGGACCTCCCCGGACAACGCCTCCGCGATCGTGAAGGCGCTCGGGAAGCGCGCCGCGGAGCTTTTCCCGGAGAATGCCGATTCGGTAACGGCGAACGCTGATTCCTATGCGGGTAAGATAGACGAGCTGGACGCGAAATTCGCGGAGCTTTTGAGCGGCGAGGAGCGTTATTTCATCTTCGGGGACAGGTTCCCGCTGCTGTATTTCTTCAGGCATTACGGGCTGAATTACTACGCGGCGTTCCCGGGCTGCGGAAGCGAAACGGAGCCGTCAGCGCAGACAATGACATTCCTGCTGGATAAGCTCCGGCAGCCGGATTCCGTTCCGGCGGTGTTCTGTATCGAGCTTTCAAGCAGGCGGCTGGGCGAGGTCCTTGCGGAGGATTCCGGGCTGCCGGTCGTGGAGTTCCACACCTGCCACAACATTTCGGCTGACGACCTCGCAGCGGGGGAGACATACGTTTCTCTGATGGAACGCAATTACGAAGTACTATCTGACATTTTGTAAAGGCAAGTGACATATATGGGCGAACATCTGATAAAAGTTGAAAATCTCACGCTGTCATACGAAAACATGACGGTGGTGAAGGATCTGAGCTTCACCGTGGAGAGCGGGGATTACCTGTGCATAGTCGGCGAAAACGGCTCCGGAAAGAGCACGCTGGTGAAGTCGCTGCTGTCGCTGAAAAAACCAGTGGGCGGCGAGATAACCTTCGGCGGAGGACTTCGCCGCAACGAGATAGGATATCTTCCGCAGCAGACAGGCGCGCAGCATGATTTCCCGGCGAGCGTGGGGGAGGTTGTGATTTCGGGCTGCCTTAATTCGATGGGATTCAGACCTTTCTACACCGACCGCGAACGCAAAAAAGCCGCCGAAAACATGGAGCGGCTGAGCATATCCGACCTTAAAAAGCGCAGCTTCCGGGAGCTTTCGGGAGGTCAGCAGCAGAGGTGCTCCATGGCGCGGAGCTGCTGCTGCTTGACGAGCCGGTGTCCGGGCTGGACCCGATGGTCACGGCGGAGATGTACGAGCTTATCGCGGACATAAACCGCAGCGGAGTTACAGTCGTGATGGTAACTCACGATGTCAGCGCGGCTCTGAAATACGCGGGGCATATCCTATGCATGCGGCAGGGTCTTACCCGGGAGAGCTGGTTTTTCGGCACACCAGAGGAGTTCCTCACGAGCAGTGCCTCGGATTTTCTGAAAGGGGGCGCGGTCAATGGGTGACATTATTTCCGCGTTTTTCAGTACGCCGATACTTTTCCGGGCGCTGGTGGTAGGTATTCTGGTTTCGCTGTGTGCGGCTCTTCTCGGAGTCAGCCTGGTGCTCAAGCGCTACAGCATGATAGGCGACGGGCTTTCTCATGTTGGATTCGGCGCGCTTGCGATCGCGGCGGTGATGAACTGGGCGCCGATGGCAGTTGCGGTTCCGGTGGTGATCGCGGCGGCTTTCCTGCTTCTGAGGATCTCGGGAAGCAGCAAGATAAAGGGGGATTCCGCGATAGCGCTTATATCCACGGGCGCGCTTGCGATAGGCGTAATGGCGGTTTCACTGTCCGGAATGAACAGCGACCTTGACAGCTACTTATTTGGCAGTATCTACGCGATAAGCGATGAGGACGTTGTGATAAGCGTGGTTCTGGCGCTGCTGGTACTTATACTTTTCGTGTTCTTCTATACGAGGATCTTTGCAATAACCTTCGACGAGAGCTTCGCCCGCGCGACTGGAACAAAGGTGGGTCTGTACAACATGCTGATCGCGCTGCTGACTGCGATAACAATTGTAGTCGGAATGCGCATGATGGGATCGATGCTGATTTCAAGCCTGATAATATTCCCGGCGCTGTGCAGCATGAGGGTGTTCAAGAGTTTCAAGGCGGTCACGGTGTGCTCGGCGGTCATCTCAGTGGTGACGTTCATTGCGGGCATGGTGATCTCATACGAGTTCGGAACTCCCGGCGGTGCGAGCATCGTCTGCGTGAATATCCTGGTGTTTGCGGGATTCACGGCGGTTGGCGCGGTCATGAGCCGTAACAGAGGATAATCCAGATGTAATAAATGTCCCCGTTTTTTAGACGGGGATATTTTGCTTTAACCTCTTCACGTCAAATTATTCTGCCATTAAGCTGTATATCAAAAAAGCCGTCTTTCGTTGAAAAAGAAAGATGGCTTTTTGATACTTAACGTATTGATATACCGTTTGATCGTTAGTTCTGCTTCTTTCCGATAACGGCTCTTAGCAGGAACATCAGTCCGAGCATAAGAACTATAGAAATGCCCAGTACCACAAACACGTTCTGGATAAATCCGGAGATAAGGTAGCCCACGATGCACACTCCTGCGACGGTCAGCGCATAGGGGAGCTGTGTGGATACGTGGTTCACGTGGTCGCACTGCGCTCCGGTGGAAGCCATGATCGTGGTGTCCGAAATTGGCGAGCAGTGGTCGCCGCAGACCGCTCCGGCAAGGCACGCGGAAATGCACACAATAACCATCTGAGGGATCTCGCCGGTCTCGGCGACATTGGCAAGTTCTGTGCTGAAAACGCTTGTAACTATCGGGATAAGTATACCGAAGGTTCCCCAGGAGGTACCGGTAGCGAACGCCAGTCCAACCGCAACGACGAACAGGATAACCGGCAGAAGAATGCTGATGGCGGTAGCGCTCTTTACGATGCCGGAAACGAACGCTCCAGCCTCAAGGTGGTTAGTCATGGTTTTGAGGGTCCATGCGAAGGTGAGGATCAGAATTGCGGGAACCATCTGCTTGAATCCCGCCGCAACGGAATCCATGCACTCCGTGAATGTGAGCACCCTGCGGCACATGAAGTATATCATTATAACCACGAGAGCCGCAACCGAGCCGAGCGACAATCCGTAGGAAGCGTCGCAGCCTGCGAACGCCTCAACAAATTCGGTGCCGCTGAAGAATCCGCCGGTGTATATCATGCCGAGAACGCACAGCACGATCAGCACCGCAACCGGGAGTATCAGGTCGATGACTTTTCCGCGGGAGTGGGCGGGCTGAGCGTCCTCCTCGTAGACCTTGTTGCGGGTGGTGAAAAGGTCGCCGTTACGTGCGTTCAGTTCGTGAGTCCTCATTGGACCAAAGTCGAATCCGGTGACTGCGAGGAAAATTACCATCAGAATAGTCAGCAGCGCATATAGGTTGTAGGGAATGGTGCTGATGAACAGGCTGATTCCGTTGACGCCTTCGACGGTTCCGCTGACAGCCGCCGCCCATGATGAGATAGGCGCGATAATGCAGATAGGCGCCGCAGTAGCGTCGATGAGGTACGCGAGCTTAGCGCGGGAAACGTTGTGCTTGTCCGTAACGGGGCGCATTACAGAGCCCACCGTCAGGCAGTTGAAGTAGTCGTCAACGAAGATGAGCACGCCCAGCAGGAACGTGGAGAGTGCTGCTCCCTTGCGGCTTTTGATGTGAGCCGCCGCCCATTCTCCGTAGGCGCGGCTTCCGCCCGCCTTGTTCATAAGCACGACGATAACTCCTAGTACCACCAGGAACACCAGTATTCCCACATTGTAGGAATCCGCCAGGTTGGCGATGAGACCGTCCTGGATAACGGTGGTGAACATTCCCTCGAAACCGCCGTTTGTGGCTACCGCGTACACGATACCTCCGGTGAGGATACCGATAAACAGCGAGGAATATACCTCCTTGGTGATAAGCGCCAGTCCGATAGCGATTATCGGAGGAAGCAGCGACCAGAGCGATCCTATCGCTTCTGTGATCGGAGCCTGAATGAAGCAGCCTGCGATGAACAGAACGATGAACAGTGCAATAATTATTTTGCCGACATATTTTTTCATGTTTGAACTCCTTTTAGGACAACACCGCAGAATTATTGTCGTACGATTGCGCCGTCAGTTTTGCCATTATTACGCTTTGCTTATTGGTAAAACTCGATTTTTCGTCAGATTGTACGATGAGGAGTTGTTGACGGAAGCGATAGCGTTTTCAAGTCAACAACTGGCGACGCAGGGCTGGTCTTTCGTTAGTTTGGCACAAAATGTAACATTGCACTTATAGCAGGCGGTGATATATTGTGCCAAACTAGCTCCTCCGACACTGCGCGCCACCTCCCCCACCGGGGGAGACACGCCTTGCTAGGACGAATCGTGCAAAATGCAAGCAAGCGTGCGGCAAAGGCGTCAGCCGTTAATTGTGTGGTGTTTCCTTAGTTTATGTTATTAATATACTATTAAATCAGTAAAAAGTCAAGCATTTTAACGCATTTTGTCCGAATGGGCAGAATCTTGCCGTTAAATTTGGAATAATTCACTGTTAATTTCGTGCCGCGGCACGGCTTGACAATTTCCCGGCTGCGTTATATAATATCTAACGGAGAAATTACAGAACAGAGAGGAAACAACATGAAACAGCATTGGGCAAGCGTCTGGGGCAACGCTATATCTATAGGAGAAAACCGCCCCGAGGGATATAACAGGAACATCACTTTCCGCTATCCGATTTATTCGCAGTTCGGCGGAACCGCCGTTCGGCTGACGTTCGACAATTTCTGCGGTACCGAGCCGGTGACGTTCAACAAGGTGACGGCGTTCATCGGCGGGAAGTTCTACCCCGTTACATTCGGCGGGAATCGCGAGGCGACCGTCGGCGCGGGCGAAAACATAGTTTCCGATGAGCTTCCCTGCGAGGTGGAGCCGCAGAGCCTTATAACCGTCAGCTTCTGGTTCAGGGATTTCACGCTGCTGAGATCGGCGGTGTTCACCAGCGGACCGCTGACCGAGGGCTATTACGCCATCGGCGACATGACCGAGACCGAGCTTATCCCGAAGGAGATCGAGCGCGGCATAAGCGTTATCTACTTCCTCAGCAACGTATCGGTGCTGACCTCCGCGGAGAACCGCACGGTGGTCTGCTACGGGGATTCCATCACCGCGCAGGACTGGCCGGAGTACCTCACGCTGCGCTGCAACCGTGAGGAGAAGCTCCATACTGCGGTAATACGCCGTGCGGCGAGCGGAACCAGAATGCTCCGGGAGTATAACTGCATAACCTACGAATCCTACGGGCTGATGGGAAGCAAGCGCTTTTCCCACGAGGTCCCCACCGACGGAGCGGACACGGTGATAATCCAGCATGGTATCAACGATATAATCCACCCGGTTGGCACCGAGGTGAATCCGTTCCGCCCGATGAGCGACATGCCCACCGCGCAGGAGCTTGCCGACTGCATGAAGTACTACATCGAGCAGGCGCGCGGCTTGGGGTATAAGGTGTACGTCGGGACGCTGCTTCCTATCGAGGGCTGGCGTACCTATGCGCCGTTCCGCGAGGATGTGCGGGGGCAGTTCAACGAGTGGATACGCACCACCGACCTCATCGACGGGTGCATAGACTTTGACAGAGCGTTAGCCGACCCTGAGCGTCCGACGCGAATGCTTCCGCAGTTCGACAGCGGCGACCACCTCCACCCGAGCAAGATGGGCTACAAGCAGATGGCGGATATCGTTCCCGGGGAGATACTCCGCTGAACGGTTCAGGCCGAAGGCAATAAACTAAAGGGGCTGTGAATCACAGCCCCATTTTAATAATATAAAACGTTTAAACCTTGAGCAGATCCTCAACGGTGACAGAGAAAACCTTTGCCAGAGAGATTATCTCAATATCTGTGACGAATCTCTGACCGGACTCGATTCTCTGAACTGCGTTCTTGTCGATATCCAGATTGATGACCTGCAGTCTGTCTGCAAGCTCACGCTGTGAGATCTTCAATGCCTTGCGCAGCTTTGCAACGTTGATTCCGCAGATGTTGTTTCTTCCGTCGGTTGTTCGGTTGTTAAACATGTGGACTCTCCTTACTTGATAAAAAAATTATGCGAAATCCATTCCAATAAAAAATGTATTGCACCTTATATTATTTTACAATATGGCGCGGGTGAAAATGACACCTAACAGAAATCAAAACGATAAATATTACATATTCAAGGAATAAAATGGAAAAATGAGCGCCGGTTGACCTTAATAACAGCCCAATAACCCCGTTTTGTGGCATATGCTATGTTTCGTTTTGTTAATAATGCACATTTTCCGCTGCGATTTTTCTAATAATTATACAGCGTGATTGATTCCTCCGATTGATTCCTTTTGAAGATATCCGGGCATAATATAGCTGAGCATGTGAACATTCCCGCCTGATCCCTGTAAATCTCTGTACATAGGATAATATAGCCTAACAATTGTGAAATATACGTGAATAAGTTAAAAATTAACTTATTCTCACATGTTCCGGTTGACATGTGTATTTAAATATGTTACAATAAGCATGATATGTGATTGCTTTTAGCAGGAGGACACGCTTTTGAAGATAAAATGGAACAAGAAATACACTACCATCGCGGTTTATTCGCTCATCGTCATTATGCTGGCGGTTCTGTTCGTAGTATTTGTATTTAAATTCGACTCGTTCAAGAACGGATTTTCATGGATAGGAAGCGTCTCCGCACCTCTTATCTGCGGTATCGTAATAGCGTATATCGTGAATCCGCTCATGATGTGGATCGAGCGCACTTTTTTCCACAAGCTCGTTGAGAATCCGCCGCCTGAAAAAGGCATAGTGATGCAGAAACTGGCGGAATCCAAGGTCGGTTCCACCGCGGTGGTCCGCACGCTCGAGAAGCATGGCCCCTCGATGGAGAAGAAGTCACGCCGCCGTAAGATCGCGGCACGCGCGCTTTCGGTGACTATCGCGTATATCATAGTTCTTGCGGCAGTCGTGGGGATTTGCGTGGCTGTAGTTCCGAGCGTGGCAAAGAGCGTGGTCGACCTCGCCGACCAGATGCCCGGGTACATCAAGAAGCTGGACGCATTCCTTGAGGATTTCTTCGCGAACAATCCGGAGATCGCAAATCTTATCTCCGACAGCTTTACTGAAATAGGCTCGATCGTAAATAAAATATCCGAGATGGTTCAGCCGATGGCCGGGGACATCATGAGCAGCGTTTCAAGCGGCGTATTCCAGTTTGCGGCGGGGCTGCTGACGGGTCTGAAGAATGTCGTGATCGGACTTATCATTGCGATATATCTTCTGTTCAGCAAGGAGAGGCTTCTGGCTCAGACAAAAAAGATCCTTTTCGCGTTCCTGAAGAACAATATATGTCAGCGGGTGTTTTATGTAGGCTCCCGAACCAATTCGATTTTCAAGAGCTACGTAATATCTAACCTCGTGGACGCGCTGATAATTTTTGTTGCGATGGCGATAGGCTGCCTCGTTATGGGAATGCCGTACCCCATGCTGCTTGCAGTAGTCTGCGGAGTCACAAATCTCATACCGTTCTTCGGTCCGTTCATCGGAGCTATTCCGTGCGGTATCCTGATACTGCTGGTTGATCCGGTGAAGGTCATCTGGTTCGAGCTGTTCGTGCTGGTGCTCCAGCAGCTCGACGGCAACGTTATCAAGCCGCACCTGTTCGGCGGTTCGATGGGACTTCCCGCGATTTGGGTGCTGGTTTCCATAACCATAGGCGGAGGTCTGTTCGGAATTCCGGGAATGCTGCTTGGCGTTCCGGTGTTCGCGGTTATCTACCTGCTGTTTGCAGAGTTCGTATCCTCGCGCCTGAAAAAGAAGAAAATGCCCGAGGAGACCAGGGAGTACGCCGGAGATACGTCGCTGTTCCTTGACGGCTATGAAGACGGCAGTGTATCTGAGGAGCCTGCGTTAGTTCGCGAGGAGAAAAAAGGCGACTGACGCAGCGCAATTAAAATCGTGGGCAAATATGCGGAGATGCCTGCTAGATTTCAAATCCAACTGAATATATCAAGAAATCATGAAACCCTCGAAACCTTGAGGCAGCGTTTTTGAAATGGAACTGCACGCTACCGCTGCCGCAACAATATTGTTTGGGCTCAGAAGATTTGATTATGCCGGATAAGTAAATATCTCAATAAAAAACGGTTCTATCCACAGATAGAGCCGTTTTTCTATGGGGAACCTCTAAAAACCGGTGTGAAAAGCAAAAATGGGCAGGGTGTGCCAGCTTC
>OLPW01003488.1_pt1 | contig 12219 bp, 7 predicted proteins | sample 1672161 | NCBI WGS metagenome assembly OLPW01 (sample SAMEA3136654, study PRJEB25190) | human gut metagenome
ATGGAGGGCCGGATAACGCTCCTCGCGGCTGATGATGAACGAGACGATGCCGCCGATTGCGGCCAGCGCCCGGCGCAGGGTCACGACCTCCTCCACGTCGAGGAACGAACCTTCGACGCGCAGTTTGGCGACGATGTAATCGACGTCGGGGTACTCGCCCCCGGGGAAATCATGCTCCATATCCAGCAGCAGGCGCATTTCGTCGGCGAGCGCCAGCCGCCGTTCGATCTCGCGCGCAGAGGTCGAAAAGCCCTCCGCGGCGAGCCGCTCGCGGGCGGCGCGCATGGTGCAACGTGCCGCGACCTGCTCGCGGAGCCGGTCGAAACCTATCTTTTGCTCGAATGTAGCAGGGTAAATCATGAGGAATGAAAAATTAAAAATGAAAAATTAAGAATTGGCCGACCGTCCGAAGATTCATTTTGCGCTCTCGATATGGCAATATGGCCGGACGGGACATGATGAAAAACATTCCTGCCGGCTCCTTTCCAATTTTTAATTCTTAATTTTTAATTCTTAATTTCACCGAGTCCCGCTCGGCCCTGGCCGCAGCTTTGGCGGCTTTGCGCTCGGCCTTCTCCTGCATCTTCTCGGGACTGCGCCCGAAAAGCGAGAAATGCACGTAGCGGCCGGGATACTGCTCGAGGTTGGCCAGCAGCGAGGCGAGATTAGCGCTGGCCTCGGTCAGCGAATCGTAGAGCGCAGGATCGTTCATCAGTTTGCCGACGGTCCCCTCGCCCGCCTCGACCTTTGCCAGCAGACCGTTCACCTCGTCCACAGCGTCCGTAAGCCTGCGGGCGAACCCGGCGTCGGCCAGCTCCCCGGTTATCCGGTTCAGGCTGCCGACGATGCTGTCCACACGCGGGGTATTCCTGCCCAGCATCGCGGAGAACTCCGTAAGGTCGTCGACGGCGGCTTTCAGGTTGCGCTTCTCGGCGTCGAGCAGGCCGGCCATGTCGCCCGTAATGGCGTTCAGGTGGCTCAACGTCCCGGAAATATTCTGCGCGTTGGCCTCCATCAGGCGATTGAGATTGGTCAGCGTGCGCGAGAGGTCGCCCGTCACCTGCGACACCTTCTGCTTGAAGAAATCCAGCTCCGACCCGGCCACGTCCATCAGGTCGCGTTCGCGCACCGAACGCAGCGTGTCGCCCTTCTGGAGATAGGTGCGCGCCGTGCCGTAGTTGATTTCGATGGCCTTTCCGCCCATCAGCCCGTTGCTGTAAATCTTGGCCTCGGAGTCGGTCGGAATGTGATACTGACGTTTGATGGTGAACTGCAACACGACGTTGTCGCTGCGCTGCGGATCGAACGAAATGCCCGTCACCGTACCGATCTTGACGCCTTTCATCATAATCGGCGACGCCGCCTGCACGCCGTTGATCTGGTCGTAGGCGGCGTAATAGACCGAATTGCGGCTGAAAATGTCGAATCCTTTCAAAAACCGGATTCCGGCCCACGCGGCAATGATCATCGTCACGCCGAAAATTCCGATTTTAACTTCCCTTTTCATATCTGTACTTTTATTTTACAATTTGCGTACCCCGGCACGCGACCACGAAGGCCCCGGGAAATACCTTGCGCACCTCGGCCAGCTTCCGCTGTGCGGCTTCACGGGTGCCGTACTCGCCCACACCGTATTTATAGGGGAACCGCCCCTCGGCCGCATACTCCTTCACCTTGCCGCGGTAGGCACGGAACTGCGCCGAGGCGAGGGGTACGGGCGACGCCGAAGCCATCACCTGAATCGTATAGCGCAGGGGCTGTACGGCCGGTTTCTCCGGGGTTCTGACCGGAGCGGCCGTCGCGGTCTTTCCCTCCGCGGGCTGCGCCGCTGCGGTCTTTTCAGCGGACTTTGCCGCAGGCTTTTCAACGCTCTTTTCCGCGGCCTTTCCGGCTGACTTTTCCGCAGGCTGTTCCGCGGCCGGTTTCGCGGCAGCGGCCTGCTCCTCCTCGGCCATCCGGGTCCCGAGCACATAGGCCGAATAGTTGCGGATCGCCTGGTAGAGCGACCGGGCGATCTCGTTCTGCCCCCTGTCGGACTTCATGTAGGCCAGTTCCTGCTGGTTGGACATGAACCCGATCTCGGTCAGCACGCCCGGCATGTCCGTCGCATAGAGCACCCGCAGCAGCTGCGGCTTTATGCCGCGCGAATGGCGGCCCGCCTTGAGGTAGCTGTTCTGGATGCAGCGGGCGAAAGCCATGCTGTATTCGCCGTAGGTGAACTGGAGATTCTGAATGTAAGCCCGCACGATGGCCGCCGTCCGCTCGTCGGACATGTCGATCAGATCCTCGCGGTTGTTTTCGAACAGGGCGTTCTCGTTGTAGCGCTGCTCCTTCGAACTCTCGCCCATGATCAGCGTCTCGACGCCCCGCACGCCCGTCGCCCGGGGTGCGGCGTTGGCGTGGATCGAGATGAAGAGGTCGCCCCCGGCCTTGTTGGCAATGTCGGCCCGCGCCTGCAGGTCGGCCGCCAGGTCCGCCCCCAGAGTCCTGTCCACCGTGCGGGTGTAGACCACCTTCACGCCCGGCATCCCCTCCTCGACGAGCTTTCCGAGTTTGAGCGCCACTTTCAGCGTGAGGTCCTTTTCATAGACCCCGCCATAGTGCGCGCCGGGGAATTTCCCCCCGTGCCCGGCGTCGATGACCACGACTTCGACGCCGTGCGCAATATTCCCCGCAGACGCAACGTTCATAAGAACAGTTGCGGCCGCGAAGGCGAATAGCAGCAAAAGTCGTGTGCGCATATTTAATGGTACCAAGTGTGAGCTTTCTATAAATTTTTACCTATCTTTGTCGGGCCGAAAACGCGGCGGGAAGGGCACAGGACCTCGATCCGGGCGTTTTTGCCGACTTGTCGGCAAAGGTATGGAAAATTTTTGGGATTTTGGATAAAATTAGGGTAAAATATCTCTTGTCGGCGACGGTGATTCTGCTGTTTGCCCAGATCGTACTGGGCGGCGGAGCGCCCCGCACGGCCCGCAATCCCGCCCCCGGGGACACCGTCCCGGTTCCGTCCCGCGCTGACGCGATACGTCCCGACACGAGCGCACGTCCGCCTTTTGTCACCCCCTCGCGGCGCGAGGCCCGCAGGCAGGCGCGCGAAGAGGCCCGGCGGCGCGAAGCGTTCAACGCACTGCCGCAGAAGGAGAAGGATTCGCTCTTTTCGGCGCAGGTCGACTCGCTCGTGGCGCAGAAGGCCGATTCTCCGGGCGCGGCACGGCCCGACTCGCTCGCCGCCGACACGCTCCGCCGCGATTCGGTGAAGACGCCGCGGCCCGCAGGGGCGTTCCTCGACGACCCGATCACGGGCAAGAACACCGACTCGCTGGTCTACGACGTGCGCAACAAGCTGGTCTACATCTATAACAAGGGCGACGTCACCTACCAGAACAGCAACCTCAAGGCCGACTACATGCGCATCGACATGGATTCGAAGATGGTCTACGCCTACGGCAAGCCCGACACGCTCGACGGCAAGGATATTGTCACCAAACCCGAATTCACCGAAGGGTCGGCCACCTACCAGATGGACACGATCACCTACAACCTCGACTCGAAGAAGGCGAAGATCAAGGGCGTGGCCACGCAGCAGGGCGACGGCTGGCTGGTGGGCGGCAGCGTGAAGAAGATGCCCGACAACACGATCAACATCGAGCACGGCAAGTACACCACCTGCGACCATACGGACCACCCCCACTTCTACCTGGCGATGACCAAGGCGAAGGTCATACCCGGCAAGAAGGTGATCACCGGCCCGGCCTACCTGGTGATGGAGGACGTGCCGATCTACTTCCTCGGCATCCCCGAGGGCTTCTTCCCGATCAACATGGGCCCCAAGTCGGGCCTGCTGATGCCCACCTACGGCGAGGAGTACTCCAAAGGTTTCTTCCTGCGCGACCTGGGCTATTACTTCACCCTGGGCGAATACGCCGACCTGGCGGTGCGCGGCGGCATCTACACGCTGGGATCGTGGGAGGCTTCGGCCGCGTCGCGCTACATCAAGCGCTACAAGTACAGCGGCAGTTTCAACATGCAGTATTCGAATGTCAAGACGGGCGAAAAGGGCGAGGACGACTACATCAAGCAGAGCAACTTCCGCATCCAGTGGACCCACTCGCAGGACCCCAAGGCCAACCCGGGTTCGACCTTCTCGGCCTCGGTGAACTTCGCCACAAGCGGTTACAGCCGTTATTCGGCCACGAACCTCAACGACATCCTCTCGACGCAGACCAACTCGACGGTCTCCTACTCGAAGAACTGGGCCGGAACGCCCTTCTCGCTGTCGGCGAACATGGCCATCTCGCAGAACTCGCAGAACAAGACCATCTCCATCACGCTCCCCACGATGGTCTTCAACGTCTCGCGCTTCTACCCCTTCAAACGCAAGGAGAAGCAGGGCAAGGACCGCTGGTACGAGAAGATCTCGATGCAGTACACGGGCAAGATGACCAACTCGGTGACCACCACCGAATCGGAGGTCTTCTCCAAGGAGACGCTCGAAAACATGAAAAACGGCATCGAGCACTCGATTCCGATTTCGGCGTCGTTCAACCTGTTCAACTACATCAACCTCTCGCCGTCGGTCAACTACAACGAGAAGTGGTATTTCAAGAAGGTCGAGTTCGAGTGGAACCCCGTCACCAACCAGACCGACACGCTGCCGACGAACTACGGTTTCTACCGCCTCTACAACTACAACTTCAGCGTTTCGGCCTCCACGACGGTCTACGGCATGTACGACTTCACGAAGAAGAGCCGCGACCGCAAGATCCAGGCGATCCGCCACACGCTGACCCCCTCGATCGGCTTCTCCTACGCCCCGGACTTCAGCGACCCCAAATACGGCTACTACCAGACCCGCCAGACCGACTCCACGGGCCGCTTCACGACCTATTCGCCCTATGCCGTCAACGCCTACGGCGTCCCCTCGTCGGGCCGTTCGATGTCGATGAACTTCTCGTTGTCGCAGAACCTCGAAATGAAGGTGCTGTCGAAACGCGACACCTCGGGCGTGAAGAAGATCAAGCTGATCGACGAACTGCGCATCAGCGGTTCGTACAACTTTCTGGCCGACTCGATGGGACTTTCGAACATCCCGGTCTCGTTCCGTACGACGCTGTTCAACAATTTCGGCATCAACCTCTCGCTGACGCTCGACCCCTACCGCGTCTCGCCCGAGGGCAAGCGTTACAACAAGCTCTTCTTCCCGGGCCGCGTCGTCTCGACGGGCTGGTCGTTCGGCTATACGTTCAAATCGCGCAACGACCGGAGCGAAACGGCCATCAACGACATCACGTCAATACCTCCGGAGTACCAGAACCCGTTCTACGATCCTTACGGGCAGATGGACCCCGTGCTGCGAAGACAGTACATGGCGCAAAGCTACTACGACTTCTCGCTGCCGTGGAACTTCGGATTCAACTACGCGGTCAACTACTCGATCTCGTACACCAACAACGGCACGACGGGCTACCGGAAGAACGTCACCCAAACCATCGGCTTCAACGGTTCGCTGAACGTCACCCCCAAGACGGGCATCACCTTCCAGGGCGGCTACGACATCAAGGCCAACAAACTGACCACCTCGTCGGTCTCGATCACGCGCGACCTCCACTGCTGGCAGATGTCCTTTTCGTGGATTCCGTTCGGCTACCACCGTTCGTGGAGTTTCAACATCGGCGTCAAGGCCGCATCGCTCTCCGACCTGAAATACGACAAATCGCAGTCGATGTACGACAATATGTATTGACGCATACCTGCCCGACCGAAACCTTATACATACAGGACTTTCCATCTGTAACGGCAAAACGCCGAAACAGCTATTTCCGCGTCACCGGCGCCGGCGCGCGGTCGATGTAATTGGGATAGCGGAACTGCGGCATCCCGAGGGCCATCACCGCGCAGATGCGGCGGTCGCCCAGTCCCAGCATCGCGGCCAGCTTCGCCTTCCTGTCCTGCCGGACGGCCGTCAGCACGAACCCCATGTATATCTGGCTCACGCCCAGCGCCTCGGCCATCAGTGAAGCGTTTTCATACGCCAGGTTCCCGTCCTCCGCACCGAACCGGCTTTCCCTGGGCGCATGGATGAACAGCACCGCCGTCGCGCCCCGCAGCACGCGGTCGCGGCCCTCGGCATATTCGCGCCGCAGGCGTTTGAAGCCCGGCACGAGGCGGCTCAGCCACGGCCGCACGAGCGGATGCAGCAGCCGCTTTTCGAGTGTGCCGAAAATCCCGAGCGTATATTCCGTGACAGCGCGCAGCTGCGCCGCGTCGGTCACCAGCGTATACCCCAGCTGGCGGGCATTGCTCGCCGTCGGGGCGCGGTCCGCCGCCGCAACGATGCGGTCCAGCAGCTCCTGCGGCACGGGGCGCGCCGAAAGTGCGCGGTTCGACCGCCGCACGGCCAGCAGCAGTTCCACCTGCTCGGGCGTGGGCATCGCGCCGTAATCCACCGCATGCACCCGCTCGGCCGGAAACTCCGCATGGTTCACCGACCCCGTGGGGCAGGCGGCCACACAATGTCCGCAAAGGATGCAGTTTTCGGGTTTATGCAGCGTCACGTCGCCCCCGGCTTTTTCCTGCACGAAAATCTGCGAAGGGCACACCTTCACGCAGCGGCCGCAGCGGATGCAGCTCGCATCATTCACACCGATCGTATCCATAATTTTCGTATCTTTAATGTCGTAACGGCACCTCTATAAAATAGAACGCCCGCCATGCATCCGGTCATCATCCGCCCTTCCGGCGCACTGTCCGCCGGCGAATACCCCGAAGCGGGCGCTCCCCACGTCGAAATGCTCCTGCGCGGATAAAAAAATCCGGCGGCAAGGTTCTCCCCGCCGCCGGACCGTCAGTCATCAATGTTTCACGCCCTCCATTTCGGCAGGGTTGTGCCTGTATTTGAAAACCACGGCGAAAACCACGGCCACCACGAGCGCGTACCCTGCGAAGATGAACCAAGAATCGGGCCACCCGTATGCGTCCACGACGGCGCCCGCGGCATACGAGCCGAAGAAGGCGCCGAAACCGTTGGTCATAATCATAAAGACGCCCTGCGCCGAGGAGCGGATCTCGCGGCTGGTCTCCTTTTCGACGAAGAGCGAGCCGGAGATGTTGAAGAAGTCGAACGCCACGCCGTAGACGATCATCGAAAGCACGAGGAACGCCGCACCCGATCCCGGATCGCCGATGCCGAAGAACCCGAAGCGCAGCACCCAGGCCAGCATCGAAATCAGCATCACTTTCTTAATGCCGAAACGCCGAAGGAAGAAAGGAATCAGCAGAATGCAGAGCGTTTCGGACATCTGCGACAGCGAGAGCAGGATCACCGAGTGCTTCACGATGGCCGAATCGGCATACTGCGGCATCGAGCCGAAATTCTGAATGTAGCTGTCGCCGAAGGCGTTGGTGATCTGCAAAGCGGCGCCCAGCAGCATCGAGAAGACGAAGAAAATGGCCATCCGCTTCTCCTTGAAGAGCGCGAAGGCCCGCAAGCCCAGCGTATCGACCCACGACTGCTTCTGCGCGCTGCGCTCGACGGGACACCCCGGCAGCGAGAACGAGTAGGCCGCCAGTACGAACGACAGCAGGGCCGAAACGTAGAGCTGCCACTCGGTGAGCTTGATCTGCACACCCCCGATGTGCGTCAGGTCGACGAACCACATGGCGGCGATGAATCCCACGGTTCCCCATACGCGGATGGGCGGAAAATGCTTCACGGTATCGAGCCGGGCCAGGTCGAGGGCGTTGTAGGCCACGGAGTTCGACAGGGCGATGGTCGGCATGTAGAACATCACGCTCAGCAGCATGCAGCTGTACAGCGGGGCGTAAGCCGTCTGCGAGGCCGCGGCGATGAGAAACGCGCCGCTGATGAAATGGCAGATGCCCAGCAGTTTCTGCGCCGGAATCCAGCGGTCGGCGATAATCCCCATCACGGCGGGCATGAACAGCGAGGCGATTCCCATCGTCGCGAAGAAGCTGCCGATCTGCAATCCCGAGAAGTCGAGTCCGCCTCCCAGGTAGGCGCCCAGCGAGATAAGCCACGAACCCCAGATCGCATACTGAAGGAAGTTCATGGCGATAAGCCGAAATTTAATTCCCATAATTTTCTGATTTTGTGTAAATTTTAAGTTTCAAGCGGTTTTTTCTGCGTAGATTGAAACAAATGTATGAAATTTTTTCCGGATTTTTCTTTGCATTTGCAAAATAAAGTTCTACTTTTGCATCACCAAAATCTATTGAGCTATGGTGTAACGGTAACACAACAGATTCTGGTCCTGTTATTCCAGGTTCGAATCCTGGTAGCTCAACGAAGCCCTGCATTCCCCGAATGCGGGGCTTTTCCGTCTCTTGCCGGCGCGCTTCTCCCCGTTCCGAACGGGCCGCAGAATCCGCGGTTCCCCTCCGGACATTCCTTTCAAACGAAAAGCCACGCCGAACGGTCCTCTCCCCAAATCGAAACACGAAAAGCAGCAAAAATGTTAAAAAACGATTATTTTTCAGGCATCCTATTTGCCCGATAACAATATTTTGGTTACATTTGCTTTTGGGAATGAATCTTTTCGAAACTCATTTCCGATAAAAAAACGATCAAAATTAGAGCCGTGAATTTACTTTACCGCCGATTGTTCGATCACCACCGTCCGGTTACGGCACGAGCCTGCTCGCGCCGCAGGGGACTTGTAAATTTCCCCCCCCCCTCGCCGCGCCGAATACCCGGAGTTAAGTAAACCGTCACCGCCCGCGATTGACGCGTGCATATTGCCGTATATGGCAATATGCACGCGTTTTTCATTGTGTCCGACCGGCAGCCGACAACTTTTCACCCAACCATAAAACACGAAACTATGACCCTAAATCTACGAGAATCCCTGAACTTCATCCTGAAGCCGGCGCTGTTGCTGGCGGGGTGTCTCTGCATGGCGTGCAGCAGCGGAGACAAACATGTCGACGATCCCGACGGACCCGACAATCCGGGCGGCGGCGATGAATACGAGGACATACAGGTAGTGAACGGCAAAGTCCGTTTCTATCTCCGCGAGGCGGAAAATTCCGTCCGCAAGGCCATGGGAACCGGCGAACGGGCATGGAGCAAATCGCTCGTCTCGGTCAACGGAAAATCCTATGCCGTCGAAAGCGATGAAAACGGCCGCTACTACGTCGAGACGAGCGCTTCGAGCTCCGGGACCTACAACGCCATCCTGACCAATTCAGGCTCCTCCGGCTGGTACGGCTCTTCGGCCTATGCCGACGTGAAACTGCCCTACTCGCAGTTCTGGGCCGCCACGGCGGCATCACTGCAATCGTATCCCATGTACGGCTCCTACACCAAGGAGAACGGCAACAAGCTGGTGTTCGACGACGCCTTCGCCGTGCTGGACCTGGCCCTGACCGGGTCGGCCAAAATCGCCTCGGTGAAGGTCGAGAACCTCGCTGAAAGCCCCCTGGCAGGCTATGCGAATTTCCTGCCCTCGCGCGGCTACCTCTCAATCACCGGCGGTGTCGGTTTCGCCGTGCTGAACTGCACCGACAACGGCAAATGCGTCTCGCTGGAGAGCGGCACGCCGAAACATTTCTACGTGATGCTGGCCCCGGGCGACTATCCGTCGGGCCTGAAAATCACCATTTCCGATTCGGAGCACCGCGCCATGGAGCACACGCTGACGACTGCGCAGCTGACGGCGGGGAAGGCCACGTCCGTAACGCTGAAATACGCCCCCGACGCCGACCTGGTGTTTTACGAGAGTTTCGACAATTTCGTCTGGGGCGGCAACATCATGGGCGGCCAGGAGTCGACGGGATACGCTCCGACGGCCGAAGCCGTCACCCCCGGTACGGGAACCGGACGCGACGGCTATGCGAACTCCTTCGAGAAGGTCGCCTACAACAACCCCGGCTCGGCGTTCATCCAGTCGAACACGTGGGACGAGATCAGCGGCAAAACGGTCGGCACGTCCCACCTGATGTCCGATTCGTACGTCGCGAGCCGCAATATCGCCGACTATACCTATATGTTCCGCTGCCAGGAATACCAGGGCTATCTGGCTTGCGGCACAGGTAACACAGGGCGGGGCATTTTCCAGACCGCAGCCCTGAAATCCATCGACGGCATACGTTCCGTGAAGGTTTCGTTCGATTTCTGCTACCAGTACGGATCGACGGACCTCCTGCTGTTCCAGGTGGTGAACGGCGGCATGATCGCATCGGCCTCCGTCGACGGCAAGAGCATCGCCCTGACGGCCGACAATTCGGGCTACACGAGCGCCTCGGGGAGATACATCGTCGAAAAGAGCCACGTAACGCTCCCGTCGAGCGAAGCGGCCGTCAAGAAGTGGCACAACGTGGAGGTCGTCGTAAACAACGCGACCGACGGCACGATGCTCTACTGGGCCGGCAACGACGTGAGCAGCGGCGTGCACGGCTTCTACGTGGACAATATCGAGGTCCGTGCGCTCGGCGAGATGGGCCGCGGCTCCGACAACCTGCGCGTGCTCTACTGGAACATCCAGAACGGCATGTGGTCCGACCAGGCGAACAATTACAACAACTTCGTCGCGTGGGTGAAGAAATACGATCCCGACATCTGCGTATGGTGCGAATCGGCCACCATCTACAAGGACAATACGAATTCGGCGCAAGCCTCCTCCGCCCGGTTCCTGCCCGACGGCTGGGCGGCACTGGCGGCCCGTTACGGCCACGCCTACACGGCCGTCGGCGGCTGGCGCGACAACTATCCGCAGACCATCACGTCGAAATATCCGATCGAGACGCTGCTGAAAATAACCGATTCGGACCAGGCGGGCAAGCCCGTGTCCCACGGCGCCGCCATTCAGCGGGTTACCGTGAAGGGCCGGACGATAAACATCGTGACGCTCCACACGTGGCCGCAGGCCTATGGATTCGGAGTCGGCTCGGCCGATCAGGCGGCGAGCGCCGCCAACAAGGAGGGCGACAAGTACCGCGAATTCGAGATCAAGTACATCTGCGCGCAGACCGTCAACAATCCCGCGTACGCCTCCTGTCAGGATTGGCTGATGATGGGCGACTTCAACTCGCGGTCGCGCGCCGACAACTGGTACTACGGCTATCCCGAGAACGACACCCGGCTGCTGGTCCACAACCACATTCTGGACCATACCGACCTCAAGGACATCATCGCCGAGCGCTACCCGGGAAGCTTCATATCGTCGACTTACGGCAACGCCCGTATCGACTACATGTATGCGTCGCCCTCGATGTACGCCCGCATAGTGAACGCACTGACCGTCATGGACAAGTGGACCACGGCGACCCAAAGCCCCTACGTGTCCAACTTCTACGACCCGTCGGACCACCGCCCGATCCTGGCGGACTTCGAGCTGAAACAGTAGACCTCCCGTCGATCAACCGACCCCAAATAAATAAAACCCAATCTTAACCTTTTTACCAATTATGAGAAAAACATTCCTGACGAAGGGTTTCGTCCGTTTTTCACGCGGATTGGCCGGAGCCGCATTAATCGCAGCGGCAATCGGCATCACGTCGTGTGAAACGCATTCGAACTCCGATCGTAACGAATCGATCAAGGTCTACGCGGACCCGATCGCAAAAGAGCCTATCGACGCCGGCATCGTCGGCGTGAAAGGCGGTCTCGCCAAACTCTACGTGGACGCCAATATCGACTTTGTCGCGACGTGGGAAGACGACGCAGCGACGCCGTGGGCCAAGGTGGTGGATTACTCTTCGACAGATCCCCAGACGGGGCTTCGCGTGATAACCCTGAAGGCCAACCGGCGCAGCACGACGTCGAGCTACTACACGCGGCGCACGGGCATGCTGATTCTGGCAGCCTCCGACGGCGAACTGAACTACAACCGGATAATCCCCATCCACCAAGGCTCCACGGCCCGCGTGAGCAATGATTTCGCGACCCTGAAGTACGGCAAGACCGACCCGCGCTTCACCGACGGCGAAACCCCGATCGACAACTGGACCACGGCCCAGAAAAACCTCGGGTTCACGTCCACGACGATCGAAGGGGAGGAGGTCGCCCACTGCTACGGCAAGAACGGCTACCTGAAACTGGGCGACGACAAGGGCCACGGAGCCGACCTGATTTCGCCCTACACCAACACGCTGCGCAGCGACTCGATGCTCATGGTCTCGTTCCGCGCTGTGGCGTATACCGACTTCTACACCGGAGCCAAGGACGACAACAAAATCAAGGTCGAGGTACTCGACGGG
>OLPW01003506.1_pt1 | contig 12175 bp, 9 predicted proteins | sample 1672161 | NCBI WGS metagenome assembly OLPW01 (sample SAMEA3136654, study PRJEB25190) | human gut metagenome
GTCTACGTTATCAATTCGGGCAATACATGCATCTCTTAAAACCGCTTTGAAACCGCCCTCAAACAAAGAGACTTGGGATGGCTCTTTACAAGACGAAAAATCTCCGCCTCCAAGCGAGACGAGGATCAATGCACACTTATATTCTTTCTGTACCTTGTATTCTGTTTGCACTCCGAAAGAGCCAAAAACCAACGCCAAGTTTAAAAAACAGCAAAGCTTTAGAACAACAGAAATACTTTTGCCAAAACGTAGCCTATAATGCCGCATCCTGGGAACGTGAGCACCCATGCCAAAACCATGTTTCCTGCTTTGCCCCACTTTACGTTGCTCAAACGCTTCGAAGCACCCACACCCATAATAGCGGTTGTTTTTGTATGAGTAGTAGATACTGGCATACCAGTACCGTTAGCTAAACCAATACAGAATATGGCTGATAGGCAAGCAGCGAATCCTTGGTAGGGCTCCATTTTTACCATATCCATACCAACGCTTTTAATGATCTTCTTGCCGCCAATCGCAGTGCCAAGACCCATCGTAGCTGCGCATAAAATTACCAGCCACAAAGGAAATGCCACGTCTCCCGTTTCGGTTCCCATGCCCATGCATAACATGATGCCCATCATGCTAACCGAAAGAAACTTTTGTCCGTCCTGAGCTCCGTGCATTATCGCAACACCTGCACCAGAAATAATTTGAGCCCAATGCCAAAAGCCAGCTGACTTCCGACGATTGAGCCCACGTGCTAAAAATTCAATTATCTTGGTGAACAACCAACCGCAGATAAAACCAAGAACAGTAGAAATAACAAGGCCGTATAGAACCTTTACCCATTCATCACCGTTCACACCACCAAGACCGTTTTGTAATGCAATAGCAGCCCCGGTAATACCGGCAATCAAGGAATGACTCTGCGATGAGGGGATACCAAAAAGCCAGGTAATAACACCCCAAGCAATAACCGCTATCATAGCGGCCGCTAACGCAAGCAAAGCAGCTTCATTGTCTCCGCCGAAGTTGGCCATAGTAAAAATCGTTTTTGCTACCGCAGCACCAATGGTGGTAACGGCAAGCAGACCGATAAAGTTACATATTGCTGCCATGATAATAGCTGCACCAGGCGACATACTGCGCGTGCCTACTACTGTAGCAATAGCATTAGGCGCATCCGTTGCACCATTAACCACCGTTGCCCCCAGCGTTAGCAGCAGTACCACAATCAAAACCGGGCTGCCTGTTAACGCCGTCAAAAAAGCACCGAACTCAATCACTCTTTGTGTCCTTTACGCTGTTTTACTTCCTGTGCGGCAGATATTCCACAAAGCATGAGCGCAAGGGGGAAACAAGAGCAGCGCTTTTGTCGTAGCTCGTGGTGAAAGGAAACCCTTTCAATACCTGTACTTCCTAATAATAAGAGAACAAACTCAATTTATTTAGCACACATGAAACATTGTTTAACGTTTTTGCAATATCTATACGAGTATGCGGCATCGAACTACTATTTATTGCAACAGTAATGCGTCCTTTGAAGTATTCTTGGTGCGAGAATACTTGAGCGCATCAACCACCAAAATTCGTTCGCCCTCTTTTGGCTCCCCTATTGGCTCTTACGCGCGCAAGATTTTCCCTATTCTTTTGTGAGCGTAACCTCATCCACTAAAACCGACTGAAGATACTCTTTGTCCAACACGCATCCCAATCCAGCAGGATGGTCTACCGTATTAAGCATCAGCTCGCCCTCATGCAATTCCAAAGGCGGCACGGCCGTATCATGCTCAAAGTATTCGCGGTAATCAGAAACGTCAGCCGGTAAGTCCATACCAGGCAAGGTGGCAAAAGCGGCATGCATGCGCTTCGAAACGCCCGTATCGAACATTCCGCCCATCCATGTGATTTTGCCCTGTTCTCGTGCCCACTTATAAAAGTCAAGCGTCGGTTGAATGCCACCAAATTTGGCCACCTTCAACGCATAGCATTTGAGGTTATCAAAATCCATGGCTTCTTCCATATCCTGCGCCGTTACCACCGACTCATCCAAGCACACGGGCGTTTTGATGTAATTCTGCAAATCGGACAAACGAGCAAACAGGTTCGTATCACCATTACGCGGAATATAATGGGGGTTGTAAGGTTCTTCTATGCAGGCAATATTGAATTCATCCAGCTTGCGAAGTGTTTCTAGATGAGACTCATCAAAAGATTGATTGGCGTCCAGCATGATAACAACATCAGGATGAGCACGGCGTACCGCCGATACGCATTCAAGTACGGTTTCAGGCACAACCTTGAGCTTTACTCGCGTATAGCCTGCCTTCACCGCGGCATCCACTTTGGCGCAAACATCTTCAGAAGATCCCAAACCAATTACGACCCCACCAAGTATCTTTTCCTGGTTTGAGCCACCGATCAATTTCGATAAAGGCTTTCCGACAATCTTGCCATACAGATCCCACAGTGCTGGTTCCACAGCCGCCTTCGCCATAGGATAGCGCGTCAGTTCAGGGAACGTAGCAAGCGAGCGCGACACCTGGGAAGGATGCAAATAACGCTCCTCTAACACAATAGGAGCAATACTGTCGCGCACCACACGAAAATCTTCTTCAAGTGTTTCTGGCAAGTACCAATTAGTCTTAAAGGAAACGCACTCACTAATACCAATGCGCCCCGCCCAGTCTTCCACTTCAACAAAGAACGATTCTCTGTCTGCCACCTCGGTCTTTGGTGTTTTAACCGGCGTGACAAAAGGTTGCTTGATGCGATATATGCTCAATCGCTTAACGTCGATACGCTTGTCGTAGAGCTGTTTGAGCGCAATGCGATCCACCTTGTGTGCCACGGTAAGCGGGAATTGATCCAAAACCAAGATATGTTTTGGATGATGCAGCTTTGACATATGGTCATCCAAATAGCGATGAATCATATGAGCGAATTCCTGTGGACAGCTTGCCGAACGAATCCCTGTTTTAGCCGGATCGAGACCTAACGCCTCATGATCACGCGCAAGTGTCTCTGCAGAATAATCGGCCTCAACAAACGCAACCGGTCTATAACCCCACGTTTCATCCGCAGTGCCAAACACATAAGCATCTTTCACGCCAGGAACTTTAAGCAACACATCGCGAATCTCAGCAGGGTAGATATTTTCGCCACCAGAAATAATCAAGTCCTCAGTTCGTGCATACACCCGAAGAAGACCATTACGATCAAGCGAAGCGCGATCTCCCGTTACAAAATAGCCATCCACGCTGGAAGCTTTTCGAGCATTTAAATACCCCTCAAAAATACCGGGTCCCGTAACGTGGAGCTGACCAATGCCATTTTTATCAGGCCGCATAATACGAACCTCATAGCCAGGAAGCACTTTGAGCGCCCCGTCGAAATTTCGGGTGACGGGTGCTTGGGCAATAAGACTTGCCGTTTCGGTCATGCCGTAGCTCGCAAAAACCTTTGCTTTTGCCTTAAGCGCTTTACGGATCGTTTTATCGTTGAGCTCCGCGCCCCCTAGAAGAATGCAGTCATACTTGGTTATTATGCGGTCTCGATCGTGCTCGAGTAAATCGGCCAAAATTTTATCCACTACCGAGATGTGCGTGACACGAAAACTCAGTACATCATTCAAGATACGCTGAGGCTGGTATCGCTCATACACAATAAAGGTGTTGCCACTTAAAAGGGAGCGAACCAAAATCTGAAAGCCTCCCACGTGACACAGAGGCAAAACCATTTGCCAAACCCCATGCTCAACAAAAGCAAGTGCCTCATTGGCAGCTTGAGCAGAACCCATAAGAGAATTCCATGTCAAAAAAGCAGCCTTAGGCGTACCTGAAGACCCTGAGGTAAACATGACTAAGCCTGAATTGTTCCCGTCAAAGCGTTCTTTTGCCTGCTGTACTGTTTGTTCAAGTTCAGTTTGAAGCCTTGTAAGCACCACTGCATCATCGGGCAAAAGACCAAAACTTGTTGCGTCAAAACCTGTTGCATCTATAAGAAGTCTATTAACCGCTTGATTGGTGAGCACATCCATGCCGCGCTCGCCCGTTGCGTTTTCAAGCTCGACTAACCTAAGCTGTCTTTCCTCTGGGGAAAGACGAGGATTCAACAAGGCGAGGGTATAACCCCCATAGGCAGCAGCCAAAGAAAGCAAAACCAACTCAGCGCCGTTATACATTGTGCACGCGAGTGTTCCGGTGGCGCTCATGCCGTGACGCTCAAGTTCTCGTGCAAGAGCAGCAGCCGCTATATGAGCGCGACGAAACGAATACTCTATCGATTGTCGATCTCCCTGTACACAGAAAAATGGTGCTTGTGGTTTACGTTTTGCCCACTCTGACAGGTGCATAATCATGCTTGATTCACTTCCTAGGGAAACTTAGGGAATTGTTGGAAGTCTGGCTGACGCTTTTCCTTAAAAGCATCGCGCCCTTCTTTGGCTTCATCGGTGGTGTAATACAAAAGTGTTGCGTCACCTGCAAGCTGCTGAATGCCAGCGTAGCCGTCGGTTGCCGCGTTGAATGATGCCTTCAAGAAACGCAAAGCCGTTGGTGAAAGTGCCAGCATTTCGCGTGCCCACGACACACATTCTTCTTCGAGCTGATCAAAAGGAACTACCTTGTTGATCATGCCCATATCAAGCGCTTCTTGTGCGGTGTATTGACGGCAGAGATACCAGATCTCGCGCGCCTTTTTCTGTCCAACCATAGCCGCTAGATACGAAGCGCCATAGCCGCCATCAAAGCTACCTACACGAGGACCGGTCTGTCCAAACTTAGCCGTTTCTGCCGCGATAGAAAGATCGCATAAGTAATTCAACACATTGCCGCCACCGATGGCATAACCATTCACCATAGCGATAACAGGCTTAGGCACCACGCGAATCAAACGCTGCAAATCAAGAACATTTAAGCGGGGAATATTGTCTTCACCCACATATCCTCCGTTGCCGCGTTTTTTCTGATCTCCACCCGAGCAGAAAGCCTGATCTTCAGGGCGCCCATCGTGATTGGCACCCGTGAGAATAATTACCCCGATAGAAGCATCATCACGCGCAAGAGAAAACGCGTCATACATTTCTATATTGGTTTTGGGAGTAAAGGCATTGCGGCATTCGGGCCTGTTGATGGTAATTTTTGCGATACCGTCATAGGTCTCGTAGATAATTTCGTCGTAGTCCTTAGCCTTCACCCAAGGAAAGTTGCTCATACGCAATCCTTTCTATAACAGTCGGTCAAAACAAAAACCCTCTGTTGACAGCTACCTGTCTGCCAACATTTATCCAGATCTTTTTTGAGCATCTTTGCAAGCAAACATGCTCTTGGGCTGTTTTAAGACCTTATGTATCAAGTACTACTTTACCTAAAAAGTTTTGTACTTCCTTAAAATAAAGCATTGGCGCCTCAAGGTGCACGTTATGTCCCGCATCAATCGAAGAAACCAAGGCTCCCACCTCTGAAAGCTGATTTGCAACTGCCTTGCTTTTTTCATCCTTACTTCCATAGAGGTAGAGAAGGGGAAGACGAGATTGCTTATGGGACGCAGAACACGCACCTTCAGTCAGCCCCGACTCATTATGGCAACCGTTCTGCACACCTTCTACATCGCCGGGCATATTGCGCTGCGGCATATTCTTCTGCACAGCTTCCACCTCGCCACGCCTGCCGCTCGTTTCACTTCCTGCATCACCCTGCAAAACACAACGCAACACACCAAGGGTATTACCACTGAGCGGCATAGCCTGTTTGCCTGCCCCTTCAAGGCACAACGCCATACACGCAGGATTGTTGGAAGCGCGCGATGCGTGAAGTACTTTGTGATAACCCAATTCCTTTTGCGTTTTAAACAAGGGGAGATCTTCCCAGTACTCAACAAACGCTTCCATGCCATCGCAGCGAAGCCTATGAACCCAAGACCGATTTCGCTTGGCCGCCTCGGTGCGCTCCTCTTCATTCGCACATCCAAGGTTGCAGCTCTCAAGAACAACAGATGCCAGTACATCACGGCTTGAAGCAATGAGCGAAAGCGCTATACGCCCACCCATGGAATACCCCACAAGATGAACCTGCGATGCATGAAGCACTTCCCGTATAAAATAATCAACTGACGATGCCATATCCTCATACGAGTAGCGTTTAGGGTCTAGGGAAGCATCACTTTGGCCGTGTCCTATAAAATCTAGAGCATATACGCAGTAGCGTTCTTGCAGCAAACAAGCTAGATCATTCCAGCTGGCAGAAGACTGCATGAAACCATGAAGCAGCACTACCACCGGATTATCAGGGCTTCCCCACCGTCGATAAAAATAGGAACACCCCTTATAGGAAAAACTGTCTTCTTCCCCATGAATTACGCGCTTATCGGTACTGTCCATAGCGCTCCTTAACACCTTGCAGAGGAACCGAAACCTCAATAAGAGAAATTCCCGGTGTGCCTATACGCTCGCGCAGTGCCTGGCGAAACTCTTCAAGGTTTTCCGTTTTTTGGGCAAACACACCAAACGCCCTCGCAACAGCACAGAAATCAACCTGCTGAGGTGTCAAAAAGAGCCTCTCGAAATAGGGGTCATTTGATTGCTGCGGAAGCATGTCAAAAATTGCACCACCTTGATTGTTGAGAAGTACTACAACAACACTTGGCCTTCGCCCACCCTCTTTTTCCTGCAGAAGCATTTCTCCTTGAAGAGCAAATGCATTGAGATCATGAAGAAGAGTCAAATCTCCCGTAAGGAATACGCTCTGTTGAAATTCTTGAGCAGCACCAAGCGCGGTAGAAAGGGTGCCATCTATTCCGTTCAGACCCCGATTAGCTAACACCGTAAGGCGCTTGCCTCGCGTAAAGTAGAATTCATCGACAGCGCGAATTGCCATACTGTTAGCGCTAAACAACAGCGATTCTGAAGGAATTTCATTCAAGAGCGTCTGTACATAAGAGCCTTCAAAATCGTTGTTTTCCAACAGATCAGAAGACAAAAGGCGCTCCGAACGGTTGCGATCAAGCATGCCCCATTCCTGAATAGAGAGCGGCAGATGGGCCTCTTCATCTGGCATTTCCTCAAAATCGTATGATACTGCTTCAAGCAAAGCGACCACGAAATCAAGAGGATTAGCTGCAACAAACGTAGTTGTTTGCGCGTTGAAATCACGTGAGGCTTGCACATCGACCACAATCTGAGCTGGACGAAGAGATTCGATTGCCTGAGCGGTTCGCTTTGAAACCGGATATCGACCAAAACGCACCACCACCTCGAATTCAGGCATAGCAGGCGTGTTCATAATTTGATCGTAGCCACAGATTACCGCCGGATGACCATAGGAGCGAAGTTGAGAGAGCGGATCGGCCAAAAGAGGTGCATCAAATCGCTCGCTGAAAGCGAGCAATGCCTGTACTTCACGATCGCGCCTTGCCTGATCGTGCAGAGCCGAAGGAGAAAAAGTTCCCTCTCCCGCTAGAACAATCACTTTGTGGTTATCTAAATAGGTCGCAAGAATATCGGACTCCTGCGCGGTAAGCCCCCTGTCAGCACGCACAATTCCCGGCAAAACGTCACAGCCTTCAATACGTCCCTTAGAGAAAAGATCATCCTGTTCAAGAGTGGGCACGAGTGGCTCATCAAAGGGGAAGTTCGCATGAACCGGAGCTGCCGCAAGAGTACCTGGAGCAGCACAGGCAACCATTTCTCGTGCGACCTGGCGAACGTAGGCAATCTTTTTTTCACTGGCGCTCGGCTCGGCCATACTGAAAAACTGTCTTACGTGATCGGAATAAACTTTATCCTGGTCACACGTTTGAGGAGCCCCCAGTTTTTGAAGACGAGCAGGTCTATCCCCCGTCAAAATCAAAAGCGGTACACGGCTTGATTCTGCCTCCAGTACGGCTGGATAGTAATTCGCCACTGCAGTTCCTGAAGTGCAAATCAAAGCGACTGCTTTGCTACTTGCCTTGGCAAGTCCTAGTGCAAAAAATCCCGCACCGCGTTCGTCAACATCAATATAAAGTCGAAAGGCTGCCCCGAAACGTTTATGAGCCTCATAAACAACCATCGCCAAAGGAGTCGATCGCGATCCGGGACTTACCACAACGTCACGTACCCCTAAACGCATAAGTTCATCAAAAAACGAACCAATATATAATCCAAGTTCTTCTGATTTATCCATATACCTGCACCTCGCCTTCGCTGCATGCCCTACGTTCAGCTTCGATAAGCGCACTTTTCTTAATAATTACTGGAGAAGCGTCTGTCTTTGGCAACGCATAAAGCCACAGACTTGCCACCTGATCAGAGATTTTTACCAAGTACCTTGAGTCTAGTTATTTTTCCGGCGCAACGAAAGCACTTAAAATAGTTTTGAGCTTTAGATCAATCTCATCAAATTCATCGCGAGCATTGCTGCCCTCTACCACACCGCATCCAGCATAAAGCCAGCCCGCTTCGCCGTCGAACACGCCTGAGCGAATAGCTACTGAAAATTCTCCGTCTCCGGCACCATCAATATAGCCTACCGCTCCACCGAAGAATCCTCGATTGTATGATTCTGCTTCTCGCAGAGCCATGAGCGCTTCGCCAACAGGAGTGCCAGCAAGAGCTGGTGTAGGATGAAGCTGACTCGCCAAGGACAACAAGCTTCGTCCTTCCATCACCTGGGCAGACACTGGTGTGCATAAATGCTGCACATGACGAAGTACCTTTAAAGAGGGCTTGTCGGGAATTACAACGTTGTAGCAATTACGTCCAAAAACATCGCGCATGAAGCGCACGACGAATTCATGTTCGCGTCTATTTTTATCATCGCTCATCAATGCTTCGGCCCGCTGAATGCGCTCAGCTTCATTTTCTCCACAGGCAGTGGTACCAGCTAAGCACATACTTTCAACAGCAGATCCCTTTTTACGCACCAACAATTCAGGAGTACAGCCACAAAAGAACACATCTCCATAGCGATACATAAACACACAGCCACGCGCATCGCCGTCAATCAAATTCACCAGCACATCTTTCGATGAGAAAGGCTCTTCGGTTTTCAGATAGATACGACGTGACGGTACAAATTTCTCAATGCGCTTGCTCTGGATTTTCGCCTGACCGCTGTTCATAACACGTTGCCACTCTTCAAACGAATCGCGCTTGAGCATATAGGGCATGCTTCGATGCGTGCGTGGTTTTGCTTCACGAATATGACGAACAAAACGCTCAACGCGTCCAGGATATACCGGGCCTAAGCTGTTAACCTGCAGAAAAGTACCCGATTCGTTTTGGATAAGCACCACCTCGGGCACCATTAAACGAACCTTAGGAAACGATGCCATCATGTCGTCTGCCGGTTTGGGATTTGAATCATCGAAGCGATTAAAGGAAAACAGAATTGGCTGTGAGGCCTTATCCCCCTGAAGAACTATATCGGCACTTTCCAGAGAGGGAATAGCAATGCACCTGCCCAATCCCATAAAACGATTGAGGCGTTCCTTGTCATAGTAGACAAACTGGTCGGTAAAACCTTTTTGCAGCGCACAAAAGGCATCAACAATATCTATAGAATTACCAAGAAAGGTTTTTTCCTTATCAAGGCAAACACTATGGGAAAAAATTTTAGTCATAGCTTATATCACTCTGTTACACGAGATTTTTCTGCCACCTGGGATTTCTTGGCCTGGTCCCACAGCGCTTGCAGCTCGTCCATCGTAAAGTCCTCAAGATGCTTACCCTGCGCCCAGGCAACGCCTTCCATAAAAGACCATCGATCGCGGAACTTTTGGCAGGTAGCACGAAGCGCTGTTTCTGGATCAATTTTTTCTTTGCGGGCAACGTTTACCAACGTAAACAACACATCACCAAATTCCAGCTCCATTGCTTTTGGGTCTCCTTCAGCGCAGGCCTGTTTGAATTCGGCAATTTCTTCGTCAACCTTTTCCCACACATCGGCAACACTGTCCCATTCAAAGCCCACAGATACTGCCTTGCGAGAAATTTTGCTTGCCTGCATCAGTGCAGGAAAGCTTACAGGAACACTGTCGAGTAACCCTTCAGGGGGCAGATTGTTCTGATCCTTGTCTACTCGCTTGCTGTTGGCACTGTTGCGTTCCTCATTTTTTACGCTATCCCAGATATCTAAAACCTCACCGGATGAAGAAGCAGTTTTATCGCCAAAGACATGAGGATGACGACGAATCATTTTTTCATTCACGTCACGACATACCTCAGCGACAGTAAACTCGCCCGCATCAGAGGCAATCTGGCTTTGAAGCACCACCTGAAGTAAAACATCACCCAGCTCTTCGCGCAGGTGAGCGATGTCATTATGCTCAATAGCATCAACGGCCTCATAGGCTTCTTCTATCATGTTGTGCGCGATAGAGGTGTGGGTTTGCTCGCGATCCCAGGGGCATCCATCGGGTGCGCGAAGAGCAGCTATCGTATCAGCAAAGGCAGCAAAAGCACTGCCCGCATCAGGGCATGGCTGCCCCTGCTTGACAAAAGGCTGCGGTGCCTGATTCGCCTGAGTATGAGTTGTGTTATCTGTTTGATCCGCCTGGATTTTCTGACTTGTCTGATCGCTTGGTTCTAGTGGATCTAATGAATTCATCGCTCCCCCTAGAAGTGATGTCAAACCGCATCTGTGTAAGCCTAGATGGAATACATTGCCTGGAATACTTCTTCACGCTGAATGATTACCTGGACGCCCAAATCTTCGCCAACCTTGGTTAGGGCTTCCTGAACCTCGTTAAAATCAGCAATCGCTACATCAAGTTCTACCAGCATTGTCATGCTGAAAATATCATCCAAAATAGTCTGACTAATGTCGGCAATGTTGGCGCCTTTTTCTGCAAGAACACCAGAAATAGCTGCAACGATACCGCTTCGGTCTTTACCCAGAACTGAAATCACACAACGCATTGAATTATCCTTTCGGTTTTGGGTAACTTAGCGACCCATCAACAACGACAACGCCTCAGCGCGCGTTGCCGCACTTGCACTGCTTTTGAATATACCACGCACTGCACTGGTAGTCGTTTTTGAACCAGGTTTTTTCACGCCACGCATACTCATGCAGAGATGTTCCGCCTCCATGATGACAATAACGCCCTGAGGATTAAGCTGCTCCATCAGCGTATCGGCAACCTGCGACGTTAAACGCTCTTGCACTTGCGGGCGACGCGCAAACGCATCTACCAAACGAGCCAACTTCGAAATACCGCAAATGCGGCCACTTTTTGCGGGAATATAAGCAACATGAGCTTTTCCAAAAAAAGGTACGAGATGATGTTCGCACATGGAATAAAACGGAATATCATGCACGATGACCAATTCTTCATGATGCTCATCAAAGGTAGTTTCAAAGTGAACAGCAGGATCTTCATAAAGGCCTGCGAATACCTCTTCATACATACGAGCAACACGTGAAGGAGTTTTTTGTAGCCCTTCACGATCAGGGTCTTCGCCAATTCCTTCCAGAATCATGCGAACGCCTGCTTCGATTTTTTCTAGGTCCATTGAGCCTTTCAAGGGCTCGCTTACTTGTCCTGACATCTATTGCCTTCCCGCTGTGCGAGTTTAATTTCTTTACTAGTTTTCTGCTGCACTTAAAAGCAGCCTTTATAACCACCGTATTGTAGTACAGAGCACTTTTACATGCACGTTTTAGCCCGACTTGTTTTACTTCTTGTCTCAAAAAAATATTCGCTCTTAATTGTTACCCAGGAGCGAATATGTCTTTAGTTTTTTCTTATTCATGTATAGATATTCTTTGTTTCATATCTTCCATTATTATCTCGGCAGTTTTTTCTAAATCTGCTGCGGTCTCCTGCTTGGTGCATTGAGCAAGTAATTCTTCTAGTGCTGTATTACTTGCCTCCTTGATCGTTTCCACTAGTTCATCAAAAAGTGACCTGGCAATACGAAATGGTATCCCTGCCTGCTGAGCGGAATCTTTTATATCTTCCATAGTCACGTCATCTATTTTTCTACTTGGACACAAGGAAATACCCATTTCTCGATCAAATGGATAAATAGTTGTGCAATTCACGTCATAAAGAGGAGAGAGTGTTCGACTTCTCCAGTCGCTCGACCAAATAAATGAAAAGTTTTTTAAATGATTGTCGCAATTACCAATAAGGAAATCGAAAAGAATCTCTTGGAAGACGATATGAGCAGGACATAAAATTTGGAAGCTCCTCCTGCATGCATATTCGT
>OLPW01003507.1_pt1 | contig 12169 bp, 10 predicted proteins | sample 1672161 | NCBI WGS metagenome assembly OLPW01 (sample SAMEA3136654, study PRJEB25190) | human gut metagenome
AAAATGTTAATGGACCTTTAAGAGATTTAGTAATTGGAATGGACGCATCTAATCAAAAAGAGCTTGATTATGCTATGATTAGTTTAGATGGTACAAAAACTAAATCAAAATTTGGAGCTAATGCAATTTTAGGTATTAGTATGGCAGCAATGAAGGCAAGTGCTAAAAATGAAAATAAACCATTATATAAGTACGTATATGAAAAATTTGGAAATGACAAGATGTCTCTACCAAGACCTATGATGAATATTATTAATGGTGGTGCTCACGCTGATAATAAACTTGATTTCCAAGAGTTTATGATTATTCCAATGGCTGATACAGTTCATGAAAGAGTAAGAATTGGTGCTGAAGTATTTCATAACTTAAAAAGCGTTTTAAAATCAAAAGGATTAGTTACTAGTGTTGGAGATGAAGGTGGTTTTGCCCCGGATCTTGCTGACTCCAGAGAAGCACTGACATTGATCGTCCATGCAGTGGAAAAAGCAGGCTACAAACCAGGCGATGAGATTTCCATTGCCATAGATGCAGCTTCCAGTGAACTTTATGATGAGGAAAAAGGAGTATATTTTTTTCCGGGGGAAAGCCGCATGAAAGGGGAAAAAATCTACCGGGATGCCAGAGAAATGACAGCATATTATGAAGAACTGGTGGAAGAGTTTCCCATTGTGTCCATTGAGGACGGACTCTGTGAGGATGACTGGGATGGATGGAAATATCTCACAGAGCATCTGGGAAAAAAGATTCAGCTTGTTGGAGATGATCTTTTTGTTACCAATATCAAAAGGCTTCGATGTGGAATCCAGCTGGGAGTTGCCAACGCGATTCTTATCAAGGTAAATCAGATCGGAACCCTGACAGAAACTCTGGATGCAGTGGAGATGGCCCAGCATGCAGGATACCGGGCCGTGATTTCCCACAGATCCGGTGAAACAGAGGATTCCTTTATCGCAGATCTTGCTGTAGCCAGTGGCGCAGGGCAGATCAAAACAGGCGCACCCTGCAGGTCTGACAGGAATGCGAAATATAATCAGCTGCTGCGGATTCATGAACAGCTGGGAAGTCTTGGCAGATTTGAAGATCCCTTTGCCCGGGAAAAACCCCAAAAGCCCTGCACAAAATAAACGGAAAACAGTTGAAATCCGGTATCAGCTATGGTAAAATAACCTCTAGTTGATTAGGAGGTGTAACCGCGTGAATATTTTGAAGATTATTCTGACTGTAATTTATGCAATAGATTGTATCGCTCTGACTGTTGTCGTACTGATGCAGGAGGGTAAGCAGCAGGGTCTTGGCTCTATCGCCGGAGTAGCTGATACCTATTGGGGTAAGAATAAGGGACGTTCCATGGAGGGTGGTCTTATAAGAGGAACCATTATCATGGGAGTTATTTTCTTTGTACTTTCAATTGTACTGAACATTATCTGACCGGCAGTTTATCCGGTCAGAATGTGGGAACACTCTTGCTGCGTTAGCATGCAGAAGGAACTCTGAAAGGAGTCTTCTTTTGTTAATCAGCAGGAGTGTTTTTGCGTTGATATAAGATCCGCGGGGAAATCCTTTCTGAAAATTACTGAAGTAGAATTATTATGAAACAGGAGAAATTGTGAAAAGATCAAAAAAATTTGAAAAAAGAAAAAAATTCGTGATGGAGCTGTTAGGAGATCCGCTGTACAAGCCTATGCGCCTGCGTGAGATCGGTTCTCTGCTCCGGTTGGATAAAAGTGAAAAAAAAGAACTTTTTGAGGTGCTGGATGAGCTTTGTGCCCAGGGAAAAGCTGAAGTAGACAACAAAGGCAGATACAGCAAAGCTTCCGGCAGACATAAAGAAAGAGGAAAAAAGAAAGAACGTTTTAAATCCGAGAAGAAGGACAGAAACAGTCGTGAAAGAGACCGCAGAGAAGAATATCGCGAGGAACATCATTTTTCTGAAAAAGACGGAACTATTATGGAAGGAACTTTCATTGGCCATTATAAAGGGTTTGGATTCGTAGAAGTGGAAGATCAGGAACAGGATATTTTTATTCCGGAGAATGATACGGGAAGTGCCATGCATCAGGATAAAGTGCAGATCCTTGTGCGAAACGGGCATAAAGAAGGCAAGCGTCCGGAAGGAATTGTGCTGAAAGTCCTGGAACGTGGAATGCCCTCTATTGTGGGAACATATCAGAGCAGCAGGGACTATGGTTTTGTGATCAGTGACAACCCCAAATTTTCCAAAGATATTTTTATTTCCCGAAAGAATTCCATGGGAGCCAAAGACGGGGATAAAGTAGTGGTCGAGGTAACAGATTATGGCTCCAGAAACAGAAAACCAGAAGGAAAAGTGACAGAAGTCCTGGGAAATTTACGTTCACCGGGAACCGATATTCTGGCAATCGTGAAGAGTTTTAATATTCCAAGTGTATTTCCAGACAAAGTACTCCGTCAGGCAGACCGTGTGCCGGATCATGTGCAGGAAGCAGATATGGACGGAAGGCTGGACTTAAGAGATTTTGTTACTGTTACGATTGACGGTGAGGATGCCAAGGATCTGGATGATGCCATTTCTCTGACAAAAGAAGACGGAATCTACCATCTTGGCGTGCACATTGCAGATGTAAGCAATTATGTTCAGGGTGGCAGTGCTCTTGACCGTGAGGCACTGAAACGGGGAACTTCCGTGTATCTGGCAGACCGGGTGATTCCCATGCTTCCGGAGCGGCTTTCCAACGGAATCTGTTCTCTGAACCAGGGGCAGGATCGCCTGACATTAAGCTGCCTCATGGATATCAACGAAAAAGGTGAGGTTATTTCACATAAGATCGCGGAGACAGTGATCTGTGTGAATGAGAGAATGTGTTATACAGATGTAAAGAATATTCTTGAGGATACTGATGATGAGGCGAAGAAGCGGTATGAATCCCTGATTCCGATGTTTTTCCTGATGAAAGAGCTTTCAGGACTTGTTCGCAGTCGCCGTCATACAAGAGGATCCATTGATTTTGATTTCCCGGAAAGTAAAATCATTCTCAATGCAGCAGGTAAAGCCATCGACGTACAGCCGTACGAAGCTAATGTTGCAACCAGGATCATTGAGGATTTTATGCTACTTGCCAATGAGACTGTTGCACAGGAGTATTGTACCGGAGATTATCCTTTTGTATACAGAACCCATGAAACTCCGGATCCCGAGAAAATCGAGAGCCTTCTGATGCTTCTTCATAATGAGGGAGTCAATATTCAGAAATCCGGTCAGGAGATCACGCCAGGAGAAATCCAGGAAATTCTGGAAAGCATTGAGGGCCTGCCCAATGAGGCGCAGATCAGCCGCATGACGTTGCGTACCATGAAACAGGCAAAATATACAACAGAATGCAGCGGTCATTTTGGGCTTGCAGCAAAATACTACTGCCACTTTACTTCACCGATCCGAAGATATCCGGATCTTCAGATCCACAGGATCATCCATGACAAGCTGCGAGGGAGACTGGTCCGGGAAGGACGTACCGAGCATTATAAGGAGATTCTGGATGAAGTGGCACGCCAGTCCAGTGTGTGCGAGCGGCGTGCAGATGAGGCAGAAAGAGAATCTGACAAGCTGAAAAAAGCTGAGTACATGTCCTATCACCTGGGTGAGGAATATGAGGGGATCATTTCCGGCGTTACAGGCTGGGGACTTTATGTGGAACTCCCCAATACTGTGGAAGGACTGATCCATATCAATACATTACGTGACGATTATTATGTATTTGACCAGGATGCATATGAACTGCGGGGCGACATGACCGGCCGGATTTTCCGTCTTGGACAAAAAGTCCGTGTACGTGTGGCAGATGCAGACAAGATGCTGAAAACCGTAGATTTTGTTCTGGTTGAGGAAGACTGAGGGAGCAGAAAATGGCAAAAAAATCAGGAATGAAGCTGATCGCGAATAACAAAAAAGCGTTTCATGATTATTTTATCGAGGATACCTATGAGGCTGGGATCGCACTTGCAGGAACAGAGGTAAAATCCCTCCGTTCAGGCAAATGCAGCATTAAAGAGGCTTTTGTCCGCGTGGAAAACGGGGAAGTGTATGTATATGGAATGCATATCACTCCTTATGAGAAGGGAAATATTTTTAACAAAGATCCGCTTCGCGTGCGCAAGCTCCTGCTGCACCGCTATGAGATCAACAAGATTGAAGCAAAATTAAAAGAAAAAGGACTGACACTAGTACCGCTTAAGGTCTATTTCAAGGACAGTCTGGTAAAAGTGGAAATTGGCATGGCCCGCGGTAAGAAACTCTATGACAAACGCCAGGATATTGCTAAGAAAGACCAGAGAAGAGAAGCAGAGAGAGATTTCAAGGTAAAAAATCTCTATTAAAAATGAGGGGGAATGTACCGTGGATAACGGTCAGGAAAGAAGAAAAAAGACAATAGAGGATTCTATGACAGAGCAGGTTCATCTGATCATGCAGCAGCATCTCAATGGAAGCGGAAGGCTTTTTGGCGGAGCCCTGATGCAGTGGATCGATGAGGTGGCAGGTATTGTGGCCATGCGCCACGCCGAGACACACAGAGTTGTGACAGCAGCTGTTGATAATCTTCAGTTTAAACGCGCTGTTTATGAGGGAGATATCCTGGTTTTAAGAGGATATGTGACTTACGTAGGAAAAACTTCCATGGAAGTCGAAATCGATACTTATACAGAACTGCCGGATGGCATGCGCCAGACAGTAAACCGGGCATTTTTTGTGATGGTGGCAGTGGATGAAGATCAGAAACCTGTACAGGTACCGGATCTTGTCATTTCCACAGAGGCAGAAAAAGCCAGGAATGAGGCTGCAAAAATGCGCCGTACCATGCGAAAACAGCGAAGAGAGAATGGATTCTGATGTCAGATGCCGCAATTTTTTGCATAGTCTGAAAAAACTAAAAATTGTGTGAAATTCCGAATGGTCAGGTTGACAAGAAAGTGATACTCTGCAATAATAAGAAGAGATAACTAAAAAGAAAGACAGAACCATTTTATATGGAGGAGATATAATGAAGAAACGCTATTTGATCCTTGCCGGTATCCTGGCAGCAAGTATGTTTGCGGCTGGCTGTGGAAATAAAACTTCCGTAGCACCGGAGCAGAAAGTGGAAGCAACAGCAACACCAGCAGTAACCGAGGCACCGAAGTCAGATGTAGTGGAGATGAAGACTGCAACAGATGATACAGAGAATATCAAGAATGTGATGGGAACCAAGAGTGAAACCACTACAAGTATTGTATTTACGAATAAAATGGGGTCTACCATTTCAGCAATTTATGTTCGTCCGACCAGAGACGATGGAGATGACAGTGATGAGACCTGGGGTAGTGACCTTGTGAACGGCAAGTTTTCACTGGCCGATAATGATAAGGCTGTTTATTATATGGAGAAAGATCAGAAGGATGATAATGGTGACACAGCAACCAGTTTTGATGTGCGCATAACATTCTCTGATGAGGAGCAGAATGAGTGCTTTTTCCGTCAGCTTCCGCTTACGACTATCTCACAGATCAGACTGTGTATGGATGGAGAGGGTGAAGACGGAATTCCTTATGCTACATATCTGACAAGCGGAAGCACCAGGGAAGTTTCCACTTTGAAGGATGTGAAGGCAAGACTTGGAATCGAGGATGACGGCGAGGAGAGTGACAGCACAGATTCCGACAGTGACAGCACTGATGTTACACCAACTCCGTCAGCAGATGATGAAAGTGGTAATTCAGATGGTACGGATAATTCGGACTCCACACCGTCTGCAGATTCCACATCAAATCAGCCGTCAGCAGATCCTACTTCAGCACCGTCTGACAACAATAATGGAGATAACAATAATGGTGATGATCTGGCTTCTGTAGCGGCAGGATATATCGGTCGGTCCATGTCAGATCTTGAAAGCGCATGCGGCAGTCCGAACGGCAGTGATTATGAAGATGAGCCGGAATCCGGCAAGACTGGTTATTATTACTATGATACGTTTACGGTTTCCACAACTTTTGATGATGATGGCAATGAAGTTGTATCCGGCGTATGGTAAAGGAGAATAAACATATGAAGAGAGTGTTACTGAAATTAAGCGGAGAGGCTCTTGCAGGAGAGCAGAAGAGAGGTTTTGACGAGGCAACTGTCACAGAGGTAGCCAAACAGATCAAGACTATTGTTGATGAGGGACTTCAGGTAGGTATTGTTATCGGTGGCGGAAACTTCTGGAGAGGACGTACCAGCGGAGCCATGGACAGAAGCAAGGCAGACCAGATCGGAATGCTTGCAACGATCATGAATTGTATCTATGTATCTGATATCTGCAGATATGTAGGACTTAAGACAGAGGTATTCACACCATTTGTATGCGGTGCGTTCACAACACTTTATTCTAAAGACGCAGTGGAAGAGAGCTTTGCAGCAGGCAAGGTAGTGTTTTTTGCAGGCGGTACAGGACATCCGTATTTCTCCACAGATACAGCTACTGTACTTCGTGCAGTTGAGATCGGTGCAGATGCTATCCTTCTTGCGAAGGCAGTTGACGGAATCTATGACAGCGATCCGAAGGTTAATCCGGATGCCAAGAAGTATGACGAGATTTCCATTGATGAGGTAGTTGCGAAGAAACTGGCAGCTATGGATCTGACAGCTTCCATCATGTGTATGGAGCAGAAGATGCCGATGTTGGTATTTGGTCTCGATGAGAAAGACAGCATTGTGAATACCGTTCACGGCAAGTTCTCCGGAACTAAGGTAACTGTGTAATCAAATTAATAAAATAACCATACAGGGAGATATGTGAAATGGATGAGAGAATTCAGGTATACGAAACAAAAATGGGAAAAACACTGAATGCTTTGGAGAGCGAGCTTACAACGATCAGAGCCGGACGTGCGAATCCGCATATTCTTGATAAACTTACTGTAGATTATTATGGAGCACCAACTCCGATCCAGCAGGTTGCTAACATTTCCGTACCAGAGGCGCGTATGATCCAGATCCAGCCATGGGAATCCAGCATGATCAAGGCAATCGAGAAAGCAATCCTCTGCTCTGACCTTGGATTAAACCCAAGCAACGATGGCAAGGCAATCCGTCTTGTATTCCCGGAGCTTACCGAGGAACGTCGTAAAGAGCTGGTAAAAGATGTTAAGAAAAAAGGTGAAGGTGCCAAGGTCGCAGTGAGAAATATCCGCCGTGACGCTAATGACGCATTCAAGAAACTTGCAAAACAGGATGTATCCGAGGATGAGATCAAGGAGCTTGAAGAGAAAGTACAGAAGCTCACAGACAAGTACATCAAGGAAGTTGACAAGGCAATCGAGAACAAATCTAAAGAGATTCTGACCGTATAACTGCAGGAATACAATGATTAAGAGGGCTTCTTCGAAGAAGCTCTCTTTCTGTATGGAGGAAAAATTATGAACGTACCAAATCATATCGCGATCATTCTGGATGGAAACGGAAGATGGGCCAGGGAACGCGGAATGCCGAGAACATACGGACATGTGAAAGGCTGTGCCAACCTTGAGAACATCTGCTACGACATCAAAGATCTGGGAGTGAAATACCTGACAGTCTATGCTTTTTCCACAGAGAACTGGAAGCGTTCCAGAGATGAGGTTGAAGCACTGATGAAGCTGTTCCGCAGCTATCTCAAGAAATGTATCAAGATTTCCAGGAAAAATAACATGAGGATGAAAGTCATCGGAGATATTAAGGCATTTGCACCGGATATCCAGCAGAGTGTCCGTGAGCTTGAGGAATATTCCAAGGATTTTGACGGAATCTATTTCCAGCTGGCATTAAATTATGGAAGCCGTGATGAGATCCGTCGTGGAATGCAGAAGATGGCGCAGGATGTAAAAGATGGAAAAGTAGAGCCGGAGAGTATTACAGAGTCTACGATCGAGAGCTACCTGGATACAGCAGGTGTTCCAGATCCGGATCTGATGATCCGTACCAGTGGAGAGCAGCGGCTTTCCAATTTCCTTCTCTGGCAGCTGGCTTATTCCGAGTTTTATTTCACACCGGTAGCATGGCCGGATTTCAACAAAGAAGAGCTTATTAAGGCCATCGAGAAATATAATCAGAGAGATAGACGTTACGGTGGCGTTAAGGAGGAGTAATTTATGTTTAAGACAAGACTGATAAGTGGTATCGTCCTTGTCATCATTGCCCTTGCAACGATCATTTCCGGCAGCTGGATCTTGTTTTTTACACTTCTGGCTGTTTCACTGATCGGAATGCGTGAACTTTACAATGTGATGAAGGTGAGTAATGAGCACGTTACCGTGCTGGAGCTTGTGGGATATCTTGGAGCAGTGCTCTATTATATTGCCATAAAGTTTGATTTTGGAAATTTTGGAATGATGGCAGTCATTGTAAGTATGATCCTGATTCTGTTCGTTTATGTATTTGGCTACCCGAAATACCATGCAGAACAGGTAATGGCAGCATTTTTCGGTGTAGTGTATGTTGCAGTGATGCTTTCATTTATTTACCTGACCAGAAATCTTCCGGATGGTAAATTTCTGGTATGGCTGATCTTCTTATGCTCCTGGGGCTGCGATACCTGTGCTTATTGCGTGGGAATGCTCATCGGCAAGCACAAGATGGCGCCTGTTTTAAGCCCGAAAAAATCCATTGAAGGAGCTGTGGGCGGTGTTGTGGGTGCAGCGCTTCTGGGAGTGATCTATGCAGCAGCAACACAGGGGAAAATGGCTGAGTATGCCCTGATCTGCGGAGTTGGAGCCCTGATCTCCATGGTAGGTGATCTGGCAGCTTCTGCCATTAAGAGAAACCAGAACATCAAGGACTATGGAAAGCTGATCCCTGGTCATGGTGGGATTCTGGATCGTTTTGACAGCGTGATCATCACAGCACCTGTTATTTATTATCTTGCAAAACTGATTCTTGGAATTTAGGAGATATTGAAATGAAGAATATTGCAATATTAGGTTCGACTGGTTCCATTGGAACCCAGACGCTGGATGTAGTGCGGAAGAATAATGATCTTCGTGTAGTTGCAGTCAGTGCAGGTAGGAGTGTGGAAAAGCTGGAGGAACAGATCCGTGAGTTTCATCCCCTTCTGGCAGCAGTCTGGGATGAGAAAGCAGCCGAAGATCTGAAGATCCGCATCGCAGATACAACAACAAAGATTGTCAGCGGGATGGACGGTCTTCTGGAGCTTGCATCCATGCCGGAGTCCGATATCCTTGTTACGGCTATTGTTGGAATGATTGGAATCCGTCCGACCATGGAAGGAATCCGTGCAGGAAAAGATATCGCACTTGCCAATAAAGAAACATTGGTCACAGCGGGTCATCTGATCATGCCTATGGCAAAAGAGTACGGCGTTTCCATCCTGCCTGTTGACAGTGAGCATAGTGCAATCTTCCAGGCAATCCACGGAGAAGAGAAAAAGGAGATACACAAGCTTCTGATCACAGCTTCCGGCGGACCGTTCCGCGGCCGAACCACAGAAGAACTTAAGAAAGTGACAGTGTCAGATACTCTCAAACATCCGAATTGGGTAATGGGACAGAAGATCACTGTAGATTCTGCAACACTGGTAAACAAAGGTCTTGAAGTTATGGAAGCGAAATGGCTTTTTGACGTGGATCTGGATCATATACAGGTTGTGGTACAGCCTCAGAGCATCATTCATTCCATGGTAGAGTTTAAGGATGGAGCCATTATGGCCCAGCTCGGAACACCGGATATGCGTCTCCCGATCCAGTATGCACTGTACTATCCTCACAGACGTTTTCTGGATGGAGATCGTGTTGATTTTACGAAACTTCGAGAGATTACTTTCGAGATTCCGGATATGGAAACATTTCGCGGTCTTCCGATGGCAATCAAGGCATCCAGAGAGGGCGGTAGCATGCCAACAGTCTTTAATGCAGCCAATGAGCTGGCAGTAAAGAAATTCCTGGAGGAAAAGATCGGATTCCTGGATATTTATGAGATTATTGCGCAGTCTATGGACAGACACAAAAAAATCGCTTACCCGGATCTGGATGAGATCCTTTCTGTAGAGCAGGATACTTATCAGTGGATCGAAAGCAGGTGGTAAATTGAGATTTGTAATTGCTGTTATAATTTTCAGCGTTGTGATACTGATCCATGAGCTGGGACATTTTTTTCTGGCGAAAAAGAACCATATAGAGGTACTGGAATTTTCTCTTGGCATGGGTCCGAGAATTTTAAGTACTGTAAAAGGCGGTACCCGTTATTCCCTGAAGCTTCTTCCCCTTGGAGGCTCCTGCGCCATGGCCGGGGAGGACGCGGAGGATGATGGTCCCGGGACATTCAATTCAGCTCCTGTATGGGGCAGGATCGCAGTTGTTGCTGCAGGACCGGTTTTTAACTTTTTGCTGGCGTTTGTGCTTTCTGTGATTATTGTAGGCTGTATTGGTTATGATCCGGCTACAGTACTGGAAGTTACGGAAGGCTCCTCCGCTGAGAAGACAGGTCTTGAGGTCGGAGATGTGATCACGGAATACCAGGGATATCATATCGACCTGGGAAAAGACCTCTATGTATATTCTTATCTGAACCAGCTGGAAGAGGATGATACCATCCATCTGAAGGTAAAGCGTGACGGTGAGATAAAGGAATTTTCCTATAAGCCGGATGTAAACGTGAGATATCTTCTGGGCTTTAACCGTTCTGATGTGAATTCCATGACAGTGGAATCTCTGATCAAGGGAATGCCTCTGGAAGAGGCAGGCCTTGAAGCTGGAGATGTGATCACAAAGATCAATGGTGTGGAAGTTCCGGATGGAGCAACCTATGAGAAGTATCTTGAGAAACATCCTCTGTCTGATCAGCCGGTTACCATCACATATGAACGAAACGGGTTGGAATATGAGACAGAGATCACACCCAGAGAATACAGAACTCCGGTATCTGGTTTCGGGTATAATACTTACAGTGAAAAAACTTCTGGTTTCAATGTACTGAAATATGGTGCTGTGGAAGTGAAATATATGATTCGTACCACGATTTTGAGCTTAAAAGAGCTTGTGACCGGGCATCTTGGAATGAAAGATTTAAGCGGTCCGGTTGGCGTTGTGGATGCCATTGGTGATACTTATGAGCAGTCCAGGAGTGAAGGAACCCTGATGATCTGGATGAATATGCTGAATATGGCAGTCCTTCTCTCGGCAAACCTTGGAGTTATGAACCTGCTTCCTCTTCCCGCACTGGATGGAGGAAGACTGATGTTCTTACTTGTGGAGGCCATCCGCAGGAAACCGATTAACCGTCAGGTAGAAGGTATGGTGCATTTTGCGGGGCTTATGCTTTTGATGGCACTGATGGTTGTGGTGATGTATAACGATATTTTAAAAATTTTCTAAAAGAATATATGAAAAAGAAACTGATAAAAGAGAAGGCATAAAAGGCCTTCTCTTTTTCAGTGACAATTTTGCATAAAAATTAATTATTAAAAATGAAAAAAGCTTCCGGGTTTGAAATCTGTCTGTTCTTAAATAAAGAGTGCGAAAAAAATTCGTACTCTGGAATAGGGCCATTCATTCATATTCAGGCATATACTAGCAGAGAGTCAAAGTGTTTTCAGGCACAAAAAGGAGTCTCTGTTTATGAAAAATCATTCTTATATTTCCATGCAGCAGGATACCCCGGATCAGGGACAGCTGCAGGTGACGGTGCAGGATGGGGCAAGTAACCGTCCTGTGGAAAATGCCAGAGTACGGATTTCATACACAGGAGTACCAGATAATATCATTGAGGAAGTGCGTACGGATTCCTCAGGAAAAACACCTCTTCTGGATTTGGCAGCTCCGCCTTTGGAGTATAGCATGAAGCCGGTGGAACAGCAGCCCTATTCCGAATATACAGTTCAGATCAGCGCAGATGGTTTTGAACCAAAAGAAGTGGCAGGAACAGAAGTACTTCCTCATTCAATCTCTTGGCAGGGTGCATCTCTCAGACGGCAGCAGGGAAAGGGGGAGGATTATCAGCGGATTGTTATCGGGCCGCACACCCTGTTTGGAGAGTATCCGCCTAAAAATCCGGAAGCAGAGATTAAGCCGGTAAATGAATCTGGAGAGATCGTTTTGAGCAAAGTGGTGATTCCGGAGTACATCGTAGTCCATGATGGCCCGGTAGGGGACATTAATGCGCAGAACTATTATGTGCGGTATAAAGATTATA